>LWDU01031926.1_pt1 | contig 32899 bp, 19 predicted proteins | sample 727161 | NCBI WGS metagenome assembly LWDU01 (sample SAMN04566230, study PRJNA314399) | hydrothermal vent metagenome | isolation source: deep sea hydrothermal plume seawater | place: Mexico: Gulf of California, Guaymas Basin | collected 2004-07-11 | reverse complement strand
GAATTACCCTCAGAATCATTTGCCCCAAGAGTCGCTCGGTAAATTCCATGCTTGTCGTAAGAAACAGTGACTGTTGACATATCTGCAGCATTAATCTCAACTACTGCGTCACCATTGCCCGGGTCAACCCAAAAGGTGGAAATATCTCCCTCTTCGCTGTAAGTCTCATTGAAATCAAAGGTAAATTCAGCCTCATCTAGCGATTGTGTCGTATTTTGAGAATTCGGAGCCATGATGTGAAGAATGGTGCCAGCAGTTGCATCTGCACCCCAAATAACGTGAACCTTGCTTGGTTTTTTCTCATCATCACCGCCCAAGCATCCGGCCATTGGAGAGAGTAATAGAAGCATCATCAAGGCTATGCTCGGCAATACTCGCCTACCTAGACCCGTACTTATCACGTGTGCCATCGCACCTACGGGGGGGCTCATCTAACAAAAAGGCAACGACGACACACGCAAACAAATTACTTCGCACATCACTCAACTCACTCACATAGGGGGTCAGCGCTTTGGAGTAGTCAGGTCATCTCGTCGGGCTCATAACCCGGAGACCGGTAGTTCAAATCTACCAGGCGCTACCAATTATTCCTCTTCATTTTCGGAAGAATCTGTTTTTTTGATCAATGCCCAAAGTACGTATGGTAGGCTCCAGAAGGCACCCCCAATGACACCGAACCCAGTGACAAAAGCAACATAGTCATAATGACCATTCCCTCCAATGGCTGGCCCTAATACAGGCATGAAAAAAGTAAGGAAAGATACTGGAATCAGATGTTTCAAACTTGGTTCACAACATCCTATCTTCTGCGAGATAATTTTGACACCAAATGCGGATAAAAGGATGGAGCCAAAAACATAGGCTAGAAAGCCTCCAAAAGACCCGAATCCGATTTCAAAAAAGCCGTTTAAAGAAATTAGGAATCCTACTGAAGCTCCTGATGCCATCCCAGTAAAAATCAGGTCTCTTTTTCTCATTATACCAACTCTTGCTGTTCATTTGCACAAAGTTGGAAGTAAACCGGCGGAATCATCAATGGCTGCTCTACCCGTTGAAGGGGCGAGGGAGCAGATGAGTGGCGGTTCTATGTTGATTCGCGGCGCTGAAATAGTGCTCCCTGACCGCATCGTTTCTGGCGATTTACGAGTAGTCGCAGGCAAGATAGAATCAATCGCTATTGGTGGAGGTCTAGTCCCTAATGGAGATGAGATGCTAGTTGAGGGTGAAGGCCTACATCTCATGCCTGGAGCAATCGATCCTCAAGTCCATTTCAGAGAACCTGGCAACCCTGAGAAAGAAACCATCGGTTCAGGTTCTAGAGCTGCTGCTGCAGGAGGTGTGACATCATTCTTTGATATGCCAAACAACAACCCTGCCGCTACTAGTTTGGCTGCTATGCAAGCAAAAATTGACTCCGCAGCAGCAACAGCAGTCACCAACTACGGATTCTTTATCGGCGCTACACAAGATGCTGTAGGAACTGCAGAAGCGCCTTCACCAACTGATGGAATCTGTGGAATCAAGGTATTCATGGGCTCATCAACTGGCGACCTTCTAGTTCACCAACAAGAACATCTTGAGAACATCTTTGCTAACACAGGTGGAATCATCGCTGTACACGCTGAGGATGAGGACCGCCTCAACGCTCGTTGGCCAGAGTTCCAAGACCGCACAGACATCGCAGCCCATGCAGAATGGAGAGATCACGAGTGCGCACTTTTGGCGACAAAAAGAGCCACCAAACTGGCCAAAGACCACGGCCACAAGTTACACGTTTTGCATCTCACAACAGGTGTTGAAGCAGATTGGCTAGCACAAAACAAAGGTGATTTGGTAACCACGGAAGTGTGCCCTCAGCACCTTACATTTGACCAAGATGATGTAGAAAAAATTGGCACCCGTTTGCAGATGAATCCCCCGATTCACTACACAGAAGACCGTGATACCCTATGGCGTCGACTCAAGGATGGAACCATTGACTGCATTGCAACTGACCACGCCCCTCACACATTAGAGAACAAGGCACTAGGATTCCCTACCGCCCACTCTGGCATGCCCGGAGTAGAAACATCCCTCCCCCTGATGCTCACCCACGCGCTGGATGGAAAGTGCTCTATCTCAGACGTCACACGCTGGATGTGTGAAGGACCAGCCCGAGTTTATGGCATGAAAAACAAGGGTCGTCTTGAGGAAGGATTTGACGGCGACTTGGTGCTTGTTGACTTGGAAAACTCTCACACCATCCAAGATACAGATACTTGGACTAATGTCGGCTGGACTCCTCTTGCTGGCATGGAGTTGACTGGATTCCCACAACTGACTGTAGTTGGTGGGATTCCAGTTCATGGACGAGGTATTGGTGGCTCGCTGCGCGGCGAGCCTTTGTGTGAAGCCGGCGAAGCCGGAATAGCCCTCAAATTCTGAAACTCAGGCTCTATCTGGGTCTGATGATGCTTCTGAACTTCCACTGCTTGAACCTTCATCGCCATCTTCACTGACCTCTTCATCAGTACGCACCGTATCATCTTCCCATCCCCAATAACTTGGGGCATTAACCATCTCAGGAAGGGCCACTGAGTCTGAAAGCGCCATTGTACTGTAATTAGTTACAGTCACGCCTTCAGCAGAGAATGCATAGACGTAATCACCCATGAAGATGGAGCGCCTAACATTTGGACTACCATAGTAGTAGGATTCACGTAGACCACTATCTCCATTGTAGAAGTCAGAATGGTCTATCGTACCGTACTTGGAAAGTGTGTTATTCTCAGCATCAACCTTGACAAGTACCAATTGAGTAACATATTCGTAACCACTGTAAGAGTATTTCCGCCCATCAATTGTCACCTCGTCGTAGGTGTAGCGATAGGTTGAGAGAGGTATTGCCAATAATTCAGCAGGTGCCCAGTAGGTGAACGCCTTGTGCTCGTAGGTTGCCTCACTGTACGACCATGACCAACTCCACCAATCCTCACTGTTCCGGTCTATTGGAGCAAGTTGCAAAGCTGATGCCAATGTAGGGTCAGAGAAGTTTGAGACATCAAACAAGGAAATCTGCGTATTACCCCAGTCTAATCCTAATCCATTCTCGCCACCGGCAATACCGATAGTCAAGAGATGGTCTTCACCAAGTGGGTGAATGTAGGTTGACACACCTGGGACCTCTAACTCACCAATCACTCTTGGATCGGTTGGGTCTGAAAGGTCAATTGTCCATAGTGGGTCCATGTTTCTGAATGTGACAAGGTATCCCTTCTCACCGATGAAACGACAAGACCAGATGGTCTCGCCTGTAGCAATACCACCGACATGGCCTATCTGTAGTAGTTCATCGCCACCGTTCTCATCTGGTGCAAGAACATAGACATCGTTAGTTGGGCCAGCCCAATCTTCACCATCGAGCCACCAGCGACCCCAAATGTCCTGAGTTGTAGCAACTCGGATGGTGCCGTTGTACTCTGAGAGCGAGAACTGGTCGTTGACAGTTCCAGTGACTCGGCCTGAGCCGATGTAGGTTGTAATTCCACCATCAGAGATATCGAAAGCGTGAATATTTGTTGCCTCCTCAAAGGCATCATTTCTCCAGTACCACCACCAATCGTTGGCTGGTTCTGCAAGAATTAGCATATCTTCGCTTGCATAAACTTCAACCCAAGAGGATGAAATATGGTCTAGTTCGTATTCAACCATGTCACCAAACAATTCAATGGTCATGATAGTTGTAAATCCGCGTCCTACCGAATCTGCTGCTGCAGAAAATTCTTCACAAGTTGCGCTTACTGTTGATTGTTCAACAACTGTTCCGTCAGCCATTCGCTCATGCATTCTTGGAGAGAAATCTGCTAATGTCAGACCAGCAATTACCTCAAGATTGTACGCAATTGCTTCATCAACGCTCGTATTCCAGACATCTTGTCGGTCTGGGTCATCGTAGTCAATATCCCAGTAAGTATCAGGAAGGGTTGGGTAAGTACGCAATCCCTGTAGTTGCGCGTATGAATGTGTCACTGCTCGAAGTGTACCATCAACAAGCCTTGAGGTCTGGTAGGAGCCATCAAGGTAGAGTTCACGGTCAATTTGTGGGTCTGAACGGTTGGTGATGTTCATGACTGTAAATTTCACCTTGTTGCTGTATCGATAGTATGAGTATAGGCTGTCATCCTCATCTGTATCCGCCATCATAGCAACTCGAACTGGATCATCAGAAGGTAGATTCCAGTAAGAAACATAAGAGATGATTACGAGTTGATTTCCATTCACAAGCATCTGCATTGGAGAGCCCTCCAATGTCATGTTTGATTCAAGGGTCACGTTTCCAAACTCAGGAACACCCAATATCACTAACTGGCCGTTGTTAATCATGTAGATATGGTAACCATCGGTCTTGAGGAAATCTGCTTCATCAACACCCTCTTCTTGATTATTTGTCTCTGAATATTCGCCTTCTCGGTCTCCTGACCCAGAACTGCTTGGAGGGGATGAACTATCCATTGCTTGGTTGCTATCCCCATCACCAGCCATTTCAGCTACTGCGCCATCCATCACCATGTCATCTTCCATCATACCACCACGGAATCCCCAGGAATTCCAATGCCAGTAAGATGCTTGGTCAAGTCCAACCATCATCTCTTCCGCAAGAGAATTGCGTAAATCTTCTTCAAGTTCCGCACAGCCATCATAGTGGTTCAATACCGGAGATGAACGGACACGATTACCGAGTAGTAACTCTGGAGATATCCACTCCATATTTTCTTCATCCTCATCATTAATTGGGTTTTTTATTGTACCAAGACAGCCCGCTAAAAGCATCGAGGCGAGCACAATCAGAACCATCACAGGTGTTCTTGCCATGATTCTCCCATGGCACACCCTACATTAAGAGACTTGGTTCATTGATTTTACCTTTAGAAATGAATATTTCACTGTAGATGGAGAACAGAGTGGAATAAATTGAATCTAATTATGACTATTTGATGGAGTCATTCCAATAAGAATCCTCAACAGATGAAGATGATTGCTGAGCAAGAAGTTGACCTTTCTTTAGTATTTCATTACGCTTTTTCTTACCATTAGAATAAATTAGACTTGACAAGAAAATCGCCCCTCCTCCTGTGAAAACAATTCCAAATGGATCGGGGCCGATTGGTAGTTCTTGGATATCATCAATATTGGTCCCCTCTCCCTCATTTTCATCCACAACAATCATCTCAACTTGAGAGCCTAAATTGATGGTATCTCCTCGTGCATCTTGAATTTCTAATGACACATTGTGCATTCCTGTTTCAAAGAACTCATGCACGAAAGACTGGTTTGTTGATGTCGTACCATCAGCAAATTGCCATTCGTAAGAGTAAGGTGCCAGCCCACCCCAAACCTCGATTGTGAAATGTACTGCACCTACCGCATCAGTCGATAGAGGCTCAAGTTGACTTGAATGAGAAATATATCCTGCAAGTGACAGATTAACCGTAATCATCTCTTCCTGACAATTCTCTGGGCCACTGATGAATTGAACACAAATTGTCACATTAGTTGTTCCACCAGTAGGTACGCTGGTGTATGTATGCTCAACTTCGGCACCATTGACAATTATTCCAACAAAGCCCCAAGATATTGTAGCACCACCATAGTAATCCCACCCATCAGTCAAGGTTGCATTAGCAGAAAATGTAGCAGGAGTATCTACAGAAACTTGGCTGGGAATTCGATACGTGAAATTACACATCGGGCAAGATGGGGGAATCGGTGGAGGATACTCGCAACTATCATCATCTGCAGTTGCATTTGGATTGAAATTGATGGCCGTTATATCCGTACAACCTAAAATTATTACAGGTTCAGAAGGGGTATCAGGAATTTCTTGTACGATGGTATAATTAATTTCAAAATTTGTCTCATTACTCTGCCAACCATCAGAGCTGACATTAATTTGTACTGAAACTGAACCATTCGGTATTTTCATGCTTAGATTCCAATCACTGGGCTCCAAAGTAAAGTTAGTTGTAGAACCATTTCCCATGATTGATGGATCTTCTACATTGATTTCAAACACTATTCCAGCATCTTGATGTTGAGTCAAAATATATGCTGGTACGACCCTTACAGCATTATTATTCTGAGCAGTGCATTGAAGGACGAAAGTTTGGTCTCTGTATACTAAACGTGTCTCGTTTTGTGTGATTTGCCAATCCTCATCACATGAAATTTCAAGATTCGCTAAGGTTGGGTCTGGTTCTACCTTAGGAGTTTTACCTACTGTAAAAGAATATGATACCGTATCAATTAATTGAAAATCATCTTCGCCTGATTCCCTTTCTAACAATTCAGCAAAAATAGAATAATTTGTATTGTTGAACCATTCTGAAGACAAATTAGAGAGTGAAATTGAGATATCAAGATTATTGTAAATTGCAGAGTTAACCCTGTTATCAACCCCATAGATATCATATTCCTCATAAAGTGATATTTTGATTTGATACGAGTCACTCTCATTGGTATCGTGGGCACTGATTTCAAAACGCACTGATTGTTGAAGTGTAACATTATCAGAAACATCGTAATATTCCTGCTGTGGCGTGACTACCATCTCAACATAAGGGTCTGAATCTGCAGACACATTCATCCAAGGCATTGACAGTAATATGAAGCAAATCACTAACAATTTACTAGCCGCGATTCTGGGGGTCTCCGAATTCCAAGCCATACTGACGCGTCAAAGGGGGGCCTTATCACATATCACGATAACGCCGATTCACGAACTGCAGAGAGTTGTCCATGACCAAGAACAGAAAGTTGCCAAGTCGCTTTACGACCCTTTCCCTCCTTATCGATTAACTCTCGTTCTTGCAATTGCTTCAAGTGATAAGCCATCAATTGTTTTGACGCTTCCAATTTTGTTCTGATTTCAACAGTTGAAATCCCCAAATCCCCTGCACCAGATAGCACCTCCAGAATCGCTCTTTGCATTCCTGTCACCGGGCTCTCCAACTCATACAGTTTCTTTGGGTCTGTGCCTGAAACAGCATATCTTCTACGCCTACCATCTTGCCAAGAAATCAATTCACCAGCCTTTTCCAATTGATGTAAATGATGGGCAGTAACGCCATTTGCTAGTGTGAGAGCATCGCGAAGGGCCGAGAAATGTATTCCAGGGTGTGCCTCAACATAACCCTCAATTCGCCCGCGTGTCTGAACATCCTTTTCCTTGCCGTGAAGTTTCGCTAATAGTGGCCCTGCTAAAGCCAAAACAAGACCTGTCTTGACACCCTCGCTGACGAGTACTCCTACTCCAAGTGAACCGACCAAACCAACGGTTACAAGGGCTAAAAGTAGTGCTGCAATGATTGAAGTGAAACCCACAGGGGCTATTCCACCTGCTTCGTCCCCAGCAACCGGATCATCATTTCTAGAATCCGCTGATTCTGGTGCAGCGCCACTGCTATCATCTGCATCACCGCCATCATCTGCTGCCGTCATTTCTGCTGCGAAATTATCTTCTTCATTGACTGGTTGCTCCTCCTCAGGAGTGAAATAATCAATCAGAAGGGCGCTATTGTAAGCCGTTACTACAACGCCTAACACCGCTACAAGCGCTAACAACCGGTAGCCAACAACTCGGTTCATGTCGTCTCCTGAGAACAGGATTGCACCCATAACCGAGTTGGTTCAATGATTTTACCAACTATCAAGCAGAATTGTTTCCTGATGTTATGGATAAATCGTTATCCATCATCAAGATTTTCTTAGTTTAATCGGTAAGAAAGGATTGACTGTGACCCGTTTTCGTCTTCATTCAAAATTGGCTTTTCTGCCTTTCCTTTCTTCTCAGATACATTTGCTGTGGTGCTCTGTGTATTCGCTAAAACCAAAACTAAAATTATCAACAATAATGGCACTGTATAGGTGATTATATCAGCACCACCTGTGGATGCAAATGGCTCGTTATTATTGTTAGAACCGTCGCTTGTGATGTCTTTATTTTGCAAACTACAATCCATTTCATCAAGGACTTGCTCGGAAAAGAACACATTACACTGAATTCTCTCAATCTCCGTATTTCTGAGGATAATATCGGCTAATGTTGTACTATTGATTTGGTCTTGAATGTCCGCCAATTCTGAAAATTCTGAGCCGTAATAGAGGCGGTCACCATCTCTCAATCTCCCGAATTGCTCCTTAATGATGACATGCATCGTTTCACCGAGGGCTGAATTTTCAACGTGGTCTTCTGCCAACATGCCGATGAATGCGTCAACACTGTCAACATCTGGATATGTGCTGTTTAATGCTTCAATAGTGGCATTATCACTTGTGAAATCGCTCCAATCAGTATATCTTGCTAAACCAAATGCCTCACGAACAGTATTGAAATCTGGAACCCCATGGTCTCGACCTCGCTGAATGTCAATAGCACACAAATCCATCCCGCCTGCTCCAGGTGGGCCAAACATCTGATTTCGTAAATCTTCAACGAACATCAAATCATTTTCTGGTTGTACATTGTAGGCAAGACCACGTAATATAGGTCCAATCCCACCCCCTTCAGTAATTGGGCTAACATCAAAGAATCCCTCTCTAAGAGTAAGGTGGCCCTGAGAAGAAGGCATTCTTGTCTCATTCAGTCTGAACATCGTACTTCCAATTTGGCTGTGCCCCATACGGAATGCAACTGTAGCAAACTCATTGGAAATTGTCGGATCAATTGTTGGATTATATCCATTGTATGGGTCTAATTCAATCCCTAGAGATGGCAAAAATTCATTGTAAGTAATTGACTCAATCAATCCAATGTTTATGTGCCTCGCATATTGGTAAATCTGTTCATCTGACCAGTCTGGATTTCTATCTAGAATTTCACCAGCTAAACGGTTGTGTTCCCGAACAAACAGAGTTTGCATAGAAAGTAATGCAACGTGCTCATTCGCTCTGCCATCTCCTGCAACGAATGAATTTGAGAAATTGAAGCCAGCAAATGACATGCCCGGAGTAGTTGGGTCTTCAGCATAGTTTGCTTGGGGAAGCAAGTCACCTTCCTCAAAGTCACTAACCTTCATCCTACCATCGCGGTTTTCACGTAACCAATCTGCCCTTGCTGCATCACTACCGTAAACCACTGAACCATCGATCCAAGTTGTAATGGTGTTAGGGTGTTCTCTTTGATTTAGGGGGTCGCCATTGCCGGTGCCGTTAACCACCAACGAGCGGAAAAATCTCATTTGTAACCCACCAGGGTATCCCATCCATTCATCATCTTCGGAAATTGGAATATATGCTGTATCAGGTTGGTCTTGGTCTGGTGTTCTACCATCTTGAGTAGTCGTATGGTCAATCTCATGGGTGATGAACTGCCCCCATAACCAGTTGTAGTCAGACAACCCTTGTGAATCGGGATGAGGTTGATCTTCTTGACATAATGAATTACTAATTCCACGTGGATTAGGAACGTCTGAGCGGTCCCAAAAGGTTAGATTTACACCATCAGTTGTGTTATATCTTTCAGAAAATCGCGAAATTTGCGACCCTGCTTCACCGTATCCGGGATGGCCGATATTTACTCCTGAGCCATCATATCCATACTGAGTTGCAGAATTCATTGCTGACTCATCAACTGAGGCATAGGTCGTAGCACCATCCTCCTTCTCAATAGTTGAAGCCGAAACTGCTGCTAATCCTGAAAGCATGAAAAGTGTCACCGTCAATAGAGCAAATCTACTACGGTTTAGTTCTGAATTAATTGATTCAAAATTTCTTGGCATCATTCTTCCTCCTTGATTTCTTTTGCTTCTGGGTTTACTGATTCTTTTCTTGATAATGTTGCTACTGCTATCAGAATTAATACTATCACTGCACCAATATAGGTACTCATATCAGTTGATGTTTCTCCGGCACCCCCTCCGGAAATTTGTATCACCTCTAGGTTGGCAAGGTTGCATTGAAAACTGTTCGCATCACTTTCAGCCATGAATACTTCGCATTGAATTGATTCAACTTCTGTATTTCTAAGAATAATATCAGACAACCGAAGGGAATTTAATTCAGTGGTTAACGAGTTTAATTCTGCATCATTCTCATACCAAAACCGATCTCCATCTCGAATCCTTTGAAACTGATTCAAAACCAACATCTGTTGGGTTTCACCATAGATTGATGATGCTAGTCTGTCTTCAGCCATTACACCAATATATGCATCAATGCTATCAACATCTGAATACGCCAAAGCTAGTTTTTGTTGTGCATCAACATCTGAACTAATATCACTAAAATCCGTGACTCTTTCAAGCCCAAGACCTTCTCTCAATGAATTGTAATCTGTGAGACCGCGGTCACGACCGCGTTGGATATCCATCGCACAATCATCCATCCAGCCACCCCACATTGCCCCACTCATCAAGTTACGAAGACTTGGAATAACTGCCACATCCATTTCTCTTTGAGTATCGTATGCAGCACCACGAATTGTAGAATCTATTCCACCAGCCTCAATTAACGAGGATGTCGTCCAAAAGCCATCTCTCAAATCCAAATGGCCATTCGATGTTTCGTTGAGTCCTTCATCAAATTGCAACCAACCATCAGCCATCTGACTACCTGTTGCAAATGCTGCTAACAAGATATATTCATTACTTAATTGTGGATTAATAGTTGAATTATAACCGGAATAATTATCCAAATCAATTCCAATTGACGGAAGATACTCGTTGTATGTAATTGCCTGAATTTCAGCCTGAACTAGTTTCTTAGCGCGCTGAAATATCTGCTCATCATTCCAATCAGAATGGCGCTCGCTCAAACCATCTGCTAGCCGGTTGTGTTCTCTAATGAATAATACTTGAAGGGAAGTGAGACCAATATTCTCAAGGTTTCTTGAATCACCTGTGAAAAATTGGAGATTTGGATTATCCCCCGTAGTACTCTCTACGTATTCTGTCACGCGCCCTGGAACCATGTCCCAACCATCAACATCTGTCACTTTAAGATGCCCTCCTTCACCACTGCGGAGATAATCTTGAAACTCTACACTAGAAGAATAAATTGAACCTCCATCAATCCAACTACTCACCTCATTTGGATATTCTCTAGGGTTCTCTTCACTATCTCCAGTACTAGAAATAAATTCAGTTCGTAAATATTTGATTCGTGAATCTTCAACGCCACCGGGATTCATGATTTCATCATCAATCGGAATCGAAATATGTGCCTCTTCCATTCCGCCTTCATGTGAAGAATCTTGATGAGATGTGAGTTGCATATCGTTGTTAATGAATTCAGACCAAAGTACATTCATGTTTGAAAGACCAAGTGAACTTGGTGTTGCAATAGATTCCACACATACTTGATTGGATATAATTCGTGGATTTTCGTATTCGGGATGGGCCATTTCTGAGATACTATCATTGAAAGATTGTGGAGTTAATCGATTGATTTGGCTGTTAATCGCACCCCAATCACTGTTGGCAATATTATTGCCACTACCGTCATTATTTCGAATTACTTGTGGTGCCATTTCCTCATCGGATGCAAATACACTCGACTCTTCTTTGGCGACTGGTGTTGCTGCTGATGGAAGAGAAATCGAGACTGACAAAAGCAAGAATGCAGCCACCTGCACAAAGAGGCGGGTTGCAGTGAAACCGCTCACACTCTTTTGGAAACAAATTGGTGGATGCATATCTCTACCGATTCTCACGAATCCCATTTGTCGTTAGAACTTTGTTCTAAAGAAGTGGCTTAAATTTAATCTAGTTCGTTGATTAAAATTTCGCCGTATATTTCATAGGTGAAACCAATGTGCGTCGTACTGAAGGGATGTATCATTGGAGGCGAGTGATGTGGCAACAAATCAAATTAAAAAATCTAAAAAAATTGCAATAATTCTTGCGATGTTGACTATTACAACTCTTCTCTCAGCACTACCATCTCCTGTACTTGCGCATTCACAAGGTGTACAAACGGAAACGATGGTAACCTTCACTGATGTTTCCGAAGCAAGTGGCATGAGTATTGTTAACACCGGCCCACTAACAAATTGGGCTAGTTATGGTCCGGGAATTTCGGTAGATGATTGTGACCAAGATGGTGATATGGATGTCATGATAACAGCAAGATTTGACCATCTTTCTTACGAAAATTTAGAATTTGAATCTGGTTCAATTCAATTCATGTTAAACAATGGAGATGGCACCTTCACTGATTGGTCCGAAGAATCTGGATTGAATTTACAAAATACAACTGTAATAGGATCATCTTGGGCTGATTACGATAATGATGGTGACAAAGATGTTTATCTCAGCGCTTTTGGTGAATCTAATGTCGAAAACTTAGATTCTGGAGAGAGAAATATTCTCTTCAAAAATAATGGGAATTGCCAGTTTACTGATGTCACTGCAAAAACAGGCGCTGGTCAAGATGCTCAGGCTAATGCCGTAGTGGTCAATGGAATCATCACCGAAGTCGTAATGCAAAACAGCGGCTCAGGCTATGCAACAACTGGTGGACTTGCTCCAGCGATTTATTTCCGTGATATCAACGGAAATGGTGCGATGGCTGAAGTTATCGTCACCGTTGATGGTGAAATTTCATCTGTCAGTATTACCAATGGAGGAGAAGGTTACGACGATGGAAATCCTCCTGAAGTGATTTTTGTCAGCGGAGTAGCGAATTATGGCCACAGCACAACTGCAATTTGGGCTGACTATGACCATGACGGCGATGTTGACCTGTACTCAATGAATCTAGGAATTGTTGACGAGGAATTATACTGGGCGCGCACAGAAACCAACTTTCTCTATCGTAATGATGGAGATGTTGATGGAGACGGAGAAATAGAATTCAGTGATGTCACGAAAATCGCTGGTGTTAGCGGCCAAAGTGAAGTCTCAGATTCACCAAATCAATTTTTCCTTTCGGGGCTGTACAGAATGGACCAACCTAGCCCATCAAACCCATCAACAATGGCACTTATCGCTTCAGCAGATCACCGAGGGACGGGGTTATCCTTTGCTGGAGTATGGTTTGACTATGATGGCGATGGCTGGGAAGATCTCTACATCGCTTCTGACTTCGGGATGTCACCAATATATCACAACAATCACGACGGTACTTTCACTGTGATGACAAAAGAACTGGGCATGGACCTACCAGGTACTGGTATGGGGGCGCACGCGGGTGATTGGGATGGAGATGGGGACCTTGACCTATGTCACTCAAACTTTGGGCCAAACTACCTTTGGGAAAACGAAGATGGGAATTCATTCAGTGAGAGAAGCCGTGACCTAGGGTTCCGTGATGAGGGCTCAGCTGGCTCATTCGTTGCTGTAAATTGGGCATGTCAATTCTTTGACTACGACCTTGATGGTGATTTAGACATATTCTTTGGTGTTGGGAGAATCAACCGTTTTACTGCCTACAACAATAACACATTATATCGAAATGATGGTGATACCGATGGTGATGGTTTTGCCAATTTTGTAGACATTAGTGGTGAAATCGGCTTAAGGACTGGAACTAATGGTAACAAAACAATGGGTGTCTCAATCTTTGATTACGATGGTGATGGTGACTTAGATATCATGCTTGGGCACTCCGACCGTGCCCCACAATTATTCTCAAACAACGCTGTTGAAGAAACTGGGCGCCATTGGCTCAAAGTTCAACTTGAAGGGCGACAAACTGATGTTAGTACATCGCAAGGCTTTGGGCAGCGTGATTATTCTAACAGTTATGGAACTGGATGCTTAGTCATAGTGACCCTTGAAGATGGTCATGAATTACGTCAGCATGTGTATGCTGGAAGCGGGTTCCTTGGTAGTAACGAGCCAACAGTTCACTTTGGTTTGGATGCTGATGATTCAGTCAAATCAGTTGAAGTTGTTTGGTCAACAGGAATTACTCAAATTGAAAGAAATGTTGAAGCAGACCAGACTCTAATGATGGAAGAACCAACAAGTTTGTTCTTCACACTATTCGGAATCGGCTTACATCAAAACATCAATACGGCGCTCTATCTGTTATTTACTATCATCTTTATTGGTGGGGCATTCAAACTTTACAACAAAGAAAATGATTTGACCACTGATAATAAAAACTCAGAAGAAGAGTAATAATGGGCGAGTTGAAACAAACCATTGGGGCGAGTATGGCTGACAAGAAATCAACAGCAAGTGAGGACGATGGAAGTCCCAAACTTGATGATGATAAATTAGAAAAAAAACTGCGAGCATCGGCTCGCACTGTTGTCAGAACTTGTATGCAAATGCGCTCTTATGAAAATACCCTAATTATCACCGACCCACATACTGCCCAAATAGGTCAAGCAATTTACGAGCAAGCCTCACTAATCTCTGAAAGAGTCCTTCTCCTAATGATGCCATCTAGCCATCAACATGGAGATGAACCACCTGGTGCGGTATCAGAATTGATGCGCAAACAACAGGTTGTAATCGCTCCAACAAGATTTTCGTTAACGCACACACGAGCAACACGCTTCGCTCGTAATGAGGGAGCTAGAATCGCTACTCTACCTGGAATTACATTAGACATCTTTACTGAAGGAGGCATGACAGCGGACTTTGACCGCCTCCGAGAAGAAATTACAAGGATAGGAAGCAATCTCAAACGCCGGCGACAAATCAAGATAACTAGCGAGGCTGGAACCGATGTTGAATTTGAAGTTGAACATCGGCGTTGGAAACTAGAAGACAATGGAATCTGCAATCGACCTAGTCACGTAACTAACCTGCCTGCTGGTAAAATATTCACCAGACCAAAGAAAGACACGATGAATGGTAAATTAGTGATTGATGGTTCATGGGATTCCACACTACTTGAAGAGCCTCTGACCTTTACTATCAAAGATGGGCTTGTAACTTCTGTAAAAGGTGGAAGTATGGCTGAACTCATTGAAGAGACATACGAAAGAGCATCTGAAAGACTGAAACCAAAGGACAAAGATCTAGTTTGGACTGTTGCAGAATTTGGTTTTGGAATGAATCCAAAAGCGCGCCTGATTGGCAATGTATTGGAGGATGAGAAGGTCAAAGGAACCTGTTACCTAGGATTTGGAGATAACACCGCTCTGGGGGGTTCGGCAAATGTTGGTATACATCACACGGGAGTGATGCTTGAGCCTACAATCCACCTCGATGAAATGGTTCTCCTACAAGCTGGTGAAGTTCTTGAGTGAATGTTAATTCACAAATCCCCATTACAGACTGGGCAATACTGCCAACTTTGTTCTACACCAATCCCACAGCGAGAGCAATTCTTGCCGGACTGAATGTTGTGGTGTATTGGTTGTGCTGGTGCACGAGGAGCATGAGGGCCACCACTTACCAAATCTGAAACCGAATTAAGAGCTGATTGCTCGGGTGGACTTGAGGGGCCTGCTGGCCAACCAGTATCCGGCATCTGTGGCGGTTCTTGAGTTGGCCATCCTGTTGTCGGAGTTGGTGGACCACTTGGTGCGATTGGAGCACGCTTTGGTGTGACTGCTTGAGGTGTTTGTTGCACGACTGGCTCTGGCTCCACTGGCTCTGTCGGTGCCGGTGATGATACAATTTGTGACTCTACAACAGGCTGGGGCTGTTCCACTACTGGAGGCGTGATTGGTAGGGGTACTGAAATGGGCTCTGCTTCAACCGGTGCAACTGGAGCATCAATTTCTGCAGCAGCAGAGAACTGAGAGGCAAATGCATCACTGGCTGCGACCTGCTGGTCTTCAGTTGGTAGATTCTGTTTGACTTCAACTGTCGGCTCCCTTACAATAACCACTGGCTCAACGAATGGTTGTTCAGTTGGCTCTTGAGACACTACATCAACCGGTTGAGGTGATGTTGGGGCTGGAGTGAGCACCGGCACTGGCGCAGGTGCGAGAACTGCTGGAGCAGGTTGTGGTGAGGGAGGAACTGGTGCTGGAGCAGGCGCTGGGGCGAGAACTGCTGGAGCAGGTTGTGGTGACTGGGTTGCATGGGTTGGTGCTCCAAGACATGAAATTGGAGTCACAGAACCAGACTTCGCCTGCTCGATAGCGGTATTCAATTCTTGAGATAAATGTAACAACGTTACTTTGTTAGCAGCGGATGACGCTACCAATGCCGCATATTGTGACACATAATGACCGAGTAATGGTAATCCACCGATTAGATGTCCGAGTCCAAACATTTTGAGAAGAGAAAAGATATCAGTTAGTGATTCAAGTGCATTCATCTCATGTTCGGGAAAACCCGGGTGGGCCCCTATGTTACCCTGTGAATCCTCGCCTCCAAGGTACAATCTTAGTGGATCACTGAGTGAAACCAATCCAAACGGTCCGGTCAGAAGATAGTATATCTCACCACCCTCACAACCAAGTCTCTGTGCGGCTTCTTCAAAATCAAATTCTGGTTGTAAAACCAAGTCAATAGCAATAGAGTAAAACTCCCCCATTCCGTTTATTGGGTCGGTCTCATTGAGATGCAAAATAATGTCAGCCGAATCAGTCACACCGAAGTATGCTGCAGCCTCATCCACAGCAATCCCTTGAGGCATTGAGGCTCCTTCAACCTCATTTTCGCTTGGATTCATTCGTCATTCTCTCCTAATTGATTCGCTCAATTTAAGCCGGCTTCATTGACAATATATCTTGATTGTTTGGCATTCCAGCCACCGGTTTGCAACTGACGAAGGATGTTTCTCTCAGATTCTCCTGAGCCGATTGATGCACGAGCTTCACCAAGTGATTTCTCGTAATTTGCAGAATCTATAGGGGTGAAAAGGTCCTCCCATTTGCTTGGTGCTTTGGGTTGTTTCTTTTGCGTATTTCCGGGTTCTGCTTTGTTCCCGCCCTGCGTCTTTCGAGTTGACCTTGTCTTGACATTCTCGGGTGTTGGTGCACCCGTAACCTTGCGAACTTTGCGAGATGGTGCATTAGCAGGTGGTGCATCATCCGAAACTACTGCCCGTCGAGTCTTCTTGGCTCGCGGGGCATTGCTGGGCGGGCTACCTCCTGCACGACCTGGTGGGCCACTTGAGCCACCCGGACGACTTGGACCACCTCCTCCTCTAGGCCTTCTTGAAGGGGCACCTCCACCTGCACGGCTTGGAGGACCTGCTTGGCCTGCAGGGCCACCCCTACTAGGTTGATTATCCTCTAGTCCGGAAAATTTCTGCCTCGCGGCAGGCGCATTCCATCCACCTTGGGATTGTGATGCGAATATATCATCATCATCCTCTTCAAATTCATCATACACATCATCATCATCTTCATCCCACTCATCTCCACCACGAATGAGCCTAATTACAAACAAAGAGATGATGACTAGAACTAGTAAAGCTCCAACACCGATGCCAATCATTTTCAAAGGTAAGGTTGAAGATTCGCTTGAACCATACCACTCATTGTACCAATCACATGATTGATATTCATCGGGAACTATCATCCCGGGACTTAAAGTTGGATTGTAAAAATCCTCCCATTTTGTACACTCATCTACGACGTTACCATCGGCACCAGTTGTTGCAGGGCAACCAACCCCTTGAACGCCATCTTTTACTCCTGCTGAAAGTGGGCATTCATCCCCTTCAAAACCAGTAATATTGTCCCCAAACCCATCACCATCATTGTCCTTCCATTGAGTTGGGTCATTGATGAAAGCATCACCCCCTTCGTCAACACCCCATCCTGCAACGGGGTCAGACCAACCATCACCGTCTGTATCTGGGCAGCCCCAACGGTCACCATTTGGTGAACCTGTTGAATTACCAGCAACATTTGTACAACTATCACCCTGGAAACCACTTAATTCGTTACCAAAGCCATCAAAATCTAAGTCAAGCCACTGGGTTGGCTCAATTGGGAAATCGTCTACATCATCAAAGAAACCGTCTCCGTCAGTGTCAATATCATTTCGTGGGCAACCTACTTCATCGACTACTGCACCATCAGTAGTCCCAGAACATTCATCAAGGGCGTTTGAAACACCATCGTTATCCTCATCAAGTTGATTTCGAGCACATCCAGTTACATTATCAAAATACTCATCGATTTGGAGCGTGTCTGTATTTGGGCATTCATCCTCAATGTCAGGGACACCATCTACATCGGTATCAAGTGTCAATTGGTCTTGACTACAACCATTTACATCAACCTCTGCAAGTGCAGTAGTATTAGCACAACGGTCTAGTGAATTTGAGACTCCATCACCGTCGTCATCCTTTTGATTTTCAGAGCAACCCAGCCATTGACCTGAGGTATCAACTACCTCACCCGTCGTTGTGTTGCCACACACATCATCATCATCGATAATACCATCAGCATCAGAATCCTCTCCAGGAAGAGGACATCCGCGGCCTCCATCTCCATTAGAATAGCCAAATTGTTCAGGGCAAAAATCTCCATTTATACGATTTGTAAAATCTCCAAAACCATCACCATCAGTATCTCTCCACTGGTCTGCGTTTGAGCTATTTGAGTCAGCGTTTCCATTTGGGTGTGCACTTTCTGAAGAGTCAGGGTTAGACCAGCCATCACCATCTTCATCTTGACATCCAAATCTATCAACGCTTGAATTACCCCAATTCACTGGACAAGAGTCAGGAGTAGTACCTGTGGGGTTGTCACCAAAACCATCCAAGTCGGTGTCATTCCACTGGCTTGGGTCCTCGTTAAAAGCATCTTGCCGCCAAGCATTTGGAGTGGTATTATCCCCGTAATTATCTCCATCTTTATCATGCCATTGTTGAGAACAGTTCGCGATACTGCCGCATGCTTCACCTGAATTGCCGTTTCCGCCAGGCCAATTATCAGCACATCCGTTACGGCCATCGGAATCTATTGCATTACATTGGCTACGATTGTATACCCAAGTAGATTCTTGGGCATTTTGAGATATGTGAGGGTCGGACCAACCATCTCCATCGGTATCTAGGCACCCTCCACGATCACTCGCTGAAAAACCTTGGAATTCGGGACATTGGTCACCTGTCCAATCAATATTGAACCAATCGGGGTCGCCATCACCATCTGTGTCATGGCCATTGAATAAGCGAAGGGTTTCATTGGCATATTGGAAATTATGATTATCTCCCCAGCCATCATTATCCAAATCCTCCCATTGGTTACCATTTAATGGATAAATATCGCTTGAAGAACCTCCACAGCAATCAGAGCCGTGGTTATCATAATGGCCATCTCCATCTGTATCTCTCTGTTGATACCAATTCACTGGGTTTTGGTCAGCATCTGTACTCCAACCATCTCCATCTGAGTCTTCACAACCTTTCCTATCAACCCATGAATCCCCCCTAGTATTTTGGCAAATATCAACAGCGTCTGCCCATCCATCTAAATCTTGGTCACTACAACCAAAGTAACCCCATCTGCTCCCTCTATCAAGTAAATCAGTTCCACTGTTAATGCATTGGTCGGCTGTAGGGCCGCCAGGATTATCTCCGTAGCCATCAGCATCAGCATCATTCCATTGGCCTCCAACAAAAGGAACTTCGTCCCAAGGATCGGGGACAAAATCACGGTCCCAGTCACTGTAAATGCGGTAACTTGTCAAACGATTATTTGAATTTAAATCAAAGTGGCAAGCGACAACTCTGATTACACCAGTGGCATCAGTTTCCATATCAACGCCGCAAATATCACCTGCTGTTGTTGCGGTATACACCGGTTCAACCGTTGAATCATGAATGATTGCCAATGTCATTCGCTCTACTCCAGGGCCGCCATCAAAGGCTATCCAAGGAACCCCATCTCCGGTACTCCCTGCGCTAAACAAATCGCTCGAAAAATAACCAATTGACAAATCCACACAATTCGCTGTACTAATGGTACATAATTTTGCATCGGAAGTTTGGGTTTGTTCGGTAAACAACACCATGTTTTGATTCATAATATGTGCCGTGATATCATATGTTGGAGTCAATGACGTCATCATCAATGATGTGATGTTGCTACCATTTACTGACAATACTTCCCCCATACCGGAATTATTTACAAGGGCAACCTGCAAGGTACCATCACTTAGGCAAGCAACATCATTGTCACCTTGATATCCCCAAATTGAGAAGGTAGTAACACTTCCATTCGCATCTATGTAATTTAGGATTGTTTGGTTTGTAGTTACAACAGAACTAACTAATACACCTGTGCCATTATCAAGTTGACAACCAGAACTAGCGCCATATTCTTCAGAACCGTTTGAATTTGTACCACTAATATTCCAACTATTACCTAAACTCGGTAATTGATGAGTTAGCGAGAATGCACTTGAAATTCCAGCACCAAGGGAACTATTGGTTACTACTGTAGAAGTCAAGAAGCCAGAATCTGTTTCCGCCCTCAATTCAACATCCGATACCGTGGCATTTTGGTAAGATGTTGTGTAAATTAAACTCTGCTCGTTATCAATAACCAAATCAATATCCATTCGATTGTGTGTCGCAAGAGGGTGCTGCGTTGTCAGAATCGTGTGAGCTGCTTGCTCAACAAAATTATTGCTGTCATCAAGTACAATCGTCTTTCCAGACCTAGTTACAACCATTGATGAAATCGCGGAATAGGATATTCCTTGCCATTCCTCAGCAGCATTTGTAATCGCATTTGGCCGTTCTAAATGGCGTGTTTGATTTAGTATACCTGATTTCACAAATAAGTGAAACCTGCCAGAATCATCCAAATAAAGATCAACAACATCAATGGGAGCGCCCGCCATCACCATCGGAATATCAGAATATTCATTATTTCGCTTTTCAATTTGAATTACAGCACCTGCGGAGTTACCATCCATGTCCTTGTCAAGAGAGGTGACGATAATCTCAAACTGGCCATCACCATCTACATCACCTCCACCATATATTGTGCGGCCAAGATGTTGCCCACTCACTCCTTCAATGAGAATTGAGTTTACCCCTTTCCGCAATAATTGTGTATTGTCAGCGAAGAAGTACTCAACTTTCCCAGCACCTACGCTGTTAATTCCAATTGATGAAATCGCGATTTCAGAAAGGCCGTCATCGTTAATGTCACCAATTGTTGACATTGCACTTCCAAATGCTTGGCTTGATTCCGTACCAATCAACTCGAGTGCTGGATTGTCAGGTAGTCCATTTGCTGAACCGCGTAGAACTGTAACTTTTCCTAAAGCCAAATTGTCGTACAGAGGTTCGCTATATGCAAAATCGTCATAACCATCTTGATTGACATCACCAATCCCAAGAACGGAATAGCCGAGCAGTGTGTTGGTTGTTGTCGTTGTCCAGTAATTATCAATTGACATCGCCCCTGCTTGTGATCCTGTGTATACCTCAACCCTACCATTACCCGTAAGGTCTGAAAACGAACCTGCAGCACCCAAAGCAATATCATCAAAACCATCACCATTGATGTCGCCTATTCCAGCCATAGACCAGCCTTGAATTACATTCTGCCAATATCCACGAGTATACCAATCGTAATCTATACTCGGCCCAGTTGCTGAACCTAAATACAGGTAGACTTTACCATCACCACCTGTTTGACCTGATTGTGTGAAACCAGTGGCAGCAACTAAAATATCGGCGTAACTATCGTTATTGACATCTCCAGCTGATGAAACGGTACCACCGAATTTATCTCCACCTCCTTCACCTGAGACAGACCAATTTGCAGCCGAATAAGTACGATTACCACCGTAGAATATGTAAGAAACTCCCGTTGCAAATCCCAAACTGTTAGTTGCGCCGGTTGCCCCTATTAGAAGGTCAGAACATCCATCACCATTGACATCCCCTGCATTTGCCATTGCTGAACCAAATCTATCTCCGCCAGCACTTCCGGTCAGATTGTAATCTGGAGTAGATGAAAGGCCCATTCCTGTACCCCAAAAGATGCCAACAGCACCCGTTTCAGAATTTGCAGCCGGCCTGCTGACAATTAAATCATCAATACCATCACAATCAAAGTCAAGGTCATTGATAGCTTGAGTTGCATACTCATCACTCACGGCACCGGTTGTCAAAGTGTCAATTGAAGGTGAAAGGCGGCCATTCTCTTGCCCTGTCAAGTCACGTACAACGGTTAACTCTGTAGAATTTGAAGAACCGTAAACATACTGAATATTTCCTGTTGATGGATCCTTAGCAAACGACATGGCTGGCCCAATACCTTGGCCTGCAGTTAAAGTTGTGAGCGTCCAATTACCATCTGTACCTAAAATTCCATGAATCATTTGTGTCGTGTCTAAATTTTGATAGAATATATTCAGCGAATCATCAGCGTCAAGGTATGCGTCGTATTGGGCACCAACCCTTGTACCTACTAACAATTCTTGATGAGTCCACCAAGTACCGTATGAGGACAAATGAAGTCCATTGTTGGAATCTAGCCAAAGCACATTTTCAGCACCATCTGAGTCAAGTAAGAGGGTGATTTTTGAGACTTGAGTCGCATTTTCAATAGTCCTCATGTTCCAGAGTCCACTTGCTCTCTGATATGCCACCCTAAGGAATCCAGACTCATTTGTGTAAGCAATATGCAATAGTTCTCGCTCATCAACAATGATTGAGCATTTCTTCCCAAGTTCTACGCCTCCAGCATCAATCTGAGTAAGACTAGTAGCGCCACCAAATTCGAGTGTGGCAATCCACACACCCCCTATATCCTGGTGTAAACACCCTCTAGCCCTACCTCTATCATCTCTTGAAAGTTCTATTTCATCAAAAGTGAGGGATGTGTTGAGAGTAGTTGTTTGCCAAATATCCATTCCCCGAGTAGAATCAACTATCCAATCTGTTGCGTTGAGAATCATGGTTTGACCAGCAAATTGTTCACCACTGCCATTTGAAAACGAAGTGCTGGGAGAAACCACTTGATTTTGCTCAAGAATTGTTTCATCACTTGGTGAAATTGAGAGTATTGGAGTCACTACTGAAACTAACAATAAAAGTATCAAGGCTGAAGGTAAGAACAACTCTCTGCTTGCTGCTCGTTCGGCCCCCATGGGGCCGATGGAAACACTGTTCCTGTAAAAGGGTAGTCAATTGCTGTGGCGACCTTTAGACTAGCAAAACGAATAAGATAGCAGCCACTAGGGTAATCGTGGAACTAGATGTGACTCTGCTAATTGCGGCGGGGCAAATTAGTGATGTGGCCGTCCTAACCACAGCTTGTGAAGCGGCTACAAGAGTGATTGCAGTTGATGGCGGAGTACAGCATCTAAGACATCTGAATATAGCACCTAATATCATTATCGGCGACCTTGATTCAGCAAGTGATAGTGACCTTGTTTGGGGACAAGAAAATGGCTCTGAAATCATACGCCTAAAAGAACAGGATTCAAGTGACCTTGCAAAAGCACTCAACCTGTGTAATGAACGCCAATGGCCACACATCCAAATCATCGGAATTGAGGGGGGGAGACTGGACCACCAACTAGGTAGTCTTGCATCTATTTCGGATGCCCCTAACGACCTGAATATCAAAGCAGAACTTTCTGATACAACATTGATCAGACTTACCGCCAACCAGAATCATAAACAAAAATTTTCTGGTATATTTTCGCTCTTCAGTTTTGGTCAATCTGTCGTCACTTTGACAGGTGCAGAATGGAACCTTGAGAATGATATTGTGACCTTCTCAACCAAAGGACTCTCAAATCAGTGTGATGACATCATAAACATCGTGGTTCATTCTGGTGATTCGCTCATTCTTCTAACCAACAAAAAATGAAAGTTGTTAGCCAATCAATCATTTCCAGATTGCAGAATCAGCCCATGGTAATCCAAGGGCAATTCCAACCAATTCTAAAATAATGTAATTCCAAATGAAATAAATAACGAAAGTGGCAGTCAATACCGCCAAAGTCGTATTGATTATTCGTCGCCTTTCCTTCTTTGCTTGGTCAAGAGTACAGACTCCACGACTGCGAAAATGAATTACTAAGCCAGTACCAACCATGGCGATAGCAATGACGTAAATGATTGGGCGGACAATTCCAAAATAGAGGTTATTTGACAATTGGTCAGCTGCGATAATAGCAGACGAGCCTGCAAAGAGAACCCAAACCACGCTGGGAAGACAACACATGGAGGCGGTCACGGCCCCAAGACCGATGACTTTCCACAACGATTTTGTTTCCGAAAGTATGTCATCATCCGGTATTGAATCTTGACTCATCTCACAAATACCTGCCCAATTCTCTCATTTTCATCCCATAATTAAGTGAGGTCTCTGTATTGATTCGATCCTATAATTCGGAATAAGATACCCATTGTCCAGAAACTTGATCAAACCAGTCAACAGCACCATCAGGATGTTGCCGCCAGTGAACGCCGGTTGGGTCTACGTAAGATGGTAAACCATCAGAATCGGGGTCTAATTCCATGGCATTAACATCACCAAATGCTATTTCTTCCTCGCCGCGGCGATTCCACATCGTACCACCAAACAATCCCAACAAAATTGAGACCGCTATTCCAATGATTAGAACAACTATCTGGGCTACAATTATTGATTCTCCGAAGAATGGTGTTGGTTCATATTCTTCACCAAGGGAACGGTCTGGCCACATATTTTCAGGCCCTGCCGCTTCTAAAACCTCAGCGGATACTTCGCCAATAGGTGGTAAGCGAACTAAGTTGAATGCACCTCGAGTGGATTGACCTTCTGGCGAAGTCACTGTGACCCTCACCTTACTGAATCCAACTTGCCAAAGACGACAATCAACTGTTGAAAAACCAGGGACGAGCACATCTTCTCCTCGAGGGTCAGTAATTTCCCATTCAACAGCCATCAGTGCCATTACAGTTCCAATTGACGGTTCAATAGCAACAGTACATGGCGAGCCAACTTCATCATTATTGCCAGACACATTGAGTGTGAATACTGGTGGAGGCAGTGTGTGAATAGTGAAATCTTTAGTTGTTGAAGTGGAGAATCCAAGGGTATTCCGGTAAAACATTTCCAAGTGATAATCTCGAGCTGGCCAAGTTGAACAATCAATATCAGAAAGGTCACTAGGGACAAGCCATGGTGTACCACTTAGGGAGATTACACCCGTTGCGCCATAGAGGTCACCAATCTCATCAAGAAACACTCTTTCAACTACACAATCATCACCCAAGAAAATGGTAGGTGCTGCTTCTAAATCAAATCTCAAGTATGGAGCAGCGAGACTGGCCATCAATTCATATTCACCAAAATCTTCTGAGAAAACTATCATGTTAGACTCAGCATCCCATACCTTCAATCTAACAGTAAAAGTACCATCACCCCAAGCCTGAACATCTGTTGAACCGAAATAAGGGGTCGTACGGTTGAATGTGAGATTATCCCAGAAAGTTAGTGTCATTCCTGCATGTTCCACATCAACTTGAACTGCTGCCTCAGCATAGTGTGAAGTGGTATTGAGCAGATAGACGACTCTGATGGTATCTCGATCACCATCATTGTCTAAATCTAGCCTGTCAGCTCTTGAACTATCAACCCCAATGTGCGGGGCATCTTGGGCTGAAATGGCTGGTGCGAAAAGCGGTACTAATAGAATAATAAGCGCCAAAAATGCAATACTCTGTTTACTCAAGGATTTCACCCCCATCCTCTTTGCGTAAAGCCGTAACAAAAAGGAATGTTAAGACGAAAATAATAATCGGTGGTAAGAATGTGAAAATTGAGGAAGAGGGATTTTCTGACATCAATGAAATGTGGGCATTAATGGTACCGTATGAGTCACTGAAACCATCGCTATTGGAATCGGGACAACCTTGTAAATCAATGGACGAGGTGCCTGCCTCAGTAGGGCAGTCATCCCTTAGGCTTCCCATAGCGTTGTCACCATAGCCATCACCATCTTGGTCGGACCATTGAAGGCGATTTTTAGGGAATGCATCTGCTTCCCCCTCTGGATTTGCCAACCATGTTTCATCAGCATCTGAATAGCCATCTCGGTCTATATCTGGGCATCCTAGGCGGTCAATCAGTGAAACTCCAAGGCTAACTTCCTCAAATGGGCAAGCATCAGATTGATGGCCAAAACTGTTGTCTCCAAACCCATCGCCATCAGAATCTGCCCATTGGCTAGGGTCATACGGGAATCGGTCACCCATGTCACTATACCCATCATTGTCCGAATCTGTGCAACCATGACGGTCTTCTCGGCTAGTCCCAGGTGTTTCCTTGCATCGGTCTGGACTTGTTGCACCTGCTGCCTGATTATCACCAAAACCATCTCCATCAATATCTTCCCACTGAGTTGGGTCATTGATGAAAGCATCAGCCTCACCAAATGGATTTGCTAACCAACCAAGTTCAGGCTGAGCATCCGAAGAGCCATCACCATCTGTATCTGGGCAACCCCAACGGTCGCGATAAGATTTGCCAAAGGTCGCAACACATGAGTCTGATTGCCAAGCCTCAATTTCTTGATTATCACCAAACCCATCTCCATCAACATCATGCCATTGAGTTATTTCTTCAGGGAATGCATCACCAAATCCAGAGGGGTGTGCTAACCAAGTACCATCAGCGTTTGAATATCCATCACCATCTGAATCTGGACAGCCATAACGGTCATGATGACTACTTCCAATCCTATTGATACAAGAATCTGGCTCAGAACCTGAAAGGTTGTCGCCATACCCATCGCCATCTAAATCAGCCCACTGGGTTGGCTCATCAGAAAAATTGTCAGCCTGCCAAGCACCAGATGCAGTGTTATCACCATAACCATCTCCATCTGTGTCAAGCCACTGAGTTGGATTGTCTGGGAAAGCATCTGGGTCTGTACCAAGTGGATTATCACCAAAGCCATCTAAATCCCGGTCAGCCCATTGAGTAGGATCATTGGGGAAAGCGTCTGCACAGTGGGTTTCGTCGCTCTGACAACGAACTGGGTCGTATGTCCAGTTCATGTCCGGATTAGACCAGCCATCGCCATCGCCATCCACACAACCAAATCGGTCTTCTGTGGAATTACCCCATTCTGTTGGGCAAAAATCTGGCCGGGTTGCATTTTCAACAAATACTCCAATCCCTGTGCCATTTCGCATTACCCCCCAACTCATATCTGCCCAATTATCACCAAACTGGTCAGAATCGGTATCATGCCATTGAGTATTATCTTGGAAAAATGCGTCTGCACCATCAGAAATATACCACGGTAAATCTGACCAAAGAGAATTTGGGTCTGGGTCGGACCAGCCATCAGCATCACTGTCTGTGCAACCATTTCGGTCTTGTGTTGAATGACCATAAAAATCAGGGCAACCATCTGGATTTGTAGCCGGTGCAGGATTGTCACCAAAGTCATCACCATCAGAATCAAGCCATTGAGTATTATCGCTAGGGAAAGCATCTGCACCTTGAGCCACAGACCAACCTGAACCAGGGTCACTATATCCATCCCCATCGGAGTCTGGGCAACCATTTCTATCAGATGTTGAATCACCTGCTACGGTGTCACAATCATCGTCATTATCGGTAAATCCATCATCATCAGTATCTCGGTATCCGGTCTGAAGTTGTGGAGTTACATCATAATCGAATTGACTAGAAAACCATCCATCTGGTACTGCCTTAATGCGGAAAAAATACCAGTCATGGGATGTTGCAGTAGCCGCAATATTTCTAGTCCCGTCATTGGCGAAACTCGATACCCATTTGTCCATCATAACCATCAAAGGTTCCATGGCAACATGTGCTCACACTGAGGCTCACTGAATCTCCAGTCCAGGCTTCTATTTTCCACCAATCAGTAGTATCACCATCTGCGTCTACAGAACCACTGCTAGTCGCGCCGTCTGTAAGTACAGCAGCAGTAGCCATTGTGTCGTCAGCAGAAACGGTAGGAATCGGGATGAGTGCGAGGGCAATGAAAATCGCAATTGCACGTAGCCCGGCTCGCATTGGATGCCTTAGGCATCCCTCATAGTCATAATCACTTTGCAGGCATGATGAAGAAAAATTTACCCAATTAATGAACAGATAATCTCATTCCGAGTAAAAAATTGCATATTTTTCCGCATTTAGACGATAGGTGTATTCCTCAGCCACTCTTTTTCGCCCATTCGCCACCAACTCCGGAATATTTTCAGGATTACCAAGCAGATTGTTGACCGTTTCAGCGAGTGAAGAGGGATTCCCTACCTCAAACAAACCCCCCACAGTTTCATCAACCATTTCCGGAAGTGGACCATCATTTACAGTAGCACAAGGAGTACCAGATGCCATTGATTCCAATGGGATTAATCCTTGACCTTCGTATAGCGAAGGATAGACACTCAAATCAGCAGACCTGAATAATTGAGCCAAGTCAGAAAATGACATTCCAGACTCTATTGTTACTGCATCTTGAATCCCTAATTTTTTGGCCTGCTTCAATAGAGTTTTGCGCATGTGTCCGCGACCAACAATTACCAAATGTGCACCGCTATTTTCTGCCAATATTTCAGGCATCCCTCTAAGTAAAGTACGGAATCCTTTACGGCCTGCTAAGCGGCCAACTGCGAGTAAAAGTGGGGTTTTTGTCCCTGGTGACCCTCGCAATGCATTTTCATCAGGATTACCGTATCTTCTTCGCATTTTTTCATGTGCTAATTGTGAATCTTCATCATCATGATTTTGCGGATAGAACATATCGGTATCAACACCCCAACGTACTACTTCGACACGCCAATTTTGTGGTGGGTTATACCGCTCTTCAAAATCTCGTTTCGTGGCCTCAGAATTAGCCACGCAAACGGTTGAACCACGTACCGCTGCGCGTTCGTATTTTGCATAATGTTTGGCTGACAAAAGAATCGCCAAATCATTAGGATTCTTCCACGTGGCGGATTCACCATATTTTGCTGCCCGCAGCATTCCATCTCTCTCACCAAGCCATGAACCATGCAAAGTTGTCGTCACATTACCTATTTCAGCCCGTACTTGGGCAAATTGCTTCTCTGTCCAAGAAATCATCGGCGCATGCACATGCACCGCATCAACAGGGTCAACCTTGTGTAGTCGCAACAATTCTTTGAGCGCATGACGGCCATACGAACGTGTGAACGCCATAGGAATTTTCGCCCATTTAACCATCAGAACATTTACGCCATCTAGTTTAGGAATCAAAGATGGATTCTTTATTGCCTTGGAATCACGGCGCGTTATTACCGTCACTTTATGACCCATTTTTGCTAATGCACTTGAAAGATGGAACACAGTAGAACCCATCCCACCCCAGCGGGGCGGATACTCGCCAGACAACATCGCCACGTGCATTTTTCCACCCCCTCTGCCAATTCAGGCATTACGGCCACTTAGGCCATCGTTTTCAAGCGATTCCTTGAGAGTTCATCCAATAGAGCCTTTCAAGAGAGATGGGTTAGTCGGCAGTTCGGTGACTGAGATGTCTGATACACTACCAGTGCATGTGACTGTGGTTATACCGACCCGTAATGAAGAGGCTGCAATAGTTGATACTATTCGGTCTGTACCATCTGATGGGTGGTGTGAAAAACTTGATTTTCTAATAATTGATGGAAATTCAACTGATAAAACCAGAGAACTCGCAGAGCAAGAGGGCGCACAAGTATATCTTGAGCCACGCAAGGGTTACGGTAGAGCCTACCGAACAGGGTTTGCTATGGCACCAGGCGATATTATTGTAACAATGGACGCTGACTGCACATATCCTGGTGAAGAAGTACCGGGATTAGTACGAAAACTGATTGAAGAAAAATTGGAATTTATCACCTGTGATCGTCTAAAAAGAGCTGAAGAAGGTAGCATGTCAGGCATGCATGGTTTTGGTAACTGGGCTCTATCATTCACTGCTCGTATGTTGTTCTGGTATGGTATTCATGACTCCCAATCAGGGATGTGGGTATTTTACAAGCGTATCATGGATAACCCGAAAATGAGGCCTACCAACGATGGGATGCCACTTTCTGAAGAGATGAAAATCAATGCGCGCCGCTGTTTTGGTAAGAAAAAGGCAATTGAAATTTCAGTGCCATACCGCTCAAGAGTCGGAGATGCTGAAATCAACACATGGACTGATGGCCGCAAAAATCTAATCTTCCTATATCTCAAGCGATTTGGACTAAATCGGACCCGTTCACCTTGGGGACCTGAAGAATAAGACGCTGTTAGCGTAGTCACTCATAGGTTCAATTACTACACAGTAGTAATACAATTCGGGTAGAGGGTTTTGGCTGTAAGTAAATCCAATGTTGCGGTTCTTGCTGAAGAGCCAATAAGAATTGGTTCTGGTGGGGGTTTTTGGGGTGACCGACCGCTTGCACCAGTGGACCTCCTCAAAAGCGATGATTTGGATTATATGATGATTGATTACCTCGCTGAATTAACTCTCTCCATCATGGCCAAACAGAAGCGTCGTGACCCAAGTTCTGGCTGGGCTACCGATCTTGAAATATGGCTTGCAGCAGGTGGAATTGATGCACTACGGAAAAAATCGGTGAAGTTGGTTACTAACGGAGGCGGTGCAAATCCCGAATCCTGTGCAAGGATGGTTCTAGAACAAGCGGCAAAAATAGGTTGGCATGAATGCAAGGTGGCGGTGATATCAGGTGACGATATACTTCCAAGACTTGATTATCTATTGAAAAATGGAGAAGAATTAACTCATTTTGAGAGTGGAGAAACAATATCTGATAATGGGGCCGAGATGATGTCTGCAAACGCCTATCTCGGCGCCGGCCCAATCGCATCAGCACTGGAAATCGGTGCTGATATCATTATCACGGGACGAGTTGCTGATGCGAGTCTTCTAGTCGGTTGTATGTTACATTCAGCAGGATGGGCCTACAACGCCTTCCAACTCGGTTTGACTCGAGAATCACCAGTCGTAGATTGGGCACCAAAACATATCACAAATCCTCTCGATATTCTAGCACAATGGACCATTGCAGGACATTTGATAGAATGCGGCGCTCAGGTTTGTGGTGGAAATTATTCTAACTGGGATGAAGTACCAAACCTTGCAGCCCTAACTCTACCGATAGCTGAAATCTATCTCAATAGTGATGTGAAAATCACTCGAGGGAAGGGCGGAGGTGGTATGGTGAATAGAAAAATAGTTTCTGAACAATTGATCTATGAAATTGGAGACCCTGAAGCATATATCACACCTGATGTTGTAGTTGATATGCGAAATATCACTATTGAAGATGAATCTGAGGATGTGGTGATTGTCACAGGTGCTATTGGCAAACCTGAACCTAAATCTCTGAAAGTCAGTGCCGCCATAGAAGGTGGTTGGTTTGCATCATCCTCACTTCTCATTAGTGGGCCAAATGCCTTAGCAAGAGCAACTGCTTGTGATCTCGCTCTGAGAGCGCGGCTTTCTGCCTTAGAAGAATTAGAGATTTACACCGAATTCATCGGAGGTGGCGTTACATTGCCCAAAAATATCCGCCAGCAATTGTCGCCCATACTAAATCCACCAGAAGTCTTACTACGGTGGGCAGCCACAAGTCCTAATCGCCGAAATATCACTGATTTTACCCGAGAAGTTGCTCCCCTCGTACTAACTGGACCTGCTGGAGTAGGTGGATATGGAGCTCGAACTAAACCACGGCGTCAACTACAATTTTGGCCCACCCTAATCTCAAGAAAGTCTGTCGAGTCATTGGTGAAAATTGAACATCTCACCCACCTTCACATCACACCAGAAAGTGAACGATTCCATTTCATTCGCAAGCGCACTAGAGGATTCATCTCCCGACTCCAAGATGAACTTGATGAGCGAGAGTGGACCCGCTCAATAGTGAAGAAACTCGGATGGGAAAGAAATGACTCTATTGCCGACCTAACAATTCTAAAAGAAAAAGAGGTGGAAATTTGAGCGAAATAGTTTGGATTCCCCTTTCAGATTTAGCTCATGGAAGATCCGGTGACAAAGGTGACTCATTCAACATCGGACTTATCGCACACAAAAAAAAGTGGCTAGAAATTCTCGAGGTTTCTGTAACCCCAAAACTGCTAGACGAGTGGTATGGTGATTCTGTGACTGGTTTAATTTCGGTCTGGTCAATGCCTGGAATTGGGGCGATTAACTGCCTTTTGCGAGGAGGTTTAGGCGGCGGTGCTACGACTTCCCTGATGCTTGATGCGCAAGGAAAGATATGGGGTCAATCTATTCTAAGGATGCGCGTTCCAGTAAACAGAAAACTGGCTTCTGAGTTAGGTGTATCGCTAAATAATCAATCTGAAAACCAATGGGATATGTCCCACATCATTTGATAGAATTTTAAAACAAACCTCAATCAAGTTCTACCATAGATGGTATATCATCATTTGATATTACTTCGGCATCTACTTCTTCCGTGAAATCAAGCGGTTCTTCATCTCCTACTGGGCCTGCAGAATCATCTTCTTCATCAAATTCTGAATCTTCATCATCACCAAATCCACCGACACCCCATGATTCAATCATTTGCAAATCAGCAGCAAGGCGGCGTTTACGGGAAAAGGTGTAGAACACGCCGCCACCAACAGCCAATCCAAGAAGACCAAGGATGATAGCAACTGTACTATCCATGATGACATCAAAGAATGATGATTGCTGCGAAGCACCTTCAACCCTGATGGTAGATGACAGACGGTTTGAAAGGTGCGGCTCTTCTTCCGGTCCATCACGGCAAATTACCTCAATGTTCACCCATCCATCACGACCTGGTGTCATCTTCACCTGTCCTGTCCACGTACTGTCAATAGCAACACCATCTGGTTCTACACCATCATCGGAAAGTGAAAATTCGATCTCAATTCCACCCTGGGATGCCCAGCCAACACATTCCCAAGTAGTCATATCTGCATCAAGTACGAAAGCCCGCGTAGTAATTATCGATTCAACGCCAACAGTCAATGTGCCCGGCTCTACTAACAAATCATCCAATACCGGCCATGAATCTTCAACAGTAATGTTAGCGAAAGCCC
>LWDU01036290.1_pt1 | contig 32915 bp, 24 predicted proteins | sample 727161 | NCBI WGS metagenome assembly LWDU01 (sample SAMN04566230, study PRJNA314399) | hydrothermal vent metagenome | isolation source: deep sea hydrothermal plume seawater | place: Mexico: Gulf of California, Guaymas Basin | collected 2004-07-11 | reverse complement strand
CCAGCCCTGGCTGCGTACCCCGGCCGAAGCCGAGTTCGAGTGAAGATTTCTGAACAGGCTCGGACCCGCTCAGGTAGGATTTGATTTTTTTTCGTCTCCTTCCGTACTGAAATCTCACCGTTTCAACGACTCAGCCAACAACACCTGCGATTCACACCAAGCACGAAGCGCAAGCGAGTGAGTCTCGTGCGCTTGTAAAACTCACTTGCTGGCGCTGCGAGCTTGTATCGGGAACGGCAGACCCTCACGAGTGCTCACCAGCAGAGTTGGTATTCTACGATCGGAAATGAGCTGATGGCGCCCGAATCGTGCGTTGGGTACGCAGAGCCATCGACAGCGTTGGGATCTAAGGAAAGTCCCTGAAACGGGCCGACGATACCGAACTGATCAGATGATGCCGGCCAGTTCCTGCAACTGATGCCAGTTTTCGAGCCGGTCCTGCCTTGCTGTCCTGAGGACTTCGGACTCGTGGCCGTCCTTGTCGAAGTGTTTCGAAAATCGGCCCTCGCTGCGGCAGAAGTCGATGAAGTCGACGGTTTCCTTCGTCTTTGGATTATGCCACCAGTCCTCCTTCACCGAAGGATTACCCTGCAGCGACAGACGCGTTTTGATGGTGTCGCCTTTGCGAGGATCGTGGATCAGCAGCGGGAATGCGCGGGTGTCGACTGCCAGCCGAGCCTGGTCGAAGGCCATGTTGTCCGCGACGCCGTGTTCCGGCTGGCACGTTGTGTAACAGTTGATGACGGCCGGTCCATCAAATTCCAGGGCACCAATGACGGACTTGTAAAAGTGATTGGTATGAGCACAGGTTGTCTGAGCGACGTAGGTCCGGGGATGCATCATACAGATCTGAGCAATTTCCTTGCGGCGTTCCTGCTTGCCCTGGAACTCCTTGCCGTGAATACTCATTTTTGCGTTCTGGCCGGTGTACGTGGCCGTGGACGCCTGTCCGCCGGTGTTGGAATAGACCTGTGTATCCAGCACAAGTACGTTGACGTTCATGCCGGATGCCAGCAGCCGCGACAGTGCCTGGAAGCCGATATCGAACATTGCTCCGTCTCCGCCGATACACCACAGCGGCTTGTCCGCCCACCCCTTCTGATTCCAGCGCGAGCGCACACCCATCGCATCAGCGGGAGCATTTTCGAACAGCGAATTCGTCCATGGGACAAGGTATGGATTGTACGGATAGGTCGAAGTGTAGACAGTGTTGCAACCAGTGGCCGCGATGATGCCCCATTGGTCGCCGTGTTTGGCTCCTGTTGCCGCGCACATCATGCGGAGTGCCGTCCCTTCCCCACAACCCGCACATGATCCCGCTCCACCGACATAGACGTGAGTCTTTTCCTTGAGCATCATGTCGATCAACAGGTTGTCGTTGACGTACCGCTCATCCGTGGGACCAAATTCCTTGAAGAAGCGATGACTCTTGCGGATGGACTCCATCGTCTGTTCTGACTTGGGAATCATCTTCAGCGCCAGGTCATCGCAGACAGTCACACACTCAGCGCAACCTTTGCACTTGCTGGGGTCGATAATAATCCCAAACCGGCCGCCTTCCTTGCCCTTCTTTTTCGGACCGTCGTAGTACTTACGAGTCTTCGACCACTGGGCCTCGAACATCGCGCGGTCCTTCTCGTCGTCGATGTTTTGCAGCTTCGTCTGAAAGTCTGACTCCGCCAGCACCTTGCCCAGGATTGCTGTATCGGGACACTGAGTCACGCAGTCCATGCAGCCTGTGCAGTTGTCAGTAATGTACTCGGGGATTTCCGGTGCGATATAACTGAAATCTCGCAACGTTGCGGTCCCGGCCGGGACGATGGATCTCGCGACTTCCAGGTCGGCTGGCAGATCCTTGGGGCCTGATCCCGCTTCGTAGCTGCGAATGATCCTGTCGTTGAAGTCGGCCACGTCCAGAATGGGCAGCAAAGCTTCCTTGTACGGCGCATCCGTGAGCGTGCCGTACGAATTGTTGTTAAAGGGATCTCGGTCGCTTGCCTCGTTCATTGAGTCTGTTGATTCGACGGTTGCCATGATTCTCTCGCTGATTGTTGGTTACAATGAAAGGTCGTTGGGGCCCGGGACCTGCGGTGAAGCAGGGTTGCTACGTGTTTCGCGTAAGAACGACGCTTAACTTTCTGCCTTGCCGTTTCCGTTGCCGATGATCTCGACAGAAATTTCCTGCATTTCGCTGTAGCCACGTTTTACGCACGTCAGGTTATCCTGCACCACCTGCTCACCACGTTTGCCAAAGTATTTCCGCAGCGCTTTTTCGACTCCTTCGTAGACTTCCTGTTCAGACATTTCACTCTGCTCGGCATACGGCGTCAGCTTGAGGAATCCTCCCAGCAGGACGATGCCCTGCATGCGCATCTCCAGGTCCGCCACCGAAGCGACTTCTCTGGCAATCTTGACCATGTCCGTGAAATAGACACGCAGTCTCTTTTCCCGAATGCTTTGTTTGTGGTGCGCCGGAATTCGCTGCCACACCTCTGCAGGCTCGGCAAACGGACTCTGCATGAAGATCGCTCCGCCGTCGATCATCCCCTTCAGCGGATTACCGCTTAAAAGTGCCGTCGTATCGTTGAGCACGACAAGGTCGACGTGTTCGAGTTCCGCGTGAGAGTAGATATGTGAATCTGCAATGGTCAGATAGTACGTGGTTGGCAGCCCCTTCTTTTCCGACCCGTATTTGGGATACGCCTGTACGTCCTTGCCAAACACCTGTCCGCTGATGGTCGCGATAACTTTGTTGGTGGTGACTGAGCCGAATCCTCCCACAGAATGTCCGCGCATCGAAAACGCACCTTGAGGCCGCAAATCGGGATCCACCTCCGGTTGCAGCGCCAACGGATGCGGGACTCCGACACAGAAGTAATCCTGACCGTCGTCGACCATGTTCCTGAAGGCGGCGATGATGTCGCCAGGACGGACGTCGCGGCTGCCGAGTCCCGCAGCGCCGTGATAGATTCGGGGGATGTTTTTGATGCGTTCTATTCCTGCCTGACCGTTGGCCGCGTCACAGAAAGCCGCTTTGATCTCCCGTGTCAGATGATTTCCGGTGGTGGACAGCGGGTCGTCCATTCGCTCGAGCACGGTGACTGCCGCGCAGTCTTTCAGAGCATTGATGATCTGCAGTGCCGGGAACGGACGAAAGCAGTGAATATTGAGACAACCAGCGGCGATGCCCATTTCGTCGCGGAGGTAGTCGACGGTGATTTGTGCGGTTTCCATGTAGCTGCCGAGGCCGACAATGATGTACTCGGCATCTTCGCAGCGGTATGCGTCAACGAATCCGTATTTGCGACCTGTCTTGCGGTAGAACTCGTCAAAGGCTTCCTGCAGAGCAGGTTCCACAAAGTCGTAATACCCGCGTTGGGCAATCTTGCCCTTCATGTAGGAATCCTGATTCTGCACGACTCCGGACATGACAGGGTTGCCCGGATCCATCAGGTTCAACAAATGTTCTTCCGGACGGCCCACGAATTCCTTCATGAATTCAGGCTCCAGCAACCTGACGGATTCGACCGTGTGCGTGGTGAGGAATCCGTCCTGCACGTTCAGGAAAGGAGTCGACGAAGCTTCGGCGGCGCGGCGGGAAATCAGGCACAGGTCGCCGGCTTCCTGCGCATTACGGGCGAACAACACACCCCAACCGCAGTCAGCAACACTCATCACATCGTCGTGGCCAGCGTGAACATTGAGACTGTGGCTTGTCAGAGCGCGAGCGCCGATGTTGAACACCACCCCCAGCCGTTTACCAGAGATCGTGTACAGCACCTCCTTCATCAGGACCAGGCCCTGACCCGATGTAAAGTTGGTCACGCGCCCGCCAGCCGCCGCGAATCCTTCACAAAACGTGGCCGCTGAATGTTCGCTCTCGGGTTCGACAAACACCAGCTTGTCGCCCCACAAATTGGGTATCCCGTTCATCATCGCGGCGTTGAATCCGCTGCCCATCGTTGTGGAACTGGTGATCGGAAATGCGCCGGATCCCTGGCTGATGCGTGTTTCCACCCACACGACGGCCTCCGCGCCGTCGCAGGTTGTCGGTATACCCGGAAACTGGAATTTCCGTCTGACCAGTTCCTCGACAGGAACCGGGGGATTCTTATCCAGCGCGGTCGCCATTGTACTCTCTCCAGCAGACGAGAAGTCCCCGCAGACAGGCTCCAGAGTGGAGCGCCCAGGCTTCCCAATTCAGTGTTCGTCAACGTTCTTCTTCGTCGTTCGTGACTTACGATCAACTATGATTAAACGTGCCAACATACTCCGAGTTACCAGGAGAACACCGGCATCGTCGAAGACCACCTTGATTGAGCGATGAAAAGAATCGCTCAGGAAAGGGTCGATTTTTCACTGTACCAGTCCAACACGCGAAAAGAAAGCAGCCAGCCGAAAAGACGCCTGGTGGGAGAGCCGTCAATTACAGGTAAGGGCCAACATTCGCGGTATTATTCGATAGAATAGGTAGGTGAACGAATCGGCACAGGATTTTGAAACCAAGGAAACAAACGGTGAAGACAGTGGATGTGTTATTTGAAGAATCAGGCCTCTGGATCGAAGATGTTGCAGAGCGTTCAAAGCTTGCAGAAGAACGCGTCGAGGCCATCGCGCTGGGGCGCTGGACACCTAGTCCCGACGAACGAATTCGCATCGCGCAGGCATTGTCGGTATCCGTGGACGAAGTCAGTTGGGGGCATACAATGGATCCCCGCAACTTGCGGTACCGCCGCTTTGGACTGAAAGAGGATTTTTGATGCAGCATGACGGCAGCAGGTTGCAGCTGCCGCTCAGAAACCGGTGGCCCGCTTGTGTTGATCACTCATGAGGAGGAGGAGATGGCGAACAACGTTTATGACCTCTGCCACTTACACGGCATGAACGTCGAGGAACTGAGCGAGCGATGCGGGTTAAGTCACGACCGCATTATGGCGATCGTCCTCGGTCGCTGGACACCCAGCCCGAGCGAACGCACGAGCATCGCGGATGTGTTTGAAGTTGCACCAAACACCATCGCGTGGGGACACAAAACGCCTATCCAGCACCTGTATGGCCACGGCCCAGGCTAGTGCATTATTCGTGGCGTAAGCTTCCAGCTTGCGATTCATCAGGAGAAACACACGGCAAGCAGGATGCTTACCCCACTTTTTGACAGTGACAAAGCACCAGGCTTTGGTCACGACGACTCAACTGGTGACGAGTTTGCGAATGTACAGTTGAGTCTTTCCCTGCCGGTTCACAATACGAATCAGGGCAACATACGTTCGGCTTATGCGGAGTACTGCGAAGCAACTCAGAACGTGGAGCGAATTGACCTGAGTATTCGCCGCGATCCGGCCCGCATAATGCGTGAGTATCAGGTGGCGGAAGCGACCGTCCCGCAATACGAACAGACAATTCTTCCCAAAGCCAAAGAAGCCTGCGATCTGATGCAGGATGCCCGAGACGCAGGAGAATTCGATTTTCTGCGGATTCTGACAGCCCGACGGGCTTATTTTGATGCCAACATCAAATATGTCGTGGCGTTGAGGCAACTGGCACAGGCCAACGCGAAAATTGACGGATGTTGCTAACTGGCGGACTCTTAAATGTCGCTTCCTATGATGGCGACGACAGTCTTCGAGGTCAGGCACTCAGCGGACAGCAAAATGCCCGGAAATACGCCGCTTACGCTGCGTTTGATGTTGTACTTGAAGAAGTCAAATTGACCGAAGCGGAAAAACGACCTATATTCACCGGTAGATTCTGAGTCCAACGACGTATTCTTTGATGTCATGAACCGAGCCGTCTCCACAATTCTGATTCCTCTCTTGCTGGTGAGCCAGGGCCTGTTCTCTGTCCCTCATTCGCACGCGGGGACGTCAGTTGCTGAGCCGGATGGACATGCTGCTCGCCCGCACGTGCATCTTTTCGGTGCCGACCATCATCATGGTCATCACGAAGACGAGGAATCACCGTCGGTACCAACCGAGCAGGTTCCCGATCACGATTCCGATGCGGTTTACACCGGTGGTGTCCAGCTATTGAACGACTGCAAGGTCGCAAAAGTCGCTAAGGCTGGATTGCTGGCCGTCTACATGAATTGCGACGAATCGGCAACTGTTGCGGTGTCCCGGCTTTGCACTCGGCACCACCCGCCGCCCATTCTGCGCCCGAAATTCGCGCTGTATATGCAGCTACTCTCGATTCGCTGCTAACGCCGTCGCAGCCGTGTCTCCGGTCTCGTCCGTGATGACACCGGCTGATTGCTCACCGGCGTGCTTCATAGGTGTTCCATCGCAACTCATTCGATGACGTTGCGAGAACTAGACCTCTGAAGCCTCTCATTCGACGATATCCGCGATCCGCCATTCCTGTTGGCGTGATCGCAATCCGTTGTCAGCGATTCCGAGGTCACATCATCATGTACTTTCCAAAACCACTACGCCTGCTCGGCACAGTGGCCATCGTGGCGGCCGTTGCTGGAGCAGCATTTTTTACCCGCGATCGATGGGTGGCAATGTTCTCGTCGTCGGAGTCTGAATCGCACGTGGCAGATGCCGCACGGCCTGTCGAACAACCGAAAGTTCTGAAGCTCTCGCCGCAGGCCCGCAGGAACCTGAAATTGGTCGCAAAGCCAGCGAGACCGCAGACCTATTGGCGGACAATACAGGTTCCCGGTTCGATCGTTGACCGTCCCGGACGATCCGATCGAGGCGTCACATCACCTGCGGTTGGAGTCGTGTCAGAAATCCATGCGTTTCCCGGTGACACGGTGCGACCGGGCGACCGACTCTTCACTCTCAGACTGTTCAGCGAGTATCTGCAAAACACTCAGAAGGAACTTTTTCGTTCTACGAAAGAAGCACAGATCGCTCGCGAACAGTTGGCTCGGCTTAGTCCACTGGCAGACAGGGGTGGCATCTCAAAATCCAGGATCATCGAAGTTGAGAATCAGCTTCTTCGGCAGGAGGCTGTCATTCACGCCCATCGGCAGGACCTGTTGACGCGGGGACTGAGTCCGCAACAGATCGCCAACGTCGCCAACGGTCAGTTTGTGTCAACAGTCGACGTGGTTGCACCGCCTCGAATCAAGGAACGTGGGAAGCTCGTTACGATACGACAGGCATCCTTTCAGGAAGGCGCCGGCAGCGACGAGGTTTTTGCGTTTGAAGTTCAGGAACTCAATGCCGGACTCGGGCAGCAGGTCCAGGCCGGGCAGTTGCTGATCACGCTGGCGAATCACAGTTCCCTTTATCTCGAAGGTCACGCCTTCAAACGGGAGGCACCGTTTCTGGAGAATGCTGCTCAGAACGGCTGGAAGATTTCCGTTGAGTTCTCTGAAGACGTACCGGAACATTGGCCGGGACTGGAACAGTCGTTTGAGATCCGATACCTGTCCAATTCCATTGATGAACAAAGCCGTACGTTCGACTTTTTTATCCCGCTCGTAAACCAGTCGCGTTCTTACAAAAACAACGGCGAGACATTTGTGGTCTGGCGATTCAGACCGGGCCAGCGAGTGCGGCTGCATGTTCCCGTTGAAAAACTCAACGATGTGTTTGTTCTGCCGAGTGCCGCCATTGTTCGCGAGGGGCCGGAGGCGTACGTCTTTCAGCAGAACGGCGACCTGTTCAATCGGATTCCCGTACAGGTTCTGCACGAAGACCGTTTGAACATTGTTGTTGCCAATGACGGCAGCGTCACGCCGGGTCTCTATCTCGCACAGAGTGCAGCAGCGTCACTCAACCGTGTTCTGAAAGCACAGGCTGCGAGCGGTATGCGTGCCGACGTACACGTTCACGCGGACGGTACCGTCCACGCATCTCATTGAGGACAGCACGATGCTTAACGCCATTATCCGATTTTCACTCCGTTACCGCATGCTGGTCCTGGTGATCAGCATGGTGATGTTGGTGTACGGTTCCTATCTGGCGACACAGATGCCGATCGATGTCTTTCCGGACCTCGACCGCCCTCGTGTCATCATCATCACGGAATGTCCCGGCCTCGCGACCGAAGAAGTCGAAACGCTGGTAACGCAACCGATTGAAATCGCTCTACTGGGTGCCAGTGGTGTGCAGGCCGTTCGCAGTCAGTCGACAGCCGGTTTGAACGTCATCTACATCGAGTTTGATTGGAACACCGAAATTCGGGCCGCTCGACAAACTGTGCAGGAGCGATTGATAACACTCGGCGGAATACTGCCGGAAGGCATTCTGCCACAAATGACGCCGCCAGCTTCGATCATGGGGCAGATCGTTGTTGCAGGGATCTACCGTCAACAGGGGCCGAACGATGGAGAGTTATATCCCATTGGTAAAACGGGCCTGATCGCCGAACTCGTTCCGAGCGGCGACTCACAACCGGCGATTCACGTCTGGCGACCGGTGGAGCGCAACCACGTCAGAACGTGGGAGGCGGTTCCTGCGAAAGACGCGAGTTGGAAAACACCGACCCGAAGTGATGATCTCTTCCAGACCGAAGAATGGCCTGAAGCGACTATCACAATTGACGGCACACAGCATACGGTGGAATTTCCATCAGAAGCGTCTCGCCAACTGTCGCTGCGAACCACGTCCGACTGGATCATTCGGCCACGAATCCTGAAGGTGACGGGCGTTGCAGAAGCCTTCATCCTGGGCGGCGATAAGAAACAGTATCAGGTACGGATCGATCCGGCAGCGTTGCTGGAATACGACGTCACATTGCAGCAGGTCGAACAAGCCCTCAAAGAAAGCAATATCAACACCAGTGGCGGCTTCGCGGTCAAAGGCGAAACGGAACGCCCCATTCGTATTCTCGGGCGACTGGGACCGGAACCGAGGCGCGTTCTGCACGACTTACGACAGATCCCGGTGAAAGCCAATAAGAAACGATCTGTCTTGCTGGGACAGGTGGCCAGGGTGGTCGAAGGCGCGGAATTCAAACGTGGCGACGGGAGCATCAGCGGTCGTCCTGGCGTTGTGTTCACAGTCGTCAAGCAGCCGCATGTGGATACGCGTGATTTGACTGAACGACTGGAAACCGCGTTTGCAGAATCCGAAGAATCACTGACAGCAGATATTGTCATCAACTCGCAGTTGTTTCAGCTTCGCAACTTTATCGATCGCGGTATTTCTAACGTCGGTGAAGCACTTGTGATTGGTGCCGTGCTGGTCATCATTATTCTGTTCCTGTTCCTCCTTAACTTTCGCACGACATTCATCACGCTCACCGCGATTCCACTGTCGCTGGTAATTACAACGCTCGTGTTTCGATTGATCGGCCATCTTTCAGGCACGGAACTTTCCATCAACGTGATGACGTTGGGCGGACTGGCCGTCGCGATGGGAGAGCTCGTCGATGATGCCATCGTTGACGTGGAAAACATCTTTCGGCGACTGAAGGAAAACAATGCTCTCGAAGCGCCTCGGCCTGCAATACAGGTTGTCTACGAAGCGAGCAACGAGATTCGCAGTGCGATCGTGTTCGGTACCGTCGTCGTGATTCTTGTCTTTCTGCCGCTATTCGCACTTTCCGGTGTTGAAGGCCGATTGTTCACGCCGCTGGGTGTGGCCTACATCATTTCGATTCTGGCGTCGTTGTTCGTTTCATTGACCGTGACGCCGGTCCTTTCGTTCTACCTGTTGCCTCAATCCAAAGCCGCCCATGCTGAGAAAGAAGGGATTCTGCTGCAGTCCATGAAATGGATGGTCACTTACCTGATCCGCCTGAGCCTGGCACAACCGGCTCTGTTGTTGTTGCTGACGTGGGTCGCCGTTGGGTTTGCGGGCTGGCAGATGGCTCATCTTGGCAGAAACTTTCTGCCGGAATTTGACGAAGGCAGTGTGCAGATCAACCTTACGCTGCCGCCGGGGTCGTCACTGAATGCGTCGAATCAAACGTCCGGTCTGATCGATCAAAAGCTGCGAGAGATGCAGAAGTCCGAGAAGAATCCGGACGGTGCCATCCTGCATTTCGTGCGACGCACAGGGCGAGCGGAAATGGACGAACACGCATCGCCCGTCAACGCGGGTGAATACATCCTGAGCATGAATCCGGACAGTCGGCATCGTCGTGAAGATATATTGAAACAACTGCTCGATGAGCTGGGAGAAGAGGTCCCCGGAGTTGATATCGAAGTCGAACAGCCGTTGGCTCACCTGATCAGTCACATGGTGTCCGGTGTGTACGCTCAGATTGCCATCAAAATTCACGGTGACGATCTCAACACGCTTCAGCAGTTGTCCGAACAGGTCAAATCGACAGTGCAGAACATTGACGGCATCACCCCGCCAGTGATTGAGCCAATTCGCCAGACCGAAGAACTGCATATTCAACTTCGCACTGGTGACCTTGCTTTTCATGGAGTCACGCGGGCCTACGTCGCTAACGTTGTGCAAACGGCACTTCAGGGCGAGGTCGTTTCGCAGGTGCTGGAAGGCCAACGTCGATTCGATTTACTGGTTCGGCTGGAAGAAGACTATCGCACCGATTACGCCAATCTCGGTCGGTTGAGAATCGACCTGCCCAATGATCGAGGACAGATAGAACTTCGCGAACTGGCGGACATCGGCCCGGGAACCGGTCCAAACGCGGTCAATCGCGAGAACGCTCGGCGTCGCATGGTGATTCGCTGTAACACACAGGACCGCGACCTTGCGAGTGCTGTGAAAGAGATCAGGCAACGTGTCGACAGCCAAATCAGTCTGCCGGCAGGCTACTTCATCGAATACGGCGGTCAGTTTAAAAGCCAACAGCGAGCGACCCGAACCATCGTCGTGCTGGCGAGCGTCTCCATCGTCGGTATGTTCGTCGTACTGATGTTGCTGTTTCCATCCGTCCGCGTTGTACTGCAGATTCTGAATGCTCTTCCGACGGCGTTTATCGGGGGCGTACTGGCGTTAGTGATCACGAACCAAACGCTCACGGTCGCCAGTCTCGTCGGGTTCATCTCATTGGGAGGAATCGCTGTCCGAAACGGCATTCTGCTGGTGACTCACTACTTTCATCTGATGAGGGAAGAAGGCGAAGAATTTGGTCACGAAATGATTCTGCGTGGAAGCCTCGAACGGCTCGCTCCGGTACTGATGACAGCTTTCACCGCTGGATTTGGACTGTTGCCGCTTGTTTTGGGCGGACAGGAACCAGGCAGGGAAATCCTCTATCCGGTCGCCACGGTGATTCTCGGTGGACTGATCACATCGACGTTTTGCGAGTTCCTGATTCACCCCGGAATCTTCTGGCGATTCAGCGGTAAGGACGCCCCAAGACTCACGCAAATCGAAGAACCAGGAGAACACATCGACCCGTAAGCTGACTCTGTTTGCATCGTCGTCAACTCAGTACGCAGTTGGCACAAGTACCCATCACGTCCAGGCAACGTTACGCGGACAACAACACTTTTATGGCAAAGGAATTTCCAATGAAAACCTCTCACTGCACTCTCTCGTCAGTCGCAACACTACTGTCGATTTCACTCATGGTCGGTTGTGGAGATAAGACAGCAGAGCAACCCGCTCAACAATCGGGAACATCATCGACATCGGAATCAGATCACGGTCACCCGCACGAAGGCGAAGGCAGCCACGGTCACGGAGCCGGTCCGCACGACGGAACGCTCGCCGACTGGGGTGGGGGCAGGTATCACGTTGAGTTCACGGTCGATCATGACAGGAAAGAAGCGACCGTTTACGTTCTCGGCAGCGATGAAAAGACACCCGAACCGGTCACGGCAGAGAAACTTCTGCTGACGATCACCCAGCCTCAACTACAAACGGACCTTCTACCTGTGCCACTGGATGGCGAGTCGGACGGCAAGTCATCCCGCTTCGTCGGAACGCACGACGGCCTTGCTACTGTCATGGAATACGAAGGCATCATCAGTGCCGAAGTCGATGGCACTCCCTACGCCGGCAACTTCAAAGAGGAAGCCCACGGTCATTCACACGGAGAAGACGACGCATTGGTCTGGGAAGGAGAACCCGAAGAACACGCGGACTTCGTCATCAAACTCGGCCATCACGGCAAGCATTTGCACGCTGGTGAAGAAGTCGAACCCGCTGTTTCCATCACACGCGATGGCAAAGCTGTCAGCGATGCAAAAGTCTTCAACGCCCTGTTTAGTGAGGACGGCAAGACAGAACTGGCCAAAGAAGTTGCCACCGTCTACGAGCCAACCACAAATGAAGAACCCGCCCACTATGCTCAGGGAGGATTGGCGATTCCAAAGGGTGTCACAAAAGTGGTATTGCGATTCCGCATTGTCCCTTCTGGTGCTGACGCTGTGACGTTCGACGTGCCCATCACCGTGGAGTAGTTCAGACTCAACAAACGAATCGTTCTTCCAACGCACCGTGCGAACGTCCTTGCCCTTGATCGGTTGCCCTGCTTCATCCCAAAGTCTGGCTCGCCTGCCATCAATGGTTGCGTACCAGCAATCATCAAATTTGCGATGACATGCCGTGCCATGCGCTTGTCGTTTCCTGTCTCGTACCATTGGCTGGAATCCTCCAGTGTTGTGTCTGGTTGCAGACCGGCCCTCTGGCCTTTTTTACGTAGAGACCATGGGCACCCGTCCACGTTCGCCTCTCGTGCTATTGAGTCGATGGCGATTGAGATTTGATCGCGTCCTCATGTGGCGAGATTCGTTTCCGGTCAGGGGATACGACCGGGACTCATACCGATTGGTGCGTTGGGCATCACGGTGTTCTTTATCCTGTTGGGGACAGTGCCGGCAACTCTCCCTGATCTGAAGCCAATGTGGCGAGTTCTCTTCAGTTCCCACTCCGGACTGATCCTGGGGGCGGGATTCTCTGCCGGGTTCTACATCATTCCTTTGCAGGCACTTCTGCAGCAACTTTCTCCCAGGTCAGAGCGAGGCCGGTTTCTGGGGACAGCAAACGCGATTTCTTTGCCTTTCTGACCGCCTCTGCAGTGCTCTATCGAATCATTCGTCCGGCGTTTACTGAACATCCGAAAAAAATATTTTTGGTGTGTGCCGGGCTGATGGCAGCCGGAATCGTGTTTTTTCTGGTGGGATCCAGAGCCAAAGGGCTCACGCTGAAACCTGTCACAAACTGATGACGTGTCATGGAACGACAGATGCCGGCGATTGTGCATCAGGCGACTACAGACAGGCGGCGATTCACTCGGCTGCCGATATTGTCTCGTGAGGCAAGGCAACTGCACTACTTCAGCAGTTCGATCATGCCTTCACCGAAGGCGGTGCCGATCTGCGCGAAACACCATGGACTTCCGTAGTAGTGATACGGTCGGTCATTGCCGAACTGTCGCCATTTGTCCACGTCTTTGCTCCAGCTGCCGGGCCCGGTGTAAATGGCATGTGCTTCCATGTCCCAGAATTTATCTGTCTTTATGCACACGGCATTTCCTTTGAATTCCGGGAATTCGGGCACAGCGGCCTGAGCTTTCTTGATGTAGTCACGCGGCGAACCGTCTTTGTCAGCTTTCATTCCGTCGTGCCCCATTTGACCGATGATAAAGCGCATTTTCGGAGCGTTGAATTCTTTGCGGACGTCTCGGATAAAGTTGGCCATGTTTGCTTCGTATGTGAGCCAGCGATCCTGGTACTGGTCGTTCCAACCCTGAAACCAGACGAAGCCCATCATTTCGTAACCCTGGTTTTTGTCGGCTGGAAAACGGTCACCAAGCCCCGCCAGACATTCGTGGACTTCTTTGACCATGTTGCGGTAGTCTTTTCCGAACTGGTCCTTGTATTGTTCAGCCGTAACCAGCTCGCGAGGCTTGAATGTTCGCAGACGCTTCTTCTTATCAGATGTTTTGTTCTGCTCCGTAACCCGCTTGTTGTACGTTTCGATCTTTGCCGGCTCTGCTGCGTTCCACGCTTCGGTTTCGGCGTTCTGCGCAGCGGCCTGTGCGGCGTAGGCTTCGTCGCTGAGCAGTGACGATGGCGGCAGGAATCCTCGGGCCAATGCTCTGCCGCCCCACGACGTCTTGATGATCAGAACCTGTTCGTCGTAGTGATTTCCCATCACATGCCCAAAGTTGAACTCCGGACCAAAGCCCTCGTTCGGGGCACCGTAGCCCACCGTCAGATCTCCGTGCATGCCAAGATAGTTGATCCACACGTCATGACGAGTACTCCACAGGTATGTGGGTGTGCTGCGGTTGTCATCGGGGTTCGTCGTTTCTTTGACGGACTTTGTAAAGGCGTCGTAATCGCCGTCCTTGATAAAGTGTGTGTATCGCTCGCGGTATTCTTTCTGCGTGATCTGCCAGGCCAGCGGCCCGGGGAAACCTCGGCCCTCCATATTGGATTGGCCAGCCAGGATAAACACTTTGACTTTTCCGCTGTGGGTTGATGCTGCGAATTCGGGGTTGTCAGCCATTGCATGCAGTGGACTGACAGTAACCAGGCACAGCAGCAGAAATCTGTTTACCGTCATCGAGTTCTCCGTGAATCTTCAACCGAAAATCATGGTGTGGGCAGGACCAGACAAAGTCGGATGAGGATTCTCGTCAAACTGGTGACGAATCGCCACCAAGGCAGTGTCGGGTGCGTCAGCTTCCGTGCCTTCGAATGACAACGAACGAGACCCAACAGGCAGGAAACGCAGGCTGACGCCTGCGGCTCGCCAGGCAGATGTCAAATTGACTTGATAGCCAATCAGCATAATTTGAACTTCTGAGGAGCCTTGCAAAACATTCAGAGTATAATTTTGTTTCCACGCGGTGAAGAGCCGGAGGATCGGGACCGCAGTTGCCGGGGAAGCTTTGTCGTGCGCTCTGCCGATCTTCCACGGGAGACAGAACATGGCGGCAAAGAAATGCAAATGCGGCGCAGATCTTGTGCTGGAAACGGACAAGGTCCGAGGGAAGTGTCACCGGTGCGTCAGGAAAGACAATCCGAGAGGACCAAAGGAACAGAAACCGAAGACGTAAACACACGGAATCGACTATGCGAGGGTGCTGGTTGCGGGACAACAACGCGGCAGATCACTATGCTGATCAGTCTGCGTACAAGTTCTGAACTTTTGAACCTGCCTTCACTCTCGTCATCGCACAACCGCCGCCGTGGCTACGGCTTTCTGCGCGACTCGCATGCCATCTTCGGATGCCTGTCCTGGTTGCGTGAACTGCGCGGGAGTAACTTCCAGGAGCCGTGTGATGCTGTCACGTCGAGATTTTCTGGCCACTTCCTCCGCACTGGCCACTGCTGCCATGATGCCTTTTGCAGCACCCGCTGCTGTGCCATCATTTGCTCGAAAAAAAGTCGCCTTCCTCGGTACGGTTGTCTCTCAGCATTCGCATGCACAACACTTCCTGGATCGCCTGACGGAAGGCTACACATGGAAGGGCACCTGGCAGTCTCCTCGAGTTGATGTCGCATCTGTCTATATTGACCAGTTTCCCGATTCCGACCTTGGCCGGGAGCGGATCAAGCGTCATGGCCTGAAACAGTTCGACAGCATTCGTGACGCACTGACGTTGGGTGGAGCATCACTGGCTGTGGACGGCGTTGTCATCATCGGCGAACATGGAAAGTATGAAAAGACAGACAAGGGGCAGACTCGATATCCGCGATATAAATGGTTCAAGGAAGTTGTTCGTGTCTTTGAAGACAGCGGACGCTCCGTGCCGGTGTTCAACGACAAACATCTTTCGACAGACTGGAAAGAATCGGCCGAAATGGTGGCCGATTCGCATCGACTGGGCTTCCCGTTTCTGGCGGGCTCATCATTGCCTGTGACACGACGACACCCGTCAATCGATCTGCCCTATGGTGCCGATCTGAAGGAGAGTGTCTGCGTTGCTTACGGCGGAGTCGACAGTTACGACTTTCATGCCTACGAAACGGCTCAGTGTATGTCAGAGCGACGTCGTGGGGGAGAAGTCGGGATCAGTGGTGTACATGCATTAAAAGGCGATCGCCTGTGGTCCATGATGGAATCGGACGACCGCGGAATCACTCGTGATCTGTTTGTGGCGGCATTGACGCGAAGCCACAACCTGCCGGTCGAAGGTGGTTTTCCAACGGGTAAGGTCACTTATGCATGGGCAAAAAAAACAATGCCCGAAACAACCGGCTTCTTTGTACAGCACCGCGACGGATTTCGCACAACGGTGTTTCTGACGAGGATCCAGGATTTCAACTACGCGGGTTACATCGGATCAACCAACGAAATCGTATCCTGCCAGATGTACCTGCCCATGCCCGGACATGGTTCCACGACCGCCGATTTTTTCAACCCGCTGACTCGGCATATCGAAGACATGGTGCTGACCGGAGAATCGCCGTACCCTGCTGAACGAACTTTGCTGACCAGTGGCATGGTGATCGGAGGAGTTGAGTCGCTACATGCCGGACAGGTACCTTTTAAATCTCCGGAAATGGCCGTGAAGTACTCCGTCTCTGACGCATCCACCTATTGGCGGGACTAGAGCAGCGTCCACATTAAGTTTAATAATGCTGACGGTAGCGGAAGTCGCCGGGACTTTCGGCGTTTCCCCTCGTTTACCGAAACTCTTGGCGAGTTCCGCTACTAGTTAACTCTACATGGACAGACCACCACGGCTCTTTAGGCGGAGACATACTCACCCACGATTCCAATCTCGGTTCAGGCAGTCTCAGTCGTAGAGCCACCGTTTCTGTTCACATACTGTTCGAGTTCATGCGCCACATGCTCGATCTCACGGCAAAGAGCATCGACATGTTCGCCCAGACTGTGTGAATGGTCTTCCCCGTCCCGGTTCTCGCAGGTGACTGCAAGTTCATAAAGATCACGAGCACCAAAGGTTCGCCCGATCGACTTGACGATATGGGCGATCCGCTGCACTTCGCATCCATCTTCCAGTCCCGGATCCGATGGGAACCGTTCAGCCAGGAGCCGCAATTCAACAACGCCAGCTTCAGAGACACGCTGCAAAACCTCCTCATCTTCAGCGGCGCTTTGTCTGGCAATGGTCCAGTTAACATGTGATTCATCGCGCCCGATAGTTTCCACTGCGGGAGTTGACGCCTGCACGCATTCGGAAATCACTCGCCAGAGGTCTTCTCGTTGAATCGGCTTAGCCACATAGTCATCCATGCCTGCGGTCAGGCACTCCTCACGGTCTCCTTTCATGGCCCTCGCCGTCATGGCAATGACAGGAATGTGTTCTCCGGTGGCCTGCTCCCCCTCTCGAATTCGTCTGGTCGCCTCCAAGCCATCCATTACGGGCATCTGCACATCCATCAGAATCAGATCGTATGATTTCAGTTCCAGCAGCTCGAGCGCCTTGGCACCGTTATCGGCAACCCCAAGCAACTTCATCGCATCTCCGATTTCTTCCCGGATCAGAAACTCGGCAGATTCCAGGGTGATCTTACCAGCCTCCATTTTTGAGAAGTCCAGGATGTCATTGATTAAAGCCAATAGAGATTCGGCGGATTCCAGCACAAGGCCCAGATACTCGCGCTGCTCAGTTTTGAGTTTCGAATCCAGGACCAATTGCGTCATGCCAATAACCGCATTCATCGGAGTCCGTATCTCGTGACTTATGTTCGCGACAAAGGCACTCTTGGCCTGATTGGCGGCCAGCGCATCAGCGGTGGCCTTCTCCAACTCGCGTTGTTTAGTCAGCAGCTCGGCAGTTCTCTCCCGAACAGTTTTTTCAACGATGGCATTTGTCTGTTCCAAACGCGCCTGTTGCGAGGCGATCCCCTGCATTTCCTCGCCGCTGCGTCGGCAACTCAAAATCAGAAAGATATTGATAAAGACGACCCAAAGTACGTGTTCAAAAGCCCGCCAGGGACTGAAGAGTAGGGTTCCGAATATGGAAAGTGGATACAGAATTCCCCGCGCAAAATGATCGACGGCAACCACAAGCTGGCTGTCAGCAGCACTTTCCAATCCCGGTAGAAGGCAAGGAATGCCAACGAACCAAACACATGAAAGTGGGTTTCAATTCGCCCACATGTGAGATGAATCAGCAGTGCTCCGGACAGCATCTGTCCAACCGCAACGACATGTCGCGTGATAACGCGACCGGGATGGACGATCGCGAGATACACAGGCAAAGAGGTAATGATGCCGCCCAGAATGACGGCCGCCCAGACATGCAGATGCAAAGACGATTCCTCGCCCTCCCAGTCGCGGGGGGAGACCACCAATGCGGCGACAATTCCGGCCACGTATTGAAAGACCAGCAACCCGGCAAGCAGTCGATCCGTGCGTCGCCAAATACCATCATATTGCCGTGCCAAAAGAACGCCGGCACGCTCTTCAAGAGAGGATGATGTCAGGTCGAGCGCGGTCATTGGCTGGCTTCCTGTAGATCGGACGATTCGAGAGGAAATAATGGGCATCCATAAATTCGACAGGTCTCAACGATGTCGATCCCCGCGGACTTGTTCGAAAGAAGCCGTCTCAATGTCATCGTTCCCAGGTTCTCGCCCACATGCCCACGCGAGCCCGTCACGCCGCCCGAAAAAAGTAATTGTCCGTCAGGGGAATAAAGGAGCACATGGCCGGAGGTCGACACGCCGAACAAACGAGTTTCCTGGGCCACCACATCCTCGAACAGATTCACTCGTGGCAGTTGCTTCAATTTCCGGACCAGTACGGAATCCCTCCATGCGCGATCCGACTCACGCGGCAGAGCAACCACGGCAGACACCGAGGGTCGGCTTACACTCCGGGAAATCACAGTCTCCAGTTCGTACGCTGAAGCGCGAGTGCAGGGACAGCGTGGATGCGCGAAAAACAACAGTGTGGGATGTTCGGCGTGCAGGGAAAGCTGTGAATGCTCCGGCCAGCGTGCTGGAGGAACCGCAGCCTCGCCGGGAGAATTCGCATAGAACGCCAGCCCAAGGAACCCCAGCGAGGCACTGAAAAACCAGACGGCCGTCATGAGGATTAACCGAGACGTGGGCGCGGTCTCACAGGAGACCTGATCTGAAGACCGACGATTTGGAAGCAACATGGGTCCGGCCCTGATGCAGTGCTGCTTACTCCCTCAAGTGCGCACTCGAACAGTGACGTGCTGTCTCAAAACGAAAGTTGTTTTGAGTATCGAAAGCAAGAATAAACCTGTCAAGCACCAACTTGCGAAACACCCACGATTGTCGGCGGCATGCCGGATGTATCTTCCCTGGAGCCCAACATCGTCCTGGCGATTGGCAACCGTCCCCGGCACAAGCGTCCGCAGGAATGCTGCACGTAATTTGACAAAGCCCCCACGGAACATTGGTCTCGACACATCGTTGCCCTCCCGCCTTCACGGGAGAGTCGGACGCGATAGCGGCCGGATTGGACGTTTGAAAGACTTTACCGATACGACGTGCCTCTATCATTCCCGGATGTCCTGATCCCAGGTTGATTCGTCTCTGTACACGACTCCCTCTTTCATTACGAAGACGACATCGTACGTCGCGGTGATGTCCTGAATGGGGTTGCCTTTGACAGCCACGACGTCTGCGATCTTCTTCGCTTCCAGGGTCCCGAGACGGTCGTCAATCTTCAGCAGTCGGGCGGCTTCCAGCGTGGCCGATTGGATTGCTTTCATGGGAGACATGCCGCCTTCGACCATCAACTCGAATTCGCGAGCGTTTTCCCCGTGCACGGAAACGCCGGAATCTGTTCCGAAGGCGATCTTCACCCCCGCAGCGTACGCTCTCGCGAAGTTTTGTTTCGCGACAGGACCGATGGAGGCAGCCTTGGGACGCACGATGTTGGGAAAATAATCTTCCTCCTGCGACTTCTCCGCAACCCAGACACCGGCTGAGATGGTGGGGACAAGATACGTGCCGCGTTCCTTCATTAACTGCATCACCTCGTCGGACATGAACGTGCCATGTTCGATGGAATCGACGCCTGCCAGAACAGCTCGCTTCATGCCTTCGTTGCCATGGGCATGCACGGCGACGGTCATGTTGTAGTCTTTGGCCGTGAGGACGACGGCCCGCAGTTCCTCGTCGGTAAATTGAGGGTTTCGGCCGTTACCGGCGAGGCTCAGCACGCCGCCGGTTGCCGTCAGCTTGATCAGGTCGGCACCATCCTTGTAGCGTTGGCGAACGGCTTTGCGCACATCATCGGGACCATTAACAACCCCATCGACCGGACCGGCATCGCTGCGAAAGTCGCCTTTCAATCCGTTCGTCGGATCGGCATGACCGCCGGTGGTCGCCAGTGATTTCCCGGACGTAAAGATTCGTGGACCGATGATCCAGCCTTCATCAATGGCTTTGCGCAGAGAAACGGAATTGACTCCGTTGTCGCCGACGTCGCGGACAGTCGTAAATCCGGCCAACAGCGTCCGTTTGGCATACATCGTTGAACGCAGCGCATAGTCCGCATCGTTCATGAAGAACCTGTCAGAGTACACTTTCTTGTGATGCTGAGACATGAGGTGCGTGTGCATGTCCATCCATCCTGGCATCACTGTGTAGTTGCGCAGGTCGACCAGGGTGTCTTTCGATTTCGGCTCGACGTAGCCTGACTGGACAGAGACGATACGTCCCTCGTCAATCACGACCGACATTTCCTCGTGCACCACGCCATCATGTCCGTTGATCAGACGACCGGCATGAATGATCGTTTCGGCAAACGTATTGCCGGCGAACCCGATCAGCAGTAACAATCCGGCAAGGGCTTTCAGTTGCATATAATCTCTCCAGATGCATTCGCAGAAACGGTGGTCGGGTTGTGCAGGACGTATGCCGACATCCTAGCTCGATTGTGCTGGAGTCGCGAATGTCTCTGGTTGATTCCGAATATTCCGGACCGAGACGCGAAACGATTCGGTAGCAGGCACAACCCTACCTGTCGATCCGGCCTCAGATGAGCGGCGGGCACGGGAATGGTGGACGTTGTCGCCGAAACTCTGCACCATGTCTGCGTAACCAATGTCTGCATCCGAAAGCCTGCCGTCAAAGCAGTTTTAAAACAAGTGTGGTCGTGGGGCTCGAGGAAAGCCACTCGCGCAAGTCGAAAGACATTCGCCGCGGCCACAAATCAGCGTAATACGCTGTTCGTGTCAGGGTCTTTATTGCATGTTTCTGAAATGGCTCAAACGCAGACGGCGGAACCGAATTCTTTCTCAGCCCTTCCCGGACAAGTGGAATGCGATTCTCACAGCGAACGTGTTTCACGATCAACTACTGAGTGTCGAGCTGCGAGCCAGACTGCGACGACTGATTCAGGTGTTTGTCGCGGAGAAGAACTGGGAAGGTTGCAACGGGTTTAAGATCACCGAAGAGGTTAAGGTGACGATCGCCGCTCAGGCGTGTCTGCTGGTGGTTGGTCTGCAGGATGAGTACTTCGATCATGTGCTGTCGATTCTGGTCTATCCCAATTCCTACGTCGCTCAAACCAGGGAGATCACGCGGGGTGGAGTCGTTGTCGAAGGCGGTCATGCTCGGCTGGGTGAAGCATGGTGGCGAGGACCAGTCATCCTGTCCTGGTCCGACGTCCTGTCGGGCGGGCGTCGTGAATCGTCAGGCAGCAACCTGGTGTTCCACGAATTTGCTCATCAGCTGGACATGATGAACGGTCGCACGGTGGACGGAACTCCGCCGCTGAAAACCAAAGAAGAACTTCAACGTTGGGTGGAAGTTACGTGCACCTGACCTCACCAAATCGGGAGGTCCATGCGTTTTCGGCGTATCCTGAAAAGGGTCTGCACATTCGCAGTAACTCCCGCGTGGGGTTTCAGAGAGTGTTGGGGCTGGTGACCGGAAAACCCGATGACGGGCTGACAGGTCTTGGCAGGACGAAAGAGTTTCAGTACATCCGAACTCTCATGCCATTCGACTCACCCGACGAAGATGGACTGATTTATCTGTCCGATCCATTCATTCGTCGGCTTGTCGGTCCGGAGGTCAAACTGACAGAAATGAAGCGTCTGAAGTGTTTTAACCATCTACGTATGATGGGCCATGCAGCCGCGATGTATGAAGCCGAACATGGGCGTCCACCGACAGCACTGGCCGAACTGCGAGCCGCAGATTGTTTGCCGAATGGTTTTGTCGAACAGCAGGTAGCTACCCGAGAGGCCTCGCCAGCGCAGCAAATTGCGAACAGCAAGCACAATCTAAAAATGATTGGGCTCGCGATGCACAATTATCACGACGTTCACGGACACTTTCCGGCGTCGTTCAGCAAAGACGTCGCTGGCAACCCACTGTTCAGCTTGCGAGTTCATCTGCTGCCGTATCTCAACCAAGCGCAACTCTACAATGAATTCAACCTGAAAGAAGCCTGGGACAGCCCGCACAACAAAGCGTTGATTGGCAGAATGCCGATCAACTTCCGAGGACCTGGTGCGAAGGTATTGAAGTCCGGAATGACGACTTATCAGACTGTGGCCGGCAATAAGACGATGTTCCCCGTTGATGGCAGCCATACGCGACTTCGCGATGTAACAGACGGCACCTCCAACACAGCGATGGTGATTGATCGTCTACTGAATTTGCCACCATCTGGACGCAGCCCGGTGATCTGAAGTTTGAACCGGCAACGGTCAGAAAGGCTCTGCGGAATCGTTTTGGGAACGGCGGTCTGGTCCTGTTTGCTGATGGTTCTGCTGGATTGCTGCGCAGCCATCTGAAAGATGCGACGCTCGCCAATTTGTTTAACCGTGCCGACGGCAACGTGGTCGGTGAAGTGTCTGTTAGCGCAGTCGATCAGAAGGTGGCTGCCTTAGGGGAAACGAGGCATCTGGCGTGTCCGTGCGGTGGCAAATACGAACTTTCCAAAGACGGTCGACATGGCGTTTGTTCGCACCATGGACATGCGGACCTACTGGTCCCGTGTTGTGAGATTCCGGAATCGAAAGTCACAGTTGCAGAAGCACAGGCTTACAAAACGTTTGTCGGCGAGTACAGTCAGTACTGGCGCACTTTCTTTGACCCCATAGCGATTCGAGTTCTGGCGACGGATGATCGATACCGCCTGGAAACAATTGTCCTTCCGCTAATTAACAATTCACTTTATCAGTCGCTGGCGATGGCTCTTGGTGGTGAACCGAAGCCATTACGTTCAAGCGTCACCGACGATACGGCAATGTCATTGTCGCTGTCCTTTGCGAAAGATCGTCTGTTGCAGCGGTCGGGCTGGCGGCCACCGGTCGAACATGCCTGTAGTTCTACAGGGTCCCTGTTCTAGAGCAGTTTACCAATTGACGAAGACGATACTAGCTCGTGGGAGTAACGAAACTGCTATTGAAAACCGTTCTTCGCGGCCACAAGTCAGCGCAAAACGCTGCATCGGCAACGGTTCGAGTTCGATGCCAGTCAGAGATTGGCCAGCGTGGTGCCGGTTACTTCGTCGTGGCGGATGCGACTGTACACATTACAGAGAATCTGTCCGATTGTACAAAGGCTCCCGCGAGTCGGATGCTACGATATCGCCCACGAAGTCACGCGGTCAGTTCGCAAAATCAAGATATCAATGTTGGAAATCGTCAAACAAACGCAGGCGAATCTTCGCGACTGGCTCGCGCAATCGATGGGGTTGGGTGAGAATTTAGCGGCCAGCGTTGTGGCGGTCTGAAGCGTTGCTGTTGTGATGTTGTTTGCCTTTGCAGTCGATCGCCTTACCGGATGGATCTTCAGTTCATTGGCGCCTTCGATCGTGGAGCGTTTCGGATTCAAGAAGAGATCGCAATGGCTGGACGCGTTGAGCGGTCGTTTGTGGCTCGTCGAAGCGCTCACATTTTGGCCGTGTTGACGGTCTACGGGATGATTCCACTCGCACTTGACGGTTTCCCGGAGATGCTCGCTGTTGGCCGGAATCTGATTGAAGGTTACGTCATTATCGCCGCCGTCATTGCGACCAATTCGCTACTCAGTGCCAGCGGGGACGTATTGGTGGACGACCAACTTCCCGCCGGCGTCTCACTTCGTTTTGCGACACAGGGTGCGCAAATCAGCGTGTGGGTCGTTGGGCTGATCCTGGCTGTGTCCGTCCTGTTTGACACTTCCGTAACCGTTCTACTAAGCGGAATGGCGGGCATGGCGGCAGTGTTGGCGTTGGTATTCAGGGACTCCATTCTTGGTTTCGTCGCCGGAATTCAATTAGCCGGCAACGACATGCTGCGGATCGACGACTGGATTGAAGTGCCGCAGTACGGTGCCGATGGAATTGTCACCGACGGTGAAGGTCCAGAATTTTGACAAGACGATTTCCACGGTTCCCTCTTATGCACTGGTCAGTGAAAGTTTTCGCAATTGGCGAGGAATGCAGGAAGCCGGTGCGCGACGAATCATGCGTGCGATTTCACTGGATATGGATAAGACCGGTTTTCTGACTGATGAGATGATTGAGTGGCTGGGTAAGATCAGACTGCTGGCGGAATATCTCAAGCAGAAAACGACCGAGATCGACGCCTTCAACGAGCAATTCAGCGAAGACGCGCGTCGTCCTCCCAATGCGCGGCACCTCACGAACATCGGCGTGTTTCGCGTCTATTTGGAAAAGTACCTGAGCCAACATCCTGATATCCGCGACGACATGACGTTGATCGTACGGCAACTGCCGCCCGGTCCCGAAGGATNNCAGCAAATCAGGATTGGAAAGAATATGAGCGCATCCAGGCCGGCATTTTTGATCACGTCATCGCGATTCTGCCCGAATTCGGCCTCAAAGCGTTCCAGGGTCCCACCAGTGACGAGTACCTCCGCCACAGATGATCGCGGCGACTTCCTGATGGATCTTCGGGACATACTCACAGAGCCGCACGAGCTATCTCGGCTCGTCCGGAGTGGGTGTCGTTGCTGCGGTCAGGGCGGCAATGAGGTGGTCAGTTGCGCCAACCTGCGATCTACGGAACAACTGTGGCGGGCGACAGGCTCGGGAGAATTCAGGAATTGCGTTTCACTTTTGCAGAGATCCTGAACGTATCGCCCGGCGAAGCAACCGCGACTCCGGCGATACTGGTGTTTTCGCCCCCTGAGTTNCAGTCTCGGCCGATCCTTGTGAGAAAACGTCCAAATTCGGCGAAACTTTCGGCGCCGGACAAACGTGAATGCTGAGTAGACCGCGAATAGGATTGAAACCGCGGCCGAACGCCTTGTAATTTGTCGATCGGGTCATCAAGTCCCCCTGTTTCGGCATTCCAGGTTAACCATCGTATTGTGACAACAAGCCAATTGACTTGTTTCGGTTACATCGAACTCCGGCATGAAATTCAAGCGATGCACGCCGGTGTTGTAATCGTTCTGATGCCCGCCAGTAGGGCCACCAAGACCCCAATACTGACTCCGGCAGTCACCTGAAAAATCACGATTCAATGCGGTTTTGACTTCATAAATGCCTGCCCTGAAACAACCTGGTACGGCGTGCCGCCTATCGCCACAATTTCTTTATTCCCACTTTGCGGGTATTCACCTGACCACGTGTGTCCATGTGATCAGTATTTTTTCCGAAACCGGGACTACGAGGTCTGGGCATACGGACTTAGCCGTTGAAGGCTTGTTATCTGTCACGATTATGAGAAAATCACTCGGCCGCCGTAATACTGCGTGGCTTCGCCAGTGAAGTGCTGAAAATGAGCGATGCAGTATTTAAGTCGGATCCCAGCGTGTTTTGTTGGGCAGGAAACAGGAATGACGTTGTTTGGTCGCCACATTTACTGGTGTTTCGGGGATTCTTCGCACAATGGCGCTGCCGTTGGGGCGTCTCCGATTGCACTGCGCGAGCAACAACTTTCAGTTAAACCAAATGCGGCATGGCCGCTAACGGATTCGAGCTACGGCTCGGAAAAGCAAAGTCGCTCCCGCTGGTCACTGAGCTTGATGCAACTGCAACATGTTTTGCCCGAGAAAGGGTCAAGACCGCGGTTTGCTTCATCAGAGGCAGCGGCAACGGCCGGATCCACCTAAGCCACCGTCTTACGCAACAACAGACGTGTGGTCAATGACTTCGGGTGGCGAAGTCGTCGCGCACGCCGTGCCGGTCCGGTTGAGTCGGCAGCGAGGCTGGGGTTCTCCCGGCGAGGTCGCAGACATTCGTCAGCAAACGACCGAGCAGAATCAGAGAGAAGCAACATGGAAGACATTCGAGGCAACCAATATCCACGAGCCATGCGTCCGTCGTTCGGGGCTCCGGAGGCCACCGGCCTGTACGACCCCGCCAATGAGCATGAGAACTGTGGCGTTGGTTTCGTCGCTCATATCAAAGGCCAGCGGTCTCGATCGATCATCATGGATGCCGATCGTATTTTGCGACATATGGATCACCGCGGCGCATGTGGTTGCGAAGAAAACACGGGTGACGGTGCAGGCATGCTGACGGGGCTGCCCACCAGCTTTCTGAAACGCGTCGCCAAAGAAGACATCGGCGTTGAACTGCCGGACGCCGGCAACTACGGCGCAGGAATCGTCTTTCTGCCACAGGACGAGGCACAGCGAGCCACGTGCAAATCCACCGTCGAAGAACTGATCAGCCAGCAGGGTCAGACACTGCTTGGCTGGCGTCCCGTGCCCGTTGACTTCGATGGTGCCGACATCGGCAAGACAGCTCGCGATTTTGCGCCACACATGGAAATGCTGTTCGTTGGTGCAGCCGACGGGCTGGATGCGGAAGCGCTGGAACGGCAGCTGTTCGTGATTCGCAAGCTGGCCAGTCACAAGCTGCGAAACGGCGACATGTCGCAGGCACTGTCGTTTTACGTTTGTTCGCTGTCGACGAAGGTGATCATTTACAAGGGCATGCTAACGTCGTTTCAAGTGATGCCCTTCTTTAAAGACCTGCAGGCGGAAGACTACACCAGCCACCTGGCCATGGTACACAGCCGTTTTGCGACCAACACGTTCCCCAGCTGGGACCGAGCTCAGCCGCTGCGGTTTATGTCCCACAACGGAGAGATCAACACCGTCAACGGCAACAGCAACTGGATGAACGCTCGACAAGGCATCATGGAAAGCGAACTCTGGGGCGACGACCTGCAGAAGCTGTTTCCGATTGTTGAACCTCACACATCGGATTCCGGCTGCTTCGACAACGCTCTGGAAATGCTGTACCACAGCGGACGTACTCTGCAGGAAGTGGTGATGATGATGATCCCGGAAGCGTGGCAGAATCACAGCACGATGCCGGAAGATAAGCGAGCGTTTTACGAGTATTACAGCTCTCTGCAGGAGCCCTGGGATGGACCGGCATCGGTTTCGTTTACCGACGGTCATTATATCGGGGCGACTCTGGACCGTAACGGTCTGCGTCCCAGCCGCTACTACGTCACTAAGGACGACCGCGTCGTGATGGCCAGCGAAGTCGGTGTGCTGGACATTGAACCGGACAACGTTGCGTACAAGGGCCGACTGCAGCCGGGACGCATGTTTCTGGTCGACTTTGAAGAAGGCCGCATCATCGATGACGGCGAACTGAAGTCCGATGTTGCGTCGCGCCGACCGTATCGTAAATGGCTGGACCAGGAACGCGTTCTGTTGTCGGACATTCCCACAGGCAGCAAGCCGAAATACTACGAAGGCCAGGAACTGCTCAGCCGCATGCAGGCATTCGGTTACACCACCGAAACCATGCAGTTCATGCTGATTCCACTGATGCAGGCAAAGAAGGATCCCATCGGTTCGATGGGTAACGATGCCGCACTGGCGTGCCTGAGTGACCAGGCGCGCATGCCCTACGACTACTTTCGCCAGCTGTTCGCTCAGGTGACCAACCCCGCCATCGATTCGATTCGGGAAGAGGTCATCATGTCACTGGAATGCTATATCGGTCCGGAAGGCAACCTGCTTAACACCACCGACAAGCAGTGTCATCGACTCGCGCTGCCGCATCCGATCCTCAGCAATCAGGAACTGGCCAACCTGCGGGACATGGACCATCGCGGCTGGCGGTCCAGGATGATCGACACGACGTATGCAAAGACCGAGGGTCCCGATGGTCTGCAGCCGGCGTTGGAACGTATTTGCTCGGAAGCTCGCCAGGCCATTAAAGACGGCTACAGCGTGATCGTGCTGTCCGACCGCGCCATTGGTCCGGACCGTATTCCTGTCAGTTCGCTGCTGGCGACCGGAGCCGTTCACCATCACCTGGTGCGCCACGAGGAACGAACGCAGATTGGTATCATTGTCGAATCGGGTGAGGCTCGCGAGGTGCACCATTTCTGCCTGCTGATCGGCTACGGAGCCGACGCCGTCAATCCCTACATGGCGATCTACGCCCTGCGTCAGGCGCGCGTTGAGGGCAAGATTCCGGAGGACTTCACCGGCCAGAAAATCGTGCAGGTCTACCGGATGGGTGTCGCCAAAGGCATGCTGAAAGTGATGGCCAAGATGGGCATCAGCACGCTGGCCAGTTACAAGGGTGCCCAGATCTTTGAAGCAGTCGGCCTGTGCAAAGAAGTCGTCGATCTGTGCTTCGCCGGAACGGCCAGCCGAATCAAGGGTGTCGGCTTTGACATATTGGCGCAGGAAGCTTTGATGCGTCACCACCTTGGCTATCCCGAGAACGCGGACAGCGTCACTCAGGAACTGCCAAATCCCGGCCTGTTTCATTGGCGACGCAACGGCGAAAAGCACGCGTGGAATCCGCACACGATCGGCCGCATTCAGCAGGCAGCTCGCACAGGCGACAGGAACGCCTACAAAGATTTCAGCAATCTGATTAACAGCGAAACCACGCGAGCGTGCCATCTGCGTGGACTGCTGAAGTTCAAGGCAGCCACTTCGATTCCGCTGGATGAAGTAGAACCGGCCAGCGAAATCGTCAAACGATTCTGCACGGGTGCCATGAGTTTCGGATCAATTTCGGCCGAAGCTCACGAAACCCTGGCAATCGCCATGAACCGTCTGGGCGGCAAGAGCAACACGGGCGAAGGTGGCGAACGATACGTTCGTTTTACTCCGGACGAAAACGGTGATCTGCGTCGATCGGCCATCAAACAGGTGGCCAGTGGTCGGTTTGGCGTCACATCGTGGTATCTGACCAACAGCGACGAATTGCAGATCAAGATTTCGCAGGGGGCAAAGCCCGGCGAAGGTGGAGAACTGCCCGGTCATAAGGTCGACAAGGTCATCGCGGAAACGCGTCTGTCAACTCGTGGAGTCGGACTGATCAGTCCGCCACCGCACCATGACATTTATTCCATCGAGGACCTCTCGCAGCTGATCTACGATTTAAAGAACGCCAATCGCGCGGCGCGGATCAGTGTGAAACTCGTGTCCGAAGTCGGCGTCGGCACAGTAGCCGCGGGAGTCGCCAAGGGACATGCGGACAACATCCTGATTTCCGGCAGCGAAGGCGGCACAGGTGCTTCACCGCTGACCAGCATCAAACACGCGGGCCTGCCGTGGGAACTGGGGATCGCAGAAACGCATCAGACGCTGGTGATGAACGATCTGCGCAGCCGAGTGCGATTGCAAACGGACGGCCAACTGAAGACCGGTCGGGACGTCGCCATTGCCACGCTGCTGGGCGCCGAAGAATATGGCTTCAGCACGGCTCCGCTGATTACCGTCGGTTGCATCATGATGAGAAAGTGCCACCTGAACACGTGTCCTGTCGGCATTGCGACGCAGGATCCGGAACTCAGGAAGAAGTTCGCCGGCAAGCCGGAACATGTCGTCAACTACCTGTTTATGGTGGCCGAAGAAACTCGCCAGATCATGGCGGAACTCGGTTTTCGTACCATCAACGAAATGGTGGGGCGCTGCGACATGCTGGAAGTCGACCGCGATGTTGCTCACTGGAAAGCGAAGAACATCGATCTCACGCCGATTCTGACGCTGGCCAGGAAGCCGCATGCCAACGTGCAGACGTATTGCACGATCGACCAGAAACACGGATTGGACGATGTCCGTGACATGGAACTGCTGCAGAAGTGCAAAGCGGCCATCGATAAGAAGCAGCCGGTGAGGGTCGACACACATATCCAGAACATCGACCGCGCCTTCGGCACGATTCTAAGCAACGAAGTCAGCAAGGCGCATGGTCCGAAGGGACTGCCCGATGGCACGATTCACATCAAGGCCAACGGTTCGGCTGGCCAAAGCGTGGGCGCCTGGAGCGTGAACGGTGTCACGATCGAGGTTGAAGGCGATGCCAATGACTATGCCGGTAAGGGCCTGTCCGGTGGCCGCCTGATCATCTATCCGCCCAAGGACAGTACATTTACACCCGCTGAGAACATTATCATTGGCAACGTGGCTCTGTATGGTGCCACCAGCGGAGAAGCGTATTTCCGAGGCGTCGCGGCAGAACGATTCTGCGTGCGAAACTCCGGTGCTCATGCCGTCATCGAAGGTGTCGGTGATCACGGCTGCGAATACATGACCGGTGGTCGAGCCGTCATTCTGGGCCCGACCGGTCGCAACTTCGCGGCTGGTATGTCTGGTGGCGTTGCTTATGTGCTGGATCCGGATGACAAGTTCCTTGTGAACTGCAATCTGGAAACGGTGGCCATCGAGAAGGTCGAAGCGGCAGAAGACATTACTGAATTGAAGAGCCTGATCCAGAATCATCAGCAGCACACAGGTTCCGAAACGGCCCGCAAATTATTGAGCGACTGGGACACAGCCATCACAAACTTCGTGAAGGTCATGCCGGTCGATTATAAGAGAGCATTGCTGGAGATTGCGGCAGAAGAAGCGGCCGCCACGTAGTTCAACATCGCCATCAGGCTAAGCGTGACGGGGCGCATAGATCTGACCTGGCAGCCAGGATTGCCAGGTTGTCGAAACTGACCACAGTCAGTCAGAAACAGGATCGGCTTCCAGGCTGTCAGAACACGGGACCTGACTGTCTGGAAGCCGATCCCACCAACGGAACAAGAACATGCTCGACTAAGATAGTTGGGCTCGCCAACGAAGAGACGAAAGATCGAGAAATGGGTAAGCCAACCGGCTTCAAGGAATTCGCACGACAGGTCCCTCACGACCGAGACCCTTTGCTGCGTATTCTGGACTGGAATGAGTTTCACGAGCACATGCCGGTGGAGGACCTGCGGGCGCAGGGAGCCAGATGCATGGACTGTGGCGTGCCGTTTTGCCACACCGGTGAAATGATGGCCAACATGGCGTCCGGCTGTCCCGTCAACAATCTGATTCCGGAATGGAACGACCTGGTCTACAACGGTCGCTGGAAGGAGGCGTTGGATCGCCTGCACCTGACCAACAACTTTCCTGAATTCACCGGACGAGTCTGTCCGGCTCCGTGTGAAGGGTCGTGCTGTCTGGGCGTAAACGATCCTCCGGTCACGATCAAGAACATCGAATGTTCCATCATCGATCACGGTTTCGATCAGGGCTGGGTTGTTCCTGAACCTCCCAAAGTCCGTACGGGCAAACGAATCGCCGTTGTCGGTTCCGGTCCCGCCGGTCTGGCTTGCGCGGCTCAGCTGAACAAAGCCGGGCACACGGTCACCGTCTACGAAAAGGACGACCGCGTCGGCGGATTGCTGATGTACGGTATTCCCAACATGAAGCTGGACAAAAAGGAAGTCGTCGATCGTCGCGTCAGACTGATGAAAGAGGAAGGCATTACGTTTGTCACCAGTACCGTGATCGGCAGAGACATTGCGGCGGACAAGCTGCAGGAAGACTTCGATGCTGTCGTCCTGGCGGTCGGGGCAACGCGACCTCGCGACCTGCCTTTGCCCGGCCGAGATCTCAACGGCATCCACTTTGCGATGGACTTCCTGCGTCCGAACACTCGCAGCCTGCTGGATTCCGGCCTGGAAGACGGCAACTACATCAGCGCCAAAGACAAACATGTGATTGTCATTGGCGGCGGGGACACGGGCACGGACTGTCTGGGTACGTCCGTCCGGCATGGCTGTAAAAGTATCGTCAATTTTGAAATCGTCGAACGACCACCGACGGAACGTCCATCCAACAACCCATGGCCGCAATGGCCGCGCGTGTTTCGAGTGGACTACGGTCATGAAGAAGCAGCCGCAAAGTTCGGGCAGGACCCGCGCGAATTCTGTGCGTCGACCATCGAATTCATCGACGACGGTAACGGGAACGTGAAAGGTCTGCGGTCGTGCGAGGTGGACTGGCAGAAGATCACCGAAGGCGGTCCTCCATTCACTCCGATCCCCGGTACGGAAAAGGAGTACCCCGCTGATCTGGTGCTGCTGGCGATGGGCTTTCTGGGACCTGAGGGCGGCCCTGCCGAACAACTCGGCATCGATGTCAGAGAAGGCCGTGGCGGCATGACGTGGTTCAAGGCCGAACACGAAGAGTACACCACCAACGTGGACAACGTGTTCGTCGCCGGCGACTGTCGCCGGGGACAAAGCTTAATCGTCTGGGCCATCAACGAAGGACGAGGCTGTGCTCGCGAAGTGGATCGCCACCTGATGGGCACAACGGATCTGCCGTAATGCGACCACAGGGATTGTCGGGTGGCCACGAGTGCTTGCGGACGCAATGCCGCAGGCACAAGGCCGACAATGGAACGACGCAGTGCAAGGGGCTCCTGACCCGGCACAGCATGCCCGGGCGTCCTTCGATTGACAGTCCAATGATCGATAAGACGTGCACGAGGTTTTCAGTTTCTCGATGCGTCTGGTGGTGAAGAGCGTCTGGAACTGACGAAGATGCTGGGCGGCATTGACCTGCGCACTGGCAGAAGACGTCGACGGTATCGACGATCAGTTTCTCAGAAAAATCAGGATTCTGTTCGAACTGACCTGGCGTAATTCAGCGCTGCCGATACCAGTCTCGGCGTTATGGACAACGCCGACTTTCTTCCAAACGACCTTGCTGAATGCCAACAGATGCTGATGGCTGCGTGGCAACAGTCCGTTCAGCTGGAACAACAGGTCGTGGCTTCAGAACAACAGGCCGCAGCAGCAGAGCAGAAGGCCGCGGAACTCAATCAGGTGCTTGACGAAACGGCTGCCACGCATGAGGAACTGCAGCAAACGCACGCTGCCACGCTGGAGGAACTCGCGTGGTACAAACGCTGGACGTTTGGTCGGCGGCGCGAACGATTCACCGAAGGCGAAGGACAGGGGCA
>LWDU01039573.1_pt1 | contig 32948 bp, 26 predicted proteins | sample 727161 | NCBI WGS metagenome assembly LWDU01 (sample SAMN04566230, study PRJNA314399) | hydrothermal vent metagenome | isolation source: deep sea hydrothermal plume seawater | place: Mexico: Gulf of California, Guaymas Basin | collected 2004-07-11 | reverse complement strand
ATAGACCACGGCAAAACCCTATTGGTCAAGGCGTTGACCGGTACTGATACCGATCAGGCACCGGAAGAAAAAGCCCGAGGGATCACTATTGAACTGGGTTTCGCCTTCCTGGGCGAGTCGGCGACTATTATCGACGTGCCTGGACACGAGCGCTTCGTCAAGACGATGGTCGCCGGCGTCAGCACCATCGACGTGGCGATGTTGCTGATTGCCGCCGACGACGGCGTGATGCCGCAATCGAGGGAACATCTTGATGTGCTGGAACTGCTCGGGGTCGAACGTGGGGTGCTGGTGCTCAATAAGGTCGACTTGGTGGAAGAGGACTGGCTGGACCTGGTGGAAGAGGAACTGCGCGAGTTCACCCGTGGGACCTTTTTGCAGGACGCCGAGATCTTTCGTGTTTCGGCGCTCAGTGGCGAGGGGGTAGATCCACTGCGGCAGCGGTTGTTGGCATTGGCGGGGGATACCGAAGACAAACGTGCCGACGCTCCATTTCGCCTGCCGGTGGATCGCGCGTTCGTGGTCAAGGGTTTTGGCCTGGTCTGTACGGGGACGGCGCTGGTGGGATCCCTCGGAGAAGGCGACCGGGTCGAGATTATGCCTGAGGGGCGCGAGGTGCGTGTGCGCAGCATGCAGCAACACGGTGTTGCGGTAGGTCGGGTGCAGGCCGGTGATCGGGCGGCTATAAACCTGGCCGGCGTTGAGCAAGGGCAGATCGAGCGCGGCGATTTGCTGGTCGCCCCGGAAGCCTTTCGCCCGACGCAGATGCTCGATGTGCGATTGCGGCTGTTGCAGTCGAGCCCGATGTCCATCGAACCGCGGACTCGCGTTCGCTTGCATCTGGGGACGCGGGAGATTATGGCGCGGGTGGTTCTGCCCGAGCGCAAGCTGCTCGAACCGGGTGAAGAGAGTGTGGCGCAGTTGCGGCTGGAGGCGCCGCTAGTGGCGGCTTGGGGCGATCGTTTCGTATTGCGCCGCTATTCGCCGGCGTTGACCATTGGCGGCGGGACGGTGCTCGACCCGCATCCGGCCAAACATCGACGTTTTGACACCGATCTACTCGATCATCTGCGGGTACTGGAGTGCGGCGAGTTGCCAGAAGTGGTCGAACGCTGGATCCTGGCGGTTGACGACCGACTCAAAAGTGAGCGCGACTTACTCGGCGAATTGGGCATTGGGCCGGAGCGGTTGCAGGAGGTTTTAGGCGAGTTGGTGGCGACGGGGATGGTGGTGCGAGTGGATTCCGAGGGGCAAGCCCAACTTTTGCATAGCTCGGTGCGCGGGCGATGGGGTGAGCGGATCGAGGTGGCCTTGGCGGATTTTCACCGCAGTGAGCCGCTCAAGCCGGGGCTCAGGCGCGAGGAGTTGCGCAATTTGAGCGCGCGCTATGCCCAGCCTGAACTCTTCGCCTGCGTATTGCGCTATCTAGTTGACGAAGGTCGGGTGGCGATGGATGGGGCTGTGGTTCGGGCCGCTTCCCACGGCATTCGTTTTACACCGGAGGAGGAGGCTACGCGGACGGAGATCGAGAAACGGTTGAATACCACGGCCTTCACCGGCATACCGGATGCCGCGGGGCTGGCGCGCGCGTTGGCTGTGGGACAGCAGCAGGTCGAGGCGATTTTGCGGGCTTTACAGGAACTAGAGATTGTGGTGTCTCTGGAAGGCGGGTTGTTGGCCCACCGCGAGGCCCTGGTTTTGGTGCAGGACCAGTTGTGCGCCTATTTGCAAGCCGACGGCGAGATCACCGTGGCGCAATTTCGCGAGTTAATCGGCAGCAACCGCAAATATGCGATGGCGCTATTGGGTTATTTCGACGCTGCGGGGGTTACCGCGCGGGATGGGGACGTGCGCGTCCTGCTCAGTTGAATTGGAGACCGGGATGGTGGGTTGCCGGTTGGGCAACGGCTTGGCCTTGGGCGGTCTGGTCGTCGTTGATAAAACTCTCGACGAGTGTGGCCAAGGCCGAGTCGAGCTCGCTGGACAGTTTTTCCTCGGGCACTATGTCGATCAGGCCCTGTTCCCAGGTGCAGGTGGAGATGGCGACTTCCGGGGCGCGGGCCATATAGGCCTGCTGGCGCAATTGCAGGTCGATACAGAAGGAGCGCAGGCCTTCGAGGCCGTGCAGGGCTCTGTGTTTTGAGGGTTCATAAAAATCCCCTGTGAATCATGCTCAATAGATAATCTAGGGCAATATGGATTAGACCGCTGTCGTTGCGCCGGTGATGACGATGCGGAAGCGCTGTAGAAGATCGATCTCCAGATTGCAGTTGCTGCAACTCGTCCGCTCGTTTGTGCGCAGGTCCACGAAACGGCTACCGGTCATGGAGGCTAATGTCTCGACTTCACGAATGTCGCCGCGTTGCTCGCCGCGTGTCGTCGACACTGTCCTAATCGACATGCTGGCCGGTGGGCTCGCGCAAGAGCCTGCCCTTGGGGACATAGGCTTTGAAGCGTTGGCCGCACGGCAGGTGTAGAGTAATCCGCGTGCTATAATCCGTCTAACTCGCCAATTTCCAGAAGCCATTGCTGTCGCGCTCGACATAGCGGCAGATGCCGGATTTGAGTGCCGGCACGACCACACCCGAAGTCGGGTCTCGACGGACGATGATGTATTTGCCTGGAGCTGTTTCCTCCGGCATGATTTTATAGGGGACGTAGCGGGTGCGGCCGGCTACGCGCATCGCGACTCGGGCGATTTGCACCCCGCGTTCGACTTCGTCCGGGTCGAGTTGGATGGAGATCCCCTTTTGCACTTCGCCGACGATTTCGAGCACCGCCGGTCTGGCGCTGAGGATTTTGTCTATGTGGCGCTCCGCGGCTTCGATCTCGTAGCGCGTCAGACCGGGATGCAGATAGTGCAGGCGCCGTTTGAGAAAGCGTTCGAGCTTTGCATAGCCCTGTTCGGCGCTGGCGGTGCGGTACAGGGCGTCGAGTTCGCTGCGGATCTTGAAGATGCGCAGCTCTTGGCTGAAGGGCGTCGGCCGCGTTGTATGGTCGATTAGTTGCAATAGGCCGATAATCTGAGTCGTCGGCCGGGTGCGCACGGTTTCGCTCGGGTTGTTGAGCCTCTCGGAGATGTCTTCGCGTTCGAGCGAGCGCAGTTCCTTGACGAAACCCTCTTCGACCGTACAGTGGTCCCGGGCCGCGAGCAAGGGGCCGTAGGGCATAAGTCGCAGGGCGATCATGCTGATTTCCTGGTCGCAGCGGTCGGCTAAGGCCAAGAGGTTGGCTGTTAATTCAGGATCGGCTTCGAGCTTGTTGAGCAAAGGTTGCAGATCGGCGCCGTCCTCGGAGAGGACCTGTCGGCGGTGGCGGATGAGGAACTGTAGCGCGGGGTCGCGGGCTTCGGGAATACGTTGCAGGGCTTCGAAAACTTCGAGATTGAGCACGGTCAGGTTGATGGCCGGGCGGATTTTTTGCTCGATGCGCTCGCGCACGAATCGCCGGGCGCTTCTCCTTAACGGGCCGTGCTCCGTATCGAGTTTGCGCAGATTGCCCGCCTCGCCCCAGGTGATGATCCCCCGGCATGCGTAGGTATCGAGTCGCCCGGGGATTTTGGCGGTTTCCTCCTGGTTCAACTCGTCGCGGGTCGCGCTGCGTTGTTGCTCGCGTTGGTGCAGTTCGTCGAGCGTCACGAGACCATCGACGATGGCGTTCTGCAACTCGGGGCTCGGCGCAATTTCGAGTTCGTCGTTGGCTGGAGATATAGAGGGCGACGGGTCGATGCTGGACGCGGGGGCCGTGGGTTCACCGAGCGCTTGCACGGGCTGGGGCAGTTGCTCTTCGCGGATCTGACGGATCTGGCGCGTGGCGGTGCCCACGCAGGAGACCAAGTCCAGTTTGCTGGCTTCTAGACCGACATAGGAGAGGAAGCCGCGCATGTGCGCGTTGACAAAACGGCGAATCGTTTCCACTCCTTTTTCCTCGATTTCACCGGCGCCCCAATTCAATTTTTCAGTACTTTTGCAAAAGGCGGCGGCGATGGCGTTCTGCACGCCATTGCAGAGAAAGGTTTCGGGGTGCTTTTGATTGACCTTGGCGATGGTGCGTTCGAGTAATGCGGAGATACGTGCAGCCGGTGTACGGCGGGTCAACGCCTGGTATTCTTCCTCCATCGCGCGTAGGAAGGCACCGGCGGTGACCATGGACTCGCCTTCTTGCAGACGATAAAAGATGCGTAGCCACAGCTGGTATTGCAGGTCGCCGGACAAGCGGTCGTCCGAAGGTGGCGGAAAGAGTGGGAAGGGTAGGGGAGATCGCATGGCTCAGGCCGTTAGTGAGATGTTTTTGGCGCGTTTTTCGCTTGCCACGAGGATCGATTCCACTTGCTCAATGAGTTCGCCCGGATCAAAGGGTTTGGCCATCCACGAGTCGGCGCCGCATTCCATGGCGCGTTTGACATTTTCTTCGGCGGCATAGCCGGTGATGACCAAGATGCCGATATGCCGCGTCTCGGGATTGGCGCGCACGAGTTGGCAGACTCGGAAGCCATCGATATTGGGCATCATCAGATCGAGGATAATCAGATCGGGGCGGAACTTGACGACCTGCAGTCCGGCTTCGAAGCCGTCGGCGGCGGTGCACAGGGCGTGGGCGGCGTTTTTGCGTTCGAAGGAGCGGGTTATTAGCCGGCGGATGCCAGGTTCGTCATCGACGACGAGGATGCGGCGCTTGTTGGGGTCAACGGCTGGCGCTCTGGGCTCCTCGGCTGTGAGCGGCGGCATGCCGTGCTCCGCGAGAAAGTCCATAAAGTCCTCAAGGCGAATGCGGCGATGGCGACCCGGGGTCTGATAGGATTTGAGTTTGTCACTCTTGATCCAGTTGGCCACCGTTTCATAGCAGACCTGACAATGGGTGGCAATATCGCCAGTGGTTAGGACCTTCTTAATCTTGCTCATTATTCCACGTTTTTTTAGAGTGCCTATTATTCTGCACTATATTGGGAAAATTGGGAAAATTGGGAAAATTAGAAATAATTGGAATTTAAATTACGGCATAAAATGAAGTAAGTCAAGCTTTTTATTATACCATATAAGTCATTGATTATAAATATCATAAGGCCCTATTCGATATTTGGAATAGGGCCTTATGATAAAAAATGCGTTAGTGTTTTAGGCTTCGTCGTAGCCCTTGAGGGGGCGTGCCCAGATATTGCGGAAGCGGACTAAGTCGCCATGGTCTTGCAATTTGAGGGGACCTGCGGGGGGGTGGGCCTCGTAGCGATAGACATTGCGATGACCAGTGGGGCCCATTATCTCGATATGGTGATGCACGAGAACGCCATTGTGCACTAAGGTGAGATAGGCCGGACTGACCAAGTCGACCCCGCTAAAACGCGGTGCGGTCCAAAAAATGTCGTAGGTCTGCCATTCACCGGGGGGGCGGCAGGCATTGACCAGCGGGGGGTACTCGCCGTAGACTGAAGCGGTGATGCCATCGGCGTAGGTTGGATTGTCGTAGCCGTCGAGCACTTGAATTTCGTAGAGGCCCATCAGGAAGACGCCACTATTGCCGCGCCCCTGGCTATCGCCTTTTACTGCGGCAGGACAGGCGAATTCGAGATGGTATTGTACATCGCCGAAGCGTTCGACGCTGACGATATCCCCCGTCTTGGGTTCGACTTCCATATAGCTGTCGACGACTTTCCACTCGGCATCGCCGCCCTTGACCGACTGCCAGCCGCTCAAATCGGTCCCGTCGAAGAGCACCACCGCGTCGGAGGGTGGCCCATGTTCGCTGCCGGAGGTTACGACGGTGGGGGCGGGCCGGCGGTCGTCGTGCACGCAATAAGGCGAGTCGCGCAGCATCGGTGTGTCGTTATAACCTAGTTTTCCCATCTTAATCGTGCTCCTTGTGAAGATTGTTATTATGATCGCAGGCGTATATAAAGGGGTTGCGGTGGGTTGGCGTCAATACGCCCTGTTTGGATTGGCTCCGGCGAATAGGATATATTGAACACGCTAGTCGCCCTGATAAAACATAAGTGTTTAAGCCGATTGGACCTCAAAATGCCTTTGTCGAGATATATTTTTCCAACCTTGTTAGTGCCGTTGATATTTATCGGTGGGGCCGATGCGCAAATCTCGTTGTGGCAAATTGGCGGCGGTGGTTTGGCTTGGCAGGAGAGCGATACTACGCGGGTTTTGATTGAGGTCGATGAGCAGGTCAATCGAATACGGCCCGTATTCTTCGACGAGACCGAGAATATGTTCTTGGCGGTAACGGGGTGGTCCGAATTAATTAACCCGCGTGAGTTGGGCTATCTGGACGGGCATCAGCCGCGGTTGTGGACCGGCAACGGCACCAATGTCAATGCGACTTCCTATTTCGTCAGTCAGTTTTATGTCGACGGGGCACGCAGCACGTATAATACCGCCCGCGGCGGATATTGGACCTTTGACATCGGAGTGCCGGTGCCGGCTACGAGTTTCGGTTTTGTGACACCGACCGAGGGCACGCGTTCGGACGGCATTCCGCTCAACCAAGACCCGGTGCCGGCCTTTGAGGTGAGTGTCGCCGCTGATGCGAGTGAAGTCCTCGTGCAGTCAGGCTACAGCAGTTTGGCAAATGTCATTGCCGATGTGCCGATCAATTTCGAGCCGGAAGTCGAGATTCAATTCCCTCATCAGTATGTGCGTTTTGTGCGTTATCTGCGCAAGAGCTCGGTGCTCGATGAGCAGCGGACGACTGATAGCAACGCGGTGCGTGGGACCATCGCCGAGTTCTTACTCAAGGGGCACGGCGTGCCGAAACGGGTCGTTTATCTCAGTAAGATCCTCGAATTGGATCAGGAGGTTAATTTTGGCCGTCTGGGATGGTCGGCGAGGGGTATGCGGATGGTAGACGGCATGCCGGTGGAAGTAGAAGACGCCGATGCTTGGGTCGAGGTCGAGGTGCGGGTGGGACGGGACGCCGACCCCAACATCTATCACGAATACACCGATTCGGGCAAGGAGTTCTCGGTGACGCGGGAACATTACGAGCATGAGTTGCGCCTACCCGAGACCGAGGGCATTCTGCAGATCGACCAGCAGCCCGGTATTCGCGCCTCGATCGCTTACGACAATGACAACTGGTCGTTCTGGTCGAGCCAGACTCGCGAGTCGGGTACGCGGTTGGACTTGCGCAACGGTTCGTTTGTGCAATTGCAGATTACCTTGCAGAGCCGGGCCTTTAACGATTGGGTCGAGCTCGATTCGCTGTGGATCGAAACCTCGTCGCCGCTGGCCGATCGAATCGTCGGCGAAGTCGCGCGGCTAGTTGACCAGCAACCCGCGCGGGGGTTTACCCAGGTCGAGTTGGGCCAGCAGGAGCAGTTCGTCTACGATGTGCGGGCTTCGTTCGCCAACGCGGCCCAGGGTGGTTTTGACGGAGTGCGTATTCGCACCGGCAGCCGGCCGGTATTCGCGCGGCTCGAAATGGGCGAACCCTTCGCGACGGTCGAACCGCGCTCGGTGGTCGAGGGCGACGGCGAGTTGGAAGTGCATTTTCCGCAGAAGATAACGAGCGCTTCGAACCAGCCGTTCAGGGTAGTCTTCGACGCGGAGGTCTTTCTGCACGCGACGACCTTCTCCAGCGAGGTGTTCGCGGCGGTGGAAGGCAGCTTACCGCAGCCGGTTGAGCCAGGTGATGCCGGCGCGATGGTTTCGACCAATAGCCTGCGGGTGCTCGGCGGCGAGGGGGCGAAACCCGATTTTATTCAGCGGTTGCAGGTGTCTTCCGGCGTCGTCACGCCCAATGGCGACGGCATTAACGACCTTTTGCAGGTTGACTACGAACTCTTTCTGCTGCCTGACCCGGTCCCGGTGCTGCTCAATGTTTACGATTTGCAGGGACGGCGGCGGGCGCGGATCGAGGTCGGGATGCAGGGTGCCGGTCCGCAGCAGACTTTTTGGGATGGCCGGGATGAGCAAGGCTTGCTATTGGCTCCTGGGCTCTACCTGCTTGATGTCGAGCTCAAGGCGGAATTCAAGAGCATTCGCAATTTGCACCCCATTGGCGTCGCCTACTAGGAGACGGAGGATGTTGACTCATTTTTTGTGTATTTGTCTCTCGTTGGCGGCGGCTGTGCAGCTCAACGCCGACAGCTTCACCTTTGATAGCGAAGCGGAATGGGCGACTTGGCAGATCCCGCAAAATCTAGTGCGCATCAACACGTCGGGACACCTGGAGTTGGTGAAATTCCGCAAGGATATCGACCCGGTGCGTAATGCCGGCGATTTTTTTCACGATACCTTGGAAAAAGAGCAGGTGCAAGGGGGGATCTGGAGGGTCGGGTCGAATCCGGACGACGCCTTCCATGCCATCGACGGCGATACAAGCACCTTCTGGCGACCAGATGAAGCCGATCCGCTAGCCAAGTGGGAGCTTGAAATTGATTTGGGTCGGGCGGTCCTGGCGCAGGAATTGCGGTTGCGTTTTCCCGATCAGGAGGGCGCGCGACCTTTGCGGCAGTTTACGGTCTATGTGGCAACCGGGTCGTCGATCAACGGCCGCAACGACCTCTTTAAATTCGAGTCGGTTTATCAGACCACCCTGCCCAACGAGTCGACGGATATTCGTATCGGGCTGAGCGGCCGTAAGGACACTACGCGCGTACTCGATGTTGGGCTCGATATCGATCTGGAGGCCGCTTCGCTTTTTCGCACCTTCCAGTATATCCGCATTGGTGTCGACGAACAAAGCCCGGACGCGGCCTTGGCCGAAGTCGCCGTGCGTTCGGTCGGCGACAATATCAGTCTTGGGCTGTTGCAGCAGGGTGGCACTTTCGCCACCGGCTTGGTCGTGCGGGATATTCCCGGTCTGGTCGACGGCGATATGAATACCTATGCCAATAAGTTTACCACCTATCGGGCGACTACCGGTTGGAAAGGCGAAGGTCTATGGTGGGAGTTTGACTTGGGCGCGCAATTCTGGCTCGACGAAATATTTCTCTATTTCAACGACCCTGGCGAAGGGGCCTCGGGCTCTTCTGTTCGCAATGGGGGTACGGGTTTCGCCTTTTTGTTTTCGGACGGCCAGCGCACGGCCTCGGCCGAGGTGGACTATGCCAGGCTGGTGGCGCACGGGAACGAAGAAGCCCCCTTTCATGTACCGGAGCGGCACTATCGCTATCTCTTCAAGCCGCGCAAGATTCGCTACCTGTTCTGGCACGGCTTCTTAACGGCGGCGGAGTGGCATTCGCGGCCGGCGGAGTTGATGCTGTTCTCGCCGGGCTACCCGGCGCAGGTGGTGCTGAGATCGGGCTTTATCGATTTGGGTGAGCTTGTCGGCGACGGTCGTGCGAAGGCGATCAAGAGCTTGTCGTGGCAGGCCGATCTGCCGGTGGAAACGCGGATGCAGTTGCGCTCGCGCTCGGGCATTTCGCTGAGTGAGGAATTTACTTTCCACAACAAGATCGGCGAAGAGGTCACCGAGGAGAAATGGATCGGTTCGCCAAAGGTCTTGCGCGGCGCGGTGGATACGGCACTGGTGGTGGGTGAGGACTGGAGCGAGTGGAGCAATGTCTACCAGTCCTCCGGGGAAGCGTTCCAATCGGAGAGCCCTCGGCGTTTTGTCCAGTTGGAAGCGCTGCTTTCGACTGATGACCCCGAGGTTGCTCCCTTGTTGCGCTCGCTATCGATAGAATTCGAAGAGGCGCTGGTGACCGAGGCCAAGGGGCGGATTTTGCCGCGGGAGGCGATGCCCAACGAGGATACGCGTTTTACCTATACGCTTTGGTCGAGCGTCGAGGTCGGCGACGGCGGTTTTGACAGGCTGCGCTTGGTCGCCCCGGGGGGTCTGGTGGGCGTGGGGCAAGTGGAGATACGGGTTGTCGGCGAGGTCGTTGTTCCCGATCAGGTTGCGCTCGTCGGCGATTCACTCTTTGTATCGTTGCGTCGGCGGGTTGTAGGCGACTCTCTTGAAGTCAGTTTCACGTCGCGGGTATTGCGCAATGCCACCGTTTTCAATTTGTATCTTGGCGATGGGGAACGACCAGGTCTCTGGCAGTCGGTGGAGGTGGCCGAACGCCGTGCGAATGTGGTGCACCTTCCGGCCCTGGTCGGCAGCGACCGACTGATCGGGGACCTGGAGGTCGCACCGGCTGCTTTTACGCCCAATGGCGACGGCATCAACGATGTGGTGCAGATCCGTTTCGTGGTGTTCAAGGTCGAGACGGTGGCGAGGGTGCGGATTTTCGATTTGGCGGGACGCGAGGTGGCCGAGCTAGTGGGGGCAGCGGGTGAAACGGCTACTTACGAATGGACCGGTCGCAACATCCAAGGGCAGATGGCACCACCCGGAATTTATCTTTGTCATATTGATCTCGGTGCATCGACCGGTGAGGACGTGGCGGTGCGTGCGGTCGCGCTGGTCTATTAGGGGCATATCCAGACAAGCCCACCGAGCTAGTCGCTCAGCCTCAGTGCGATTTATAATCGACTCAAACGATCTCGAGCGCCGGAGCGCAGAGCGGACGGCGGAATTACAGGAGGCCAACGAACACCTGGCCAACGAGATGGCGGTGCGCGAGAAGACCGAACATGAATTGATTCACATGAACCGGTATGGATAAGGAAACGCAGCGGCGCTATTGGAACCTTTTTTTACTATGAAGGGCGAGGGAGGTCCTGGACTGGGTTGCCGCTACGAGGGAGAAATCGCATTGCACGAGTGTGCGGGCAGGGCACGAGGTTCAGTGTGTCGTTGCCGGTGCGCTCCGAGGGGGAAGAAGCTGCGAACGCGGGCGCTAAGGGAGCTGACCTCGTTGAACGGAATTTGCACTTTCTCTGCGTCGACGACGAAGAGAAAGTAATCGAAGTCGTCAGGGGGTATCTAGAGACGGGCACGAGGTGGTCACCGCCAACGACGGCGTCGACGTTTTGATAGAATTCAACGGAGAGTGTTTCGACGCGGTGGTCTCCGACCAGGCGATGCCCGATATGAGTGGCCGTCAGCTGGTGGAGGCCATTGAGAAAGTCGCTCCGGGCAAGCCCTTTTATTTTAGGTCGAGCACCGGTCGGTCGAGTCGCGAATGGTAAGGTGGTTCGCAGACTTTGCGCTGCTCGTCGTTCATGAGCGCGAGCATTTCTTCGGACCAGTTGTGTGGCACATAGGCGAGGTTGCCCGGTGAGAAGCGAAAGAGTGCGGTGCGGCGGTCGTGCTCACTGGTCCAGGGGCGGGTGCCGTGGGTGGTGGCTTCGGTGAAGATGATGCAGTCGCCGGCCTTGCAGGTGATGGGTTTGACGAATTCGCTGTAGGCTTCGTCGCGGCGCAGGGCGGTCGGACAGGGGTAATTGCCTTTGTGGCTGCCCGGCACCAGGCAGAAACCGCCGTCGCCTTCATTGACATCGGCGAGTTGGTAGGCGGCGACGGTCAGGCCATTGTGCATCTTGCCGTCTTTAAAAATATAGTACTGGTGGCGGTCGAAACCGGGGCCGGACGAGCCGTGCATGGTGTGGCCTTCGGCGCCTTTGCGCATGGTGATGATGCCCAAATTGTGGTCGAGACGGAAACCCTCGCCTAAGATCGTATGCAGATAGGGGGCGACTTTGCGATTGTCGAGCATATTGCGGAAAGGCTGGCCATAGGGTTCCGGCCAGGTCAGGGCGCCGCCCAGGTCGCCGCGGCCGGTCGTGCCTGCAAGGGCTTTCGAGCCGCCGGCAAGCGTGAGTTTGCCGGTGCGCTCGCAAATTTGGTCTGCATGGTGGTCGATGGCTTCATTGCATAGGGCGATATCTGCTTTTGACAGGGCGTCGTGGACGACGATATAGCCATTAATGTCGAATAAATATTTTTCGTCTTCGTTCATTTAGCGTTCCTCTTTCCATATCGGGCCATCAGCGGTAGCCTGCCACAGATCTTCGAAGTGCTCGGGGTCTTTTTTCGCGTCCCAAAATTCGCTGGTCAGCGGATTGGCATATGATGCGGGTCGGCCGGGAATACTCTGGCCGTGCAACCGTTCGTGGTAGCGCAGATTATCGGCAGAGCCGGCGGGCTCGGGATCGTGGCGGACATAAGCGGTCGGGCCACCGGCGGAACGGATGCGGATCAGGAAACGGCCTTTGTCGACGGGAGAGGTGTCGGTCCACTGGGCGAGTTTTTCCCGGTCGAGTTCAACACCCAGGCCCGGCCCGTTTGGCACGGCGACGCTGCCGTCGACTACGGGCATCTTCTCTTTTACGACGTCGTCGCTCCATAAATGACAGCCGTTGACGTGATCGATCGTCGCCATTTTGAAGACAGCGACCTCGTGTGCTAAGAAGGCTTGGTTGATGGTGCCGCCGGTCTGTTGGTACATCAGTGGCATATTCATGCGCTCGGCGACGGCGGCGTCTTTTACCGCGTTGCCGATGGGGGCGTGGCCGGCCATGGTGCCGTCGACATAGCGTTTGCTCATGGCTTCGGGGGGCACGTGGTGGCCGATGATCGGCAGTGGGCATTGCTCGCGCAGCATGCGGTAAGCGTCTTCGTCGGTGCCCAGCACCACGTCTTCGAAGCGCCCTGCGACGGGGAATTTGAGTAGTTCGTCGAGGATGGGGCGCATGGTGTAGTAGTTGGAGTTGGCGTTGAAATCATAGTGGACCTTGAAGTGCGGCGCAGCGGCTTGCTGCATGGCCTCGGTTTGCGCGATGACATCTTGCATTTCGTCGACGTGGTATTTGATCCAATGGTAGCCCTTGGCGGCGGCTTGGCGCACTTCTTCGGCCATGGCTTGCGGTTCCTGTGCCACGGTCCAGGCGGCGACAGGAATCCAGGCGCGGTGCTGGGGCCCGATCAGTTTCCAGGCGGGCAGGCCGAGTTTTTTCCCCATCAGGTCGTAGCAGGCCATATTCATTGCCAGGTTGGCTTCGGCGTTGAGCCAATCGAAGGGCGAGGTACCGATGTATTTTTCGCGCAGTGCATCCGCATCCGGGCCGTGGCCGATGGATTCGCCAAGGCCTTCAAGTCCGTCGTCGGTGTGCACGACGTAGATGGCGCGGCGCTGTATCCAGGCGCCGTGGTAGCGAGCCAACTGTAGAGCGTTGAAGTCGCAATAGGGCGGGCAGATCAAATGGACTTCGATTTCGGTAATGCGCATGACTTATGATCCGGGAAAAGGGTGGGGATGGCCGGTGTAGACGCGTTCGCCACGTAGCAGCATTTTTTCGGGGTCTTCTTTGACTACGTCGTGTGAGTCGTGCGCGCGGTAGGCGAGTGTCATACTGCGGCGCGACTGGTCCGTGTTGTTGGTGTCGGCGCCGTGGTAGAGGCGGTCGTCGAAGAGCAGTACGCCGCCGGCTGGCATGGGCACGGGCAGGGCGCGGTGGTAGAGCGCTTGGCTGGTGAATTCGCCATCGGGGTAGCGCTTTTGACTGTGAAAGGGGCGTTGGTGGCTGCCGGGCACAATGCGGATACAGCCGTTTTCGATGGTGGATTCTTGCAAATAAATTAGCGCGGTGAAGAGCACTGGGTCGTAGATGTGTTCGCCGGTGTGCCAGGGCACGACGCCGGAGTTGGGCGGCCGTACCATTAGGTGGTTGTGCTTGTTGGTTATCAATTCGATATTGGGGCCGAGAAAGTTTTCTAGCGCGTCTAAGATCAACGGGTGTGTGGCGGCTTCGAGATAGGCGGAACTGCGGTCGAGGATTTTGGAGAGGCGGCGGATATCGGCTGGAGTGCGTGATTAGGTGTCTTCCCAGACGATGGGTTCGCACATGGAAAGTATTTCGCAATCCGTGGCCTGATTGAGGCGGTCGACTAGGTCGTCGGGCAGCAGATTGGGCAGGCGGTAGTAGCCGTTTTGTTTGCAATACCAGAGGTCTTCGTCGCACAGGGGCATAGAGTTGGACTCCAGGTGAATTGGGGGTAGTATACAGCGGGGAGTGGGGGTTCGCAAGGTGCGAAGAGAATGAGGGTAACTGATGCGTTGGAAATAGTATGATGATCAGTTATTCGCGATGTCTTTCACGATACTATATGGTAGCCTACAGCGCGATAGATGCGCAGAAAAGAGCATTAATTAATGTCTTCTACCAGCAACGCCTATCCCGAATTAGACCGTGACCTTCGTTTCCACCCGGTAGGAAATCCTCAACTACAAAAACTTAGCCAGCAGCAAATAGACCAGTATAACAGAACCGGGTTCATTTTTCCGCTGGATGTATTTTCCGCTGATGAAGCCGCCACGCACCGCGCCATATTCGACGAGTTGTTAGCCGCGGCCGCGGCCAGTGGCGGCAATAGCTACTCGATCAATGGTTGGCACAAGAACTGCCGTAGCGTGCACGACCTGGTCACCGAGCCGCGCATACTCGACTATGTGCAGGATCTAATAGGCGAGAATCTCATCTGTTGGGGCACGCATTATTTTTGCAAAATGCCCGGCGAAAGCAAGCGCGTCTCCTGGCACCAGGACGCCTCCTATTGGCCGTTGACACCCTCGAAAACAGTGACGGTGTGGTTGGCGATTGATGATGCCGACGAAGAAAACGGGGCGATGGCGGTCATACCTGGCTCGCACCGGCACGGCCAGATCGATTTTGCGCGCAGCGCTGACGACGAAAACAATGTGCTTAACCAGACGGTACAGGACGCGCTGGATTATGGAGACACGCCAGTGGCCTTAGCGATGAAGGCCGGGCAGATCTCGTTGCATACCGATCTGCTCCTGCACGGTTCTGAGCCCAATAGCTCGCATCGTCGACGCTGTGGGCTAACGATGCGCTTCGTGCCGCCGGATGTACACGCGGTCAATGGCTGGAACGGGAATGCGGTGGTTTGCCGGGGGAGTGATTTTTCGGGGCATTGGGTGCACCATCCTCGGCCCGATGGCGACGATTTGCCCGAGAGCTAATCTTGTGCCTAATTGTTGGCTTGTATAGACGAGCGAAAAACCGAAAAGCGCAATTTGCTGGGAGCAAAGATATGAGCGGTTTGGATTGGGGCATAGTGCTTTTGCTCAATGGCTCGATTATCGCCTATGGCCTTTATTTGAGCCGCGGCGTGGTGGCGAGCACCGACTGGTTTTTGGCTGGGCGCCGTCTGCCGTGGTGGCTGGTAGGTTTTTCGATGTACGCTACGGCGATTGATTCGAGTGACTTGGTCGCCGATTCGGGTGGGGCCTATACGCTCGGTATCGGGGTTATGATCATGAACTGGGTCGGGGTTGTCGGCGGTTGGGGGCTGGGGGCCTTCTTTATTATGCTGCCGATGTATCGGGCCGGGATGTATACTAATGCCGAGTATCTCGAAGCGCGTTTCGGCGTCGCGGTGCGGGTGATATGCGCCTTTGTTCAGGTGCAGTACCGCACGCTGGTGTTGGGGCTGATCGCCACAGCGGCTTTTCTGACTCTGTCGATTGTTAGCGGATGGTCCGATTTTGCGGCCTGGGGTTTGGTGGGGGGAATTGCGGTGTTGGCGGCGATATATACGGCCGTTGGTGGGCTGCGCTCGGTTGCTGTCACGGATACTCTGCAATTCGGGGTGATGACCTTAGCCGGTCTGATCATATGGTTTATGGTGTGGGGCCAGGTTGGAGGCTGGGGCGGGATCGAAGAGAAGCTGGAAGCGCACGAGCCGGGTTTGGCGGTGCAGATGATGACGATGGGCAACGATAGAGTCGAGGTGGAGGATGTCAGCGCGCATAGCCGCGAGCAGATCGAGCGCAAGTTGTTGACCGGCGGCGAGTACAATCCGGAGCGCGGCACCATTACGTACCGGACCCCGGCTTGGTTGGTGGCGGTCGCTTTTGTCATTATCGGTATTGCCTACGCGATCGTCAATCACACCCAGTCGATGCGCATGTTCGCCGCGCGCAGCGAGTGGGATATGAAAATGTCGGTGTCGGTGGCCGGCGCGGTATTGTTGGTGATGACCTTCTTTAATCTATCGATGGGGGTGATGGGCCGGGCGCTCTTCCCCGACCAGAGCGTCTTACCGGGTGGGAGCCAGGACGCTATATACCCGTATTTGGTGGAGCAGTTTGATATTGTCGGCCTAAAAGGGCTGGTGGTGGCCGGGATCTTGGCGGCGGCGCTTTCGACCTACGACTCAATTGGCTCGACGCTGTCGGCGCTTTTGACCCGCGATGTTTATGCCCGGCTGCTGGTCCGCGATCGCGACGACCGTCACTATCTGCGCGTCGGCCAGTATCTGACGCCGGTGATAATCGCCTCTTCCTTTCTCTATGTGCCCTTTCTGCTCGAAGGCGGGATGCTACTTTTCTATATCGACCTGACGAGCGCCTTGGTGATTCCGCTATTGACGCTTTTTCTTATGGGCGCGATGACTCGGGTGCACCGCAAGAGCGGGTTGATCGGCCTGGCGGTCGGTACGCTTTATGGGGTGCTACGGCTCTTAGCGCCGCTGATCGCCGAGCATTTCGCAGTCGCAGTCTTGCCGCGGGCGTTAGTCAATACCTATATGGCCTATCCGTTCAGCATGTTGCTTACGGGGTCGGTTATGGTGCTGGTTTCGGCTTTTGCTGGTTGGGAGCCGCGCGGTATTTCACTGGTAGAACACCAAGAGCAAAGCCCCTGGTTACGGACCAGTCAACTGGCGGTGCGGGAGTTGCAGGAGGAAGAGGATACTTCGGCACGCGCGTTGCCCGCATATCTGGCTGTCGCGCTAGTGGCTGTGGGGTGCCTGTTGAGTTTTGTGGTGTTGTGGTAGGGCCGCGCAGCGATCGGCAGGCACTGAGGTTTTACAGTTTACTGCCGAGGTCAGTCGCCCAGAATAGACCGGAGCTTGTCCCGTAGTTCTCCGAATTGGAAAGGTTTTTTTGAGCAAGCCGGCCAGCGCTCGGCCGCGTGCAGCAAGATGGTTTCGGTGCCCTTGACATAGGCGACTACTGGCCAGTTCGTCGGGGAAGCTATGCGCACTAGACTGGCGTTGCCGAGGGAGATACTCTTTTTCCCGGCCTATCGGTTGGGGGCGACCGTGTCGCGGGTGACGATCTGTCATTCTTAGTCGATGAGATAGACTCCAAGTTCCTCGAAGTCTATCTGTAGGCAGACTAATTCCTCCCGTAATAGATGCACAACTTCGACAAAATCGTCGATTTGCTCCATCCTCATCACCGCAGTGTGCATGTGTTCCACCGTGAGCGCTGTATGTAGCTCGTTCTTTTGGGCAGCATATCCTCGCTGTGGGTAAAACTTTCGCAGAGCACGGCGGCTATGGTCTGGAGGGTCTCGATATGCTCATTCGAAAAGGCATCGGATGCGAGGCTGTTGATCGCGAGCGTTCCGTGTGAGAGGGGCGTTGGTGAACCACTTGCGTTCCTCGCTGTTGCAGCCGAAGGAGGATAATTCGACGAACAATAGAAGAGGCACGGCTAAACGAGACCGGGACTAAATCGATATGCCCTGTCTTGACAAGTGTTCCAGGTCTGCTTTAGCTAACGGACGTATTTGTGTGGCGATCAAGTAGCAGCACATATAGACTTATTAATGCAAAATGAGAATGCGATGTGCGCGAGCAAAATAGTGTGTCTCGGTGGCGGTAGCCTTTATTTTAGGCGGGCTTTGCCGGATCTGCTGCTGAACGAAGATCTGGCCGGTTCGGAGATTGTTCTCTACGATATTGATGCGGAGAAAGTCGAGTTTATGGCGGCGATGGGCCGGCGGCTGGCCGCGCGCGCGGGCACGGGTTTTTCGGTGCGCGCCTCGACGGACAAGGCCGACGCGGTAGATGGCGCAGATTTCGCGCTGTCGTCAATCGGCGGCTGCGGCGCGGAGGTGACGCGTAATGTCTACAACTCAAACTACCACAACGCGGATATCCGCATCCCCGGTAAATACGGGATCTGTCAGGTGATCGGCGATACCTGCGGGCCAGCTGGGATGATGATGGCGCTGCGTTCGATCCCGGCCTATCTTGCGCTGTGCCGCGAGATGGAGAAGCGCTGTCCGAAGGTCGTCTTGCTCAACCATTCAAATCCGATGGCGGTGCTGTTGCGGGCGATGCACAAATACACCGACCTGAACGTGATTGGTATCTGCCACGGTGTGCAGGAAGGCATCCGCTACGCCGCCGAGATTCTCGACTTGCCGGTCGCCGAACTCAATTGCACGTGGATTGGGACCAATCACTATTTTTGGTTTACTGAGGTCAAACACAAAAACGAAGATGTTTATGCCGAATTGATGCGGCGAGTGGCCGAACGGCAGGCGCCCAAGGGGCGCCAATTGAGCGCGACACTATCGCAGATCTACGGCCATCATATCGTCTATCCTTCGGACGATCATATCGTCGAGTTTTACCCTTTCTTGACCCAGGTGCCTGAGGGCATGGGGCAATTGCCTTATGGCATGACCAAAAGCCTGAAGTCGCATGGCTACAATCCCGACTTGCCTGCCCCGAGTGCCGATCCGCCGTCGGCTGAGGTGCGTGCGGTTTTTTTCGCCGAGTACCAAGAGCTGTTAGACCAGACAGAGCTACCCGAGAGACAAGACAATTCGATTACTGGTGAGGGTATTGCCTCGTTGATTGCGGCCATCGCAAAGGGTCGACGCCAGGTGCATATCGTCAATGTTGCGAACCAGGGGGCGATCGGCAATTTGCCGACGACGGCGGAGGTGGAGTTGGAGGGGGTGACAGATGCGTCGGGTGTGCGGCCGATCCAGACTGGGCAGGCGCCGATGGTGCTTAAGGGCTTGCTCGAAAAGCGTTTTGTCTGGCACGAGTTGGTCGCCGATGCGGCGGTCAAGGGGGATCGCAACCTGGCATTGCAGGCGTTGCTGATCGATGAGATGGCGATTTTGCCGGAGAAGGCGGAGGCGATGCTCGACGAGTTGTTGTTGGCTTCGCGTGATCTTTTGCCGCAGTTTTTTGGCGAGTGAAGAGAAGGTATAATGAGTGGTGTAATGGATATTGAGGCTTATCGGCGCGATGGTTTTACCGTAGTCGAGGGAATGTTCACGGCGGATAAATGCGAGTCTTTTGTGGCCTATATGATGGATCTGCAGGCCGGACGGCGTGTGCTCGAGGGTTTCGCGGCACGTGCGGCTGACGAGTGGGGGCGGACGCACAATCAGCATTGGTACGACCCGGTGGCGCACCAGTGGTTAACTAACCCCGAGCTCGAAGAGCCGTTGCGGCAGTGTTTGCGCGATGCGCCCGAAGGGATACAGACGATGTATTTTTGGGTTGGGTCGGAGCAGGGGCGGCACCAGGACCAGTTTTACCTGCCGGGCTGTATGTCGGCGTGGATCGCGCTGCAGGATGTCGATGTGCAAAATGGGGCGATGCTGGTGCAGCCGGGTTCGCATCGCGGGCGATTGCTGGTAAGCGCGGATCTGGCGGAAGGCGGGGAGTTTGCCGGATGGGATTACAATGAGGCGGTGGATGCGATTTTTCAACGCAATGCGGTGGAGGAAGTCGCGGTGGAGGTGCGGCAGGGGGATGTCGTGTTCTTTGACGGGGTTTTAGTGCATCGTGGCGGACCTATTTTAGCGCCGGGATCTTTTCGCCATGCGCTGGCGAATCATTATATTGCATATGGCTTGCAGGAGTGGCCGCATGTGCGGTGGCCACGGGTGGGCTTTGACGGGGGGGAGCGGCACTATCCTGTGCCCCAGGCTGGTTGAGTCCGTGCGGCTGGTCTACAAGTCTTATCGATTATGGAGAATGCTCTGAAATGTTGATGAAAGCATGTGGCGTGTTTTTTCTTATAGGTCTTTGAGCAGTTGGCCGCAGAAAAAAATTAAGATCGATGGGCGGGACGGCGAATGGGGGGATAAGTATTTCTTTGACAAAGAGGGGGCCATCGTTGGCTTGGCAAATGATGCTGAGTATATGTATCTCTTTCTGAGTACGACCGATCGCGCATTGCAGATGAAGTTGTTGCGACAGGGTTTTACCGTATCGTTTGATCCCGAAGGCGGCAAGAAGAGTAAATTCGCGGTGCGTTATCCGTTGGGGTTGAGTCAGGACGATCTGTGGTTGTTGACGGAGAGTTTGCGCGAGGGCCAGCGGGAGTGGCGGGGCGGGGGTATACAGGGTATCGGCAATAAGATTAATCCACAAATGCTGCAATCGATGTATACGACGGTGATGGCAGCGGGGGAGTTGGAAATTATCGGTGGCGCAGAGCACAACAAACGCCTCTTGCCGCTCGCCTTGGTGTCCGAACTCGAAGTTGCGTTGTCGTTTGGGGATAACAAGCTGGTCTACGAGTTGAAAGTGCCTTTGGCGCGGATCGAGAAGGACGAATACCACGTCGGCATCGGTGTCGAAGCAGGAGGAAGCGTCGGCATCGGCCTGTTGACACCGGAACTGGATACGCGTTCGCTGCGCCGGGAGCGAGACCCGCGGGTCGGCGGGTTGGGGGTGGGGAACGATCCTTATAGGCGTGGGGGCGGTTATGGCGGTTATGGTCGTCGCCAAGGAGTCGGGGTGTTTAGGGATGTGATGCAACCTTTGCAATTATGGGCCAAGGTTGATTTGGCGGATCGTTAGCTCGTGTCTGCAATAAGCGACCTGGCCGTAGTCCGGCGATTCGCTGGGCATATTATAGGGCAGTTGGTCGGAGAACAGGGATGAATCTGCAACAGTGTTTTCAGCGCGTGCGCATGGACGGCTTCTGCGTGTTGGAGAATGTAGTTCCTGAGGAGGAGGTGGCCTCCGTGCGGGAAAGCGTCGCGCGTGCGACGGAAGAATACGGTCGGGAGGAAGCCCAGGCGAAGGGCATCGGCCATGTGCCGGGTTTAATTCGTTATGACCAGTCGTTGGCATCCTATTTGGCGGATGCGGAAGTGATGCGGCTGGTCGAGGGGTTATTGGGGCCGGCGGCGAAGGTTTCTTTTACTTCCGCTACAATCAACTATCCGGGCAATTTGCGCGGAAGCTGGCACGCCGATTGGCCTTTCAACCAGAAAAATGCTGGACGTATACCGGCGCCCTACCCGGATGCGCTAATGCACCTGACGACGTTGTGGATGCTCTCGCCTTTCAGCTGCGAAAACGGCGGGACATTATTAGTGCCCGGAAGCCACCGTGCCACGAATAATCCTACCGGCGATATGGGTGTTGATCCGCAGGAGCCTTATCCGACCGAGGTCCACGCCACCGGCCCGGCGGGTGGTGTATTAGTGCTCGACAGCCGCATATGGCACGCGACTGCCGCTAATACCAGCGATGAAGCGCGTGTGTCGGTAGTGGTGCGCTATGCGCCGTGGTGGCTCAATACGCGGGTGTTAATGCCCGGTTCGGCCGAGCGCGAGCGTTTGCTCGGGACGAGCGGACGGACCGAGAACGAGCAGCCGCCGCTGCCGCACGAAGTGTATGATGGTTTACCCGTGGAGACGAAACCGCTTTTTGCCCATTGGGTCGAAGACTGAGACGGCCCGTAAAACGACGGCCATCATTTTTTGAGCGATCACGACTAATCAATAAAGGAGCTTGTTGTATGACCGAGCCCATTCTGCTCACCGACGAGCAAATGCGCGAATTTATCGTCAATGGTTATCTGGTGTTTGAGCCGACCGTACCCGAGGGTACGCATGAGACGTGCTACCGAAAACTCAACGAGATTATTGATACCGAACTTAACCCAGGTAATAATATTCTGCCGCGGGTGCCGGAGATGCGCCATATACTCAACAGCCCCGAAGTACACGGCGCGTTGATCAGTGTGTTGGGGCCGGATTACCTGGAGCACCCGCACCGCTATTGCCATCCACGCAAACCGGCGGAAGAGCCGGTGTCGGAAGAGGAGGCATACGCGGGGATGCTCAAGGGCTCCCACCAGGACGGCTATACGCCGATGGGGCATCCGCGCCAACATTATCTGCGCTACGCGCGCATTATGTATTACCCGCAGGATTCGCCGGTCGAGTTGGGGCCGACACATGTGATCCCGGGCACCCAGTTCAACCGCGGGTTGACCGACGAGGACCGGGCGCGCAACATGCCGGTGGCCGGCAGGGCCGGTACCGTATCGCTGACGCACTTCGATATCGGTCACGCCGCCGGGGTGAATAGGCTTTCGAGGTACCGGCATATGATCAAGTTTCTCTATTTGCGCGGTGCGGAACCGATGGCCCCGAGCTGGGATTGCAAGAGCAGCGATTGGCAAAAGCCGCAAGAGATTACCGCACCCTACGATCTAGAGCTGGCCTGGTCGCACGGCTGGGATTGGCTTTGCGGCAAGCGCGACCGCTATGTTAGCGTGGCGAAGGCGACCGGGGATGTGTCCGAGCTTGTCGGCCGATTAGAACCAGGCGTGCAGCTAGAACAGCGCTTGCAGGCGGCGCAGGCGCTGGCCGGTTTTGGCGAAGCAGCAGCAGCGGCGGTACCGTCGCTCGTCGAATGCCTGGGCACTGACCACCAGGCGATGCGCGTGGCGGCGACCTATGCGTTGGGCGCTCTCGGCGAGCCGGCGATCGAGCCGTTACTCGAAGCGCTGCGTCGGGCGGGCCGCGAAGCCGCCGAGCACGAGGTGCCGCCGGCCTGGAACGAGGGGGCGATTAATATGGAGGACGCGGCCCAGGCGCTGGCGGCGCTGGGCGGGTTGGCCGTCGAGGCGGTCTGTGGGTTGTTAACCGACGAGAGCGAATGGACCCGGATCAATGCCGCTTTCGCGCTCGGCGAGATGGATTCGCATGCGGCATCTGCGGTACCGGCGCTGGTCGCTCGTCTTGAAGATCCTTCGCATCGCGTGGTGCGCACGACCATCGACGCGCTGGGCAGCATTGCCAAGGATGTGCCGCTCGATGCGCTGGGGCAGATGCTGCAGGCAGACCATCCCGATTGGCACGACGAGGCTTCGAGAAACTGGGTCCCGCGAGACCAAGTGCGGACCAATGCTGCGACGGTTTGCGCTCGTTTGGGGGTTGCGGCTGCTCCACTCGAAGGAAAACTCTTCGAGGCGCTTGATGACTCTTGTGGTCATGTGAGTTTGTTCGCACTCAATGCCTTACAGCGGATCGGTTCGCCGACGGCGATGCGGGTGGCGATGGACTATCTCTACTCGCAACGCTGGGACGCTTCGATAGATGGGCAACGGCAGTTCTGAGCTAGGTGCCAAGCGCGGTGTACTATTGGATGACAAGATCTGGAGGGCGTCATATCGCGAGTCAGCGGTTGGCGCCCTCTTTCCGTCCTATGGGTGGTTCACTGCATTGGGAAGTTGGGTCTATGATTATTTATAGAACGCGGATATGAATCTATCGCATATACGTCGTCTTGCTCGACTTCTGCCGCTTTGCGGTCTATTGTTGGCGACCCTTTTTGGCGCAGGCCCTATTTCGGCTTTTACCCAGGAGTAGCTTTGGCCGACGCAGAGCGGGCTTAGTTGGACCAGTCTCCGACTATCTGAGTTGGTATCGACTCAGCTTGGCACCCCACCCCACTGCGGAAAACACCCTGGGTTGCGCTCGGCGACCGGAGCATGAAATATTAGTGGTTTCGGCTATGGGCTATGAGAAATGACCGAGTCGCGGAAACCTTAGTGGTTCCTATTCGGTTAACAGGCGTCGAGGATTAGGCGCAAGACTTCTTGTTGCTGCAGCCAAGTTTCGGTATGCGTCTCGTAGGGTTGGCTCTGACCGGGAAAAGGGGTGGGGTTCATCGCCACGACTAAGTCGTGGCTGGGCAAGGCGATGGCGTATTGGCCGCCTGCGCCCCAGGAAGTGAAACTTTCGCGCGGCAGGTCGGGCCAGAGCTTGCCGTGTTCGTTGGTCCAAAAACCGTGACCGTAGCGCCAGGTCTCCTCCGGATTGTTGGCGAGAATGCCTGGAGCGACGCGGGTGGCTTCGCGCATCCAGGCTTCGGGAATGACCTGGTGGCCGTCCCAGTTGCCCCAATTACACCACAGCCAGCCGATGCGGGCCATGTCGCGCAAGCTGGTGCGGATCGCCGACCCCCAACCGAAAATATTCAGCCGGGCTTTCTCATGCATATTCTGTGAGCTGGAGGAATACTCCCAAGCGGCGCCAATCGGCTCGGCGAGTTTTTCCTTATACAGTGGTGAGATTTTACGCGAGCCTTCCGGGTCGTTGCTATCGTAGAGGCCATAGGCTTTTTCGATCGCGTGGCTCAAAATACACATGCCATTAGTTTGGTAGTTGAATACCTGCCCGGGCGTCTCGTCGGGTTTCATATATCCCGAGACATTGCAGATCAGATGTCGCAGTGTGATACCCTGATTTGCGGGGAAAGCCCAGCGGCCCTCTTTCGGGCCTTCGCCTTCGGGTACGTGCATCAGTTCGGGGTAGTAGGCGGTGGCCAGATCGTCGGCGCTATTGATTTTACCTTCGGCAATGGCGATGCCCAGTGTGCAGGAGAGCAAGGATTTGTTCGCCGAGGCAATGTGGATCTTGTCGGCGCGGTCTATACCGCGAGCCCACTCGGCGACGAGATAGCCTTTGTGGACAATTGCGACGCGGTATGATGCGTCGGCCAACTGTTCTTCGAGGCGGATTTTTGCCGCGTCGATTTTTGCCGGATCCATGCCGAGATCGGCGGGCAAGACTTGCTGCCAATCTGTTGTCGGAAACGCTTTATTCATAAGGCTCAATAAGGTTGAAGAGAGTGGATTCGCTTGACATCGGAATAATGTTAGAACAAACTATTCCTTTCTAATTCCGCATGTCAAGAAATAAAGAATAATTCGCCAAGGGGCCGGGCCTCGGCGATCGACTGCCCGATGTCACCTTGTCGGACCCATTTGGCGAGCGGGTCAATTTTACTGCCGCGCGCGGAGACGGTCAGGTATTGGTGTTCTTCTACCGCAGTGCCTCGTGGTGATGATTCTGCAAAATGCAGTTGGTCGAACTACAACAAAACTTGGAGACTCTGCAGGCCAATGGGATTCGCCCCTTCGCGATCAGCCCTAATCCACTTGACGTTCTGCGCCGTTTCGCCGACAAGTTCGCGATAAGCTAACCGCTACTAGGCCGATGTCGATAGCAAAGTAATACGTGCTTTCGGGGCTTCAACGACCATATACCCAGTCGATCACGACTGGTACGGGATACACTAGATTGTGAGTGTTATTTGTGCCGCAGGTCTTGAATTTCGAGCTACCCTTGCGGGTATTGCCGCACGATTGGGCATCACTGGACTAAAGCAGGAAGAAAAAATGAATACACCACCCGAAGAACATATTAACGTCGATCATCAGAAATTGCACGCGTTTGTCTCTACGGCGGCGCAGACGGTCGGTTTGCCCGCAGAAAAGTCCGAGCTATTGGCCGAGTTATTGACGACGAATGACTTGCGCGGGATTTTCAGCCACGGCACGCAGCAGATCGCCACCTATGCGATTCTGATGCGCGACGGCCAACTTAATAGGGACCCGCAGATCGAGCTAATAAAAGAGACGCCAGTCAGTGCGCTGGTTGATGGCGATGGAGGCTTAGGCTATTTCCCTGCTTATCAGGGGACTTTATTGGCGCTGGACAAGGCCGAGGCAACAGGCGTTGCCGTGATAATGAGCCGCAACCACGGCCATTTCGGCGCCGCCGGGATTTATGCGCGGTTGGCCGTCGAGCGGGGTTTGGCCGTCTATGTGACCTCGGGGCATCAGTTGCGGTTGGAGCCAGGGGACGAGCTCAATAACGCGGCGGGTGGTTCGCCGATGGCTTTCGGCGTGCCGACGAACGAGGAGCCACCCTTAGTACTTGATTTCGGCACAATGCACGACTTATACCGCGATGAGATGCGCGATCGGATAGCCGAATGCGCGCCGGGGCTGTTGTTGCGTTCGATCGGCATGGGGGAGATCTGCCAGGCTTGGGGCGGATTGCTGTCGGGGTTGAGCATCGACCACAAAAAGCCGCGCTGGACTTGGCCGGGGGCCAACCAGGGTTCGCTGGTGATCGTTTTTCGGCCGGATTTGTTTACTGACGGCGAGCAATTCAAAGCGGAGGTGGACGAATATATCCGGAGGGTGCGCAAGTTGCAGCCGGTCAAGGGTTTTGCGGCGACGCATGTGCCCGGGGGGATTGAGGCGGAGCGGGAGGGGCGGTTTCGCGAGACGGGGGTGCCGGTGGGTGGATGGCATCGGGAGCGGTTGGAGGGGGTGGCAAAAGAATTGGGGATGGAAGTGCCTTGGTAAGATAAAGCGAACGGTGAAAAGACGCACAATGCTAGTCGAATGATTTGGGTGCGTACGGGCAGGTCGAGGGTATACCCGCGACCTGATCGCCCACCCGCAACCATAGCGGTCAATACTAGGCCTTAAAAAGGTTAATACGCAAATGACGATACTCGGCGAAGGCGAATATACCTACGAAGAGTTGGCCGATTGGGGCGAGTTGCCCGACGGCTGGCAGTTCAAAGACGTGGTGGACATCGCGGTAGACGCCCAGGACCGGGTCTACGTGTTCAACCGCGGCGGCCATCCGGTGATCATCTTCGCGCAGGACGGTAGTTTTGTCGGCTCTTGGGGCGACGGGCTTTTTACCCGGCCACATGGTCTGACGATGGTGCCGGACGCGGAATACGGGCAGGTGCTCTACTGCGTCGACGATATGGGGCATTGGATCGGCAAGTTCAGCCTCGACGGGGAGTTGTTGATGCAGATCGGCACGCGCGACCAGGGGGCACCGAAGCGCAGCGGCAAACCCTTTAGCCAGCCGACCAAGGTGGCGCTGGACCCGGAGAGCGGTGAGTTGTATATCGCTGACGGCTATGGCAATGCCAAGGTGCACAAATACACGGCGGCGGGCGAGTATTTATTCTCGTGGGGCGACTATGGTTTGGGACCGGGGGAGTTTAATTTCCCGCACAGCGTTTGTACGGATAAGTTGGGCAAAGTGTATGTCGCCGACCGCGAAAATCACCGGGTGCAGATCTTCGATTGCGAGGGCAAGTATCTCGACCGTTGGGACGGTTTGCACCGGGCTTGCGGCTTGCACATCGACAACGACACCGTCTATGTCGGCCAGATCCTGACGCACTTGGATGTCAATATGGGCAATCCCAATCTCGGCGCTTGCGTGACGGTGCACGACCTCGACGGGCAGTATTTGGCGCGGTTGGGCGCTACGCTGCCCGGCGAAGGGCCCGGACAGTTTCTTGCCCCGCATAGCCTGGCTACCGATTCGCGCGGCGATCTCTATGTCGGCGAGGTGTCGTGGAGCGCCTATATCAACCGCTTGGCGCCAGAGCAAGAATGGGTGCGCAGCTTTCGCAAGCTGGTCAAGGATTAGTCGGTGAGTGCTTCTGGATTTACGGCGAAGCCGGGGTCTAGCTTTTCACCGCGCAGCACGGTGAGGATGTTTTCTGCGGTTTGTAGCGACACGCGCACCAGGGATTCGGCGGTCTGGCCGGCGATATGCGGCGAGTGGCAGACATTGTCGAGGCCGATGAGCGGGTGGCCTGCAGGCAGTGGTTCTTTTTCAAATACGTCGATACCGGCTCCGGCGATCTGTTGTTCGACGAGCGCGGTGTAAAGCGCATCTTCGTCGACGATGCCGCCGCGCGCGCAGTTGATCAGGATCGCAGATTCTCTCATCTGCGATAATTCTTGTGCGCCGATGATATGTCGTGTTTCTGAATTCAGGGGCAGGTGCAACGAGACATAGTCGGATTGCGCCAAGAGAGTCTGTAGGTCGACTTGCTTGGCGCCGTGTTTGGCTACGGTGTCCGCATCGAGATAGGGGTCGCAGACCAATAGTTCCATATCAAAGCCGTTGGCGTGCTTGGCCAGGCGGGTGCCCACCCGCCCTAGGCCGATAATACCCAGCGTTTTCTGGAATAATTCCGTGCCCATTAAGCTCGTGCGTTCCCAAAGGCCGGCGTCCATGTCGGCGTTGGCGCGGCGGATAAAGCGGCCGAGGTAGAGCATCATGCCGATGGCCAATTCGCTGACGCTCTGCGAATTAGCCTCGCCGGTGGTGGTGACGACAATGCCGCGGCGAGTGCAGGCGGCGATGTCGACATTGTCGTAACCGACGCCGTGGCGTGAGACGATCTTGAGTTTGGATGCGGCGTCGATAACGGACGCGTCGACGATACCGCTGCGGCAGAAGATGGCGTCGGCCTCGCTGACGGCCGCGGCGAAGACCGCAGGCCGAGCGTAGCCTTCGAGGAAGGTCAACTCGGCGCTGTGGCGCAGCAAGTCGATGCCGGACGGGTGGATGCTGCGGTCGCTGACGAGTACATTGAATTTTTTCTCGCTCATGTTGTGTTCTCCATTAACATCTGGGGTCTTGGCCGGCAGCGAATTTAAGGCGGCCGGCGGATGGGTAAAGTGGTTGCTCAGGCCGTGTCGGCCAATTGTCTTATTTGCCTTTGCGTCAGTAGGACTGACAAGATAATTACAAGCATGCCCAGCGGGCCGGCGGCCATACCCCACCGCACGTCGCCGAGCAGTGCGATGGCGCCCCCCGTCCACATACCGCCGAAGGTGCCGAGGTTGAAGGCGATCGAAACCGCGCCCATGACCCGGCCGCGTATCAGTTCGGGGATACGGGATTGCATGGCGACGATACAGCTATTGGAGAACAGACCATTGCCCGTGTGCGCGAGGAAGGCGAGGGGGAGCACCAGGTAAAACGACGGGGAAAAAGACAGGCAGGTGACCATCGCGGCGAAGAACGCGGTGCCGCCGAGGATCAGATAGCCGAGACGGGCGCCGGGCTTGAGGCGTCCGGCGAGAAAGATGCCGAGTGTCGCGCCGATGCCGGCGGCGGTAAAGGCGTAGCCGATTTCGCGTTCGCCACCGGCGAAGAGTTCGATAAAGGCGGGTAGGGTCTGTAGCCAACCGAAGACTAGGAGAAAATTGGCGACGACTAATACGATGAGGATCAGAAATAGGCGGTGGGTCCGTATAAAGTCGAAGCCGACGCGAAAATCACTTAGCGAGCGGGTGTTTTGCCCAGGGTCGGTTTTGCGGGGCGGCAATGCAAGCGCAATAAAGGCGGGCAGGCTCCAACAGAACGCGGCGGCGGCGAACGCGGCGTAGAGGTCGATGGCCGCGATGATTAGACCGGCCAGTGTTGGGCCGATAATCGAAGCGACGGACATGCCCATGCCATTGAGCGTTACGCCAGACTTGAGCGCGTGCGGGGCGAGTAACGAGGGATAGTAACTTTGCGATACGGGCACGTTGACGCCGGCGACAATACCCATTAGGGCCGCGAGCGTGTAGATCTGGCTGATCGCTACGTCGCCGGCGAATACTAACAAAGCCAACGCGCCAACGAGCGTGGCCGAGACGCCGGCGTTTATGGCCCAGATCAGGCGGGTGTCATGGCGGTCGGCCAACACGCCGCCGAGAACATTGCAGAGCATGGCGGGTGCGGCGCCGATGGCCGAAACCAATCCGAGGTCCAGTGCGGATCCGGTGGTGCGGTAGACCAGGATTGCCAACGCCACCGACTGCACGCGGAAGCCTATATTGGCGGAGAGGGTGCCGCCGAGGTATTTGCGGAAGGCGGGTGATGCGAACGCCGAACTACCTGTCGGCGTTCGCATCGCGTTTTCTTTGTCGATTAGGCGGCCTGGGTGTCGGCGGCTTCGATTTTGGCCAGCGCTTTTTCGTAGACCTCAAAGCGCTCGCCTTCGGCTTCTTCTGGGTCGACGTATTTGAGCCACATCGCCTGCTCGGGTTTGTCGCCGGCCAGCACGCGGCGGCTCTCTTGCAAGTCGCTTACCTTGTCGTGCCAGCGCACCTCGCCCTCTTGTAAGAGGATATATTCGCCGGCGTATTCGGCGAGGAATTTCTGTCGATTGTCGCGATAATAGAGGGCCTGCTCGCAAGTGGTGCGTCGCCAACTGACGACGAGTTCCTGCGCATCGGTGATATGGGAGAAAAACTCGTTGAGCGGCCCGGTGACCTCGGACTCAAAGTCGATCTCGTTGAGGTCGACGGTGCCGAAACCAGCTTCGGCGGCTACCAGCAGCGAGTTGCGGTCGCGGTGAAAGGGCGGAGTCAGCCAGTCGCTCTGCGGGTCGTGGCCCATCAGATGGGCGGTGCAGGCGTCGGTGGCGATAGTATGGTTGCCAGCTACTAGCGTATTGGCGACGCGGCCGGGCCCCTTCTCGTCGCCATTGCCCCACTCCATGCCGGCCTGGCCGACCAGGCCGTCGACAATACACAGGGCCGGATTGAAAAGGCGGCCCATATCGGCCAGCATATAGGGCATGCGGACTAAGTGGTGATAATAAGTCCGGGTATTGCCCTCCGGCTCGCCCGGCATCAGGCCGAAGAGATTCTTCAATGAGAGCGTGATGCCCATAAAGCTGTGGTTTTTCATTTTGCCGACGGAGATAAACTCGTCGACCTCCATCGCCCGTTGTGGCAGCAGGTATTGGCTGAACATCTGTCCGCCGCCGGGCACGGGGTAGGTCTTATAGGGTGGTAGTGTGCCGTCGATAAACTCGACGCCGAATTCGCGGAAAATCGGTATAAGAGTACCGGTCTCCTCCGGGTCGGTACCGTCGTACATTTTGTAGAAGCTGACGTCGGGCGAGACCAACTCGGCGTCGGTGCGCTCGCGCATTAGGCGCAAGAAGGCGCGGGCGAGTTTCTCGCTAACCAATTGCTGCAACTGCCCCTCGTAACGGATCCACTGCTTGATGAGTTGGTCGTGATTGAACTTGATGCCGATGCGCTTGGCTTTAGCTAAACGGTCCCAGGTCTCGGTCAGCGGGTCAGTGGCGCGTTTGAGGGCTTCGTAGATCTGGTCTTCTTCGGCGCGGTAGTCGCAATGCGCGGCGCGTACTTTGTAGTCGCTCATGGTCATCTTTCTCTTAGTGTCAGTGGGTGACGGTGCCCTGTTCTTTTAGGTGAGTAGCCGCGGTTCCAGCGCTTTTCGATTGCTGCCCCGCGATATTTCTGCTGCGGATTTCAGTTCGGCGGTCAGCTCGGGGTACGCGGTGCATACGTTGTGCTATTGGGCCATGTCCTCTTCAAGATTGGCTAAATGTACGGTATCTTCGGATGGCGCGCCTTCAATTTTACATAAATCTACGAACTTAACTAATAGATTGATTCTCTGCTGAAAATCGACCCATGTAGATCTGTTCTTAATCGTTATATTTTCCACGGGCAGTTTTTAATTTTTGGTGAGTTTTCAATGCAAATTCTTGCTAGTTAATTAGTGAAAAAAGAGTAGGGATAAAGATTGTAGTTTTGTTGGTTTGTCTAGCTTTCTTGAGCGATTGCTATGCCTCCAGAAATTAGTGCGGAGGCTGATTGATCATATTCGCTTGAGAGTAGGCGGCAGTACGATTAGTGGTTTGGTTGGCCTTAGGTAGCAAAAAAGTAATATTGCTGTTGATATTGCTATGTTTACTCCGAGTGAAGACCAAGTTGATTTTTTCGGTGGAGGAGGTGTTGAGATCGATGCTAAGACAAGATGGGTAGTAGGGGCCAGGTATTTTGTTGTACCCGATACTAAAGACCTATTCGGCGCTCTTGCCTCTATCCATATAGTTTTGGCACATCAACTCCAGTGAGTCGTCGATCGCTATAGTTGATGTTTTTTAAAAATATTTATATTTCTAAACTTAGGGTGTTGATTCGCACAATCCGAGAGGGTGTGGAACGGATTTGCCCGAAAATGTTAATGTGTTACTGTGCCCTGCTTTTTGGGTGAGAACTCTCGTTCCCACCGCTCCCCGATATTGACTCTCCAATCTTCTGCAGCATTACAACGAGGAAAGACCCCATAGCCGGCTGGGATACCTCAGCCCGGAAGGTTTTTTAGCGAACCAAAAAGTCTCACCCTAAGTGGGCCAAAAAAGGTAAGCCTGCCAATTCACATATGGATCTCCGGCCCCATTTTCGTTCACCCATCGCCCGTTGTTATCCGGCATAATGCTTCCCTCCTATCAAGGAAAGGATGGGCCGGCCGGTGGATAGGGACTGGTTCGCGCGGATCAGACGCTCCGGCCCAATGAGCTGTATAAGATCAAATGTCAGAAGGGAAGAAAACCAAGTCAATCGTGATGGGTGGCTTCGAGGACCAAAACGAAACATGATGCGTGGGGAAGCCTGGGTAACAATTAACTGCGTGGTGTTATATCGCACCCTGTGTCCCATAGGAAACAGTCCTGCCTCCGGAATGTTCCAGAGCGTTCCGGTACGATGAATGGTCCTGATGGTATCCTGCCCCAGGTCTATTTTCTGCAACAAGCTGTATTTGGTGCACATTAGCGATGGTGCGAAGACGTACAGGCCGGTAGGTGGATCAGGTCGGTGCTGGATGGAACGCATGTTGCTGTCTCGTCGGCATCATGACGACCCACCTTCACCCCCCGGCCCGTATCTACCAACGACGAGCGCCAGAGCGCCATCTCCTCTATAGAGTCCTGCTCGATCACCTGGAGACCTTTCTCCAGCGCACGCGCACCAGCGAGCATACGCTCCCATTTCATGTTGAGCGAGAATTGCGGTCCTATCTGGAGTGCGGCATTCTATCCTACGGCTTTCTTCGGCTGCGTTGCCCTGACTGCAACGAAAGTCGGACCGTGGCCTTTTCGTGCAAGGGCCGCGGCTTTTGCCCCAGTTGCATGGCTCGACGCATGACCGCTACGGCAGCCCGCCTAACCGATGCCGTGCTACCTGCCGTAGCGGTGCGACAATGGGTACTCAGTCTGCCGATAGAAATCCGCTACCGTTTAGCCTACGACGGCCCGCTGATTGGTGCTTTCTTGGCCGTGTTTCTCCGCACCGTCCAGGCCTGGTATCGCCAGCAGGCCCGAGCGCAGGGCTACACCACCGTCCAGTGCGGCTCGGTGACCTTTGTCCAGCGCTTCGGCAGCGCACTGAATCTCAATCCGCATTTCCACGTGCTGATGCTGGATGGGGTCTATGCCTGTGGCCTTGCAGGGGCTGCGCCGGTCTTTGTGCCGGCGCCCCCCTTGCGGGATGCCGACGTCCAGCGGATCGTCGAAACGGCCGCTCATCGCCTGGTGCGGCTGTTGCAGCAGCGCGGCATCCTTGCTGAGGCCGAGGTAGATACCCTCGCCGAGAAGGAGCCGCTGCTGGCCGCACTATCGGCTGCGTCCATACAAGGTCAATTGGC
>LWDU01039430.1_pt1 | contig 32955 bp, 24 predicted proteins | sample 727161 | NCBI WGS metagenome assembly LWDU01 (sample SAMN04566230, study PRJNA314399) | hydrothermal vent metagenome | isolation source: deep sea hydrothermal plume seawater | place: Mexico: Gulf of California, Guaymas Basin | collected 2004-07-11 | reverse complement strand
AGTCCCGATGGAGGATCGTGCAAACAGCCGCCCTTTGAGTCCAGATGGGGTCTATCCGCGGCGCTCAATCCAAGCGTGGGTGCGGCGTTAGTCGGCGCGATCAGCCACTCACGAGCGCAGCGATCTGCGGCGAACTGCGAGACCTAACAGGCCGAGGCGCTTCACAGCGTGATCGAGCAGGCGGAAGTTGTTTGTAAGGATTGGTCGAACGCTGCTTGAATTCATACGGTCAGTAGGCGGCCGCGGCAATCGCCTTCTCTTCCACCCGAGAGTCACAGCGGAAGTGGGCGGTTACGCGAGGTGGTGTCACAAGATGTGTCAGGGGTTCTTGAGAAAACTTGATCCGGCCCACATTTCGCGCGAACAGGGGCGGTAATGCGCGACACGAAAAAGAGTAGGAAATTGAACCCAGCAGCCAGCCAGCAGCCAGGATGTTTTGACTTAAGCATTTGATATTGTCAGGAAAAGTTGGTGCGGCGAAGAGGACTCGAACCTCCACGGGGTTGCCCCCACCAGCACCTCAAGCTGGCGCGTCTACCAAGTTCCGCCACCGCCGCACACGATGTTCAGGTCAGTCCGTTCTTTGGCAGGCTGAGGAAGTGCTGCCGAGCGGGCGATCTGTCTTGCTGTTTACTTCGTTTGAAGTTTTCTTGGGCTGCTGTTCCGAACGCGTTGGGATTGCGATGCGCTGAACACGCTGAAACCAAATCACGCCGCAAATTGAACCAGCGCGGTCCGTTGCAGCGCGGCGGAACCATACCCCAGGACCCTTGGCTTGCCAGGGTTTTGGGGGTGGGGTTCTCGCTATTCCGTCGCCTCCGGATCGGGCATCTCAATTTCTTTGAGAGCGTTCGCCGACGGAACTTCGCCCACTTCTTCGAGGGCACCAGCCGAAGGCGCATCGCCGTCTGCGCCTGCTTCTTCAGTCGCTGGGATTGAAACTTCGATGACATCGTCGCCCAGGTCCAACGGGTTCGAACTTTGGTTACCCATGTACGCAAGCGAAAGGCTGGTGAGCATGAAGATCACGGCCGAGCCGGTGGTCAGTCGGGTCAAAAAGTTGCCGGCACCACGACTGCCGAAGACGGTATTGCTCCCGCCGCCGCCGAGGGCGGCGCCTGCGTCCGAGCCTTTGCCGCGCTGTAGAAGTACGACCAAGATCAAGACGAAACAGACCATGATATGAAGGGCAATGAGAATAGTTTGCAAGGGGTCTCCTAGGACGCACCGGGCTTTGAAGCCTCGGCAGCGAGATGAATCAGTTTTGCCAATGAGTCTGGGTCGAGGCTGGCGCCGCCGACCAAAGCTCCGTCGATGTCCGGTTGCGCCATCAGCGTGGCGATATTGTCCGGCTTGACGGAGCCACCGTACTGAATGCGAACCGATTCGGCGACTGCCCCGAATTGGGCCCGCAAGGTAGCGCGGATAAAAGCATGGACCTCTTGGGCAATTTCCGGGGTGGCGGTCCGTCCGGTTCCAATCGCCCAGACTGGCTCATACGCGACCACGAACTCCGTGCCGTCGCCAGCTTTGACTTCGGCCAGGCTGGCTGTCAGGGCCGATTGAACCACTTCGAGGGTTCGCTCGGCTTCACGTTCTTCCAAGGTCTCGCCCACACAAACAATCGGGCAAATTCCGGCGTTCTGAAGCTGGCGGGCCTTGATTGCGACGCCGTCGCTTCGCTCGCCGTACATCACACGTCGCTCGCTGTGCCCGACGATTGCGTACTGGCAGCCGAGTTCGCCGAGCATCTCGACCGAGATCTCGCCCGTGTGGGCGCCGCCTGCTTCCGCATTGACGTTCTGGGCGGCGAGGGCGACGCCGCTTCCGCCGAGCGCACGTCCGAGACGGTCGAGCGCCGTGAAGGGCGGTGCGATCACCGCTTCCACGCCGCTGAGGTCACCGAGTTGGGGCAAGAGCTTTTCGGCGAAGGCCTGTGCTTCCCCTGCGGTTTTGAACATTTTCCAATTGCCGGCGACAATCGGGATTCTCGTCTTCTCATCGGGCATGGGTTAGCGCTCCAGCGCCGCGATGCCGGGCAAGGTCAGGCCCTGCACGTACTCAAGCGAAGCCCCACCACCGGTCGACAAATGTCCAATGCGGTCGCCGATGCCCAGTTGATTGACCGCCGCGAGAGAATCCCCGCCGCCGACAACACTGAGCGCCGAACTTTCCGCGACGCCCAGAGCCACGGTTGCGGTGCCGCTTGCAAACGCGGGCTCTTCGAACATCCCCATCGGTCCGTTCCAAAGGATCGTCTTCGACCCGCACGCGCGCTCCGCGAATTGGGACGCCGACACAGGGCCAATGTCGAAGCCCGCGGTGTCGTCCGGGATCTCGGTGACGATCTGTGCAGTGTCGGCTTGGTCGGGCCCGGTGGCCACGATGTGATCCGTCGGGAGCAGTAGGTCGCAATTGTTCACCGCAGCGCGTTCGTAAATGTCGCGTGCGTCATCGAAGCGATCCGTTTCAACGAGGGACTTGCCAATCGGTTGGCCGGCAGCGGCGAGGAACGTGTACGCCATCGCGCCGCCGATCCCGATCACGTCAGCGCGTTCAATCAAGGCTTCGAGCACGCCAAGCTTGTCCGACACTTTTGCTCCACCGAGCAAGCACATGAAGGGTCGCTCGGGTGTGAGGAGACGGTCGAGGTTTACGGTTTCGCTCTGCAGCAAGTCGCCCGCCGCGACGTTTTCGAAGCTCGCCACCATGCCCGCTGTCGAAGCATGGGCGCGGTGCGCGGTACCGAAGGCGTCATTCACGTAGACATCCGCAAGAGCCGCGAGGCCTTGGGCAAATTCGGGATCGTTCTTTGTTTCGCCGTCGTGGAAGCGAAGGTTTTCGAGGAGTGCGATGTCACCGTCGCCGAGATTCGCGACCGCAGTTTCAGCAGGGGCCCCCACGCAGTCTTCTGCGAAATGAACGGGGCGCCCTAGTCGGGAAGCCAGGGCTTCGGAAACCGGCTGAAGTGAAAATGCCGGGTCGCGCTTGCCTTTGGGCCGGCCGAGGTGAGAACTCAAGACGACCCGCGCACCCGCGCTCAGCAGCTTGCGCAGGGTGGGAAGCGAGGCTTCGATGCGCGTGGTGTCGGCGATCGCGCCGTCGCGCATCGGGACATTGAGGTCGGCGCGAACAAAAACGCGCTTGCCCCTTACGCCCACTTCCTGAATCAGGTTGTCCAGGCCCCGTAAGGTCATCGTTCCGTGGTTCTCCCGCTCGTTGGGGGCATTTGCTCGTGCATGTTTAGGCGCCAAAGGGGGGTGGGCTTCGTGCCGGATCGATTTGAGGCCGCGCAATACTATGCGAGCCCCCAGGACCTGCCAAGTGACTGCTCTCATTTCACTTTTTACTCGGCTTTGTGGTGCCGATGTCGCCACTGGCGTCATCCTCGCGCTTGCTGTCGGCACAACGGTCGGCCGTGCCGCTAAGATGCGTAGAATGCCCGGGGGGGGGTAGGTCCGTTGGAAGTAGAATCATCGCGCACGTCGAGCACACTCCGGCGCGACGTCTGGCGTCGAGTCGGAATGCTCGTTGCCGGAATCGTGATTCTCATTGTGCTGCTGCGCCAAGGAGTCGCTCCGCTCGCCTCCTTGGATGCCGTGACCCGCGCGCATCCGACCGTCGAAGGCACGATCAAGGTCAAAGGGATCTCGGCTGCGACGACTGTGCGCCGTGACGCCAGGGGCGCCCCGCACATTACAGCGGGCAAAGCGTCGGACGCGTGGTTCGGGCTCGGCCTTGCTCACGCCCAAGACCGACTCGGCCAAATGTTGTGGCTACGAAGGCTCGCTCGAGGAACGAGTGCAGAAGTCACCGGGCGTGACGCACTGCCTATCGATCGGATCATGCGAACGATCGGCATTGGCCACCACGCCGACGCCGAAGCAAAAAACTTCACCGCCGAAAATTCGAAAGCGTTGTTCGCCTATGTGGCGGGCATCAACGCCAGATTCGCGCGCTTGGACGCATCCACAATACGAGCGTTACAGGGCGCGTCCTCTTCAGCTCTTGAAGAACCGCCTTGGTCGCCCGCAGATAGCATCGCGGTACTGAAGTTGTTGAGTTGGTCGATGGGGCCGTCTCTGGAGGCGGGGGTCGTGTTTCAAGACCTCGTCGAAGCACTCGGGAGCGTGGGCGCACGACCGTTGATGCCCACGGGTCTGGGGATGAAAGGCATCGGCCTCGCTTTTGAACTCCCCGGGAAAAAACCGCAGCCCAAACTTCGAAAAGGCGTAACGAGCCCCGTTGCAAGTGACATGTCTCGAGCGCGGGCCCAACTTGCAGCCACCGTGCTGCGGGTCGGTGCTTGGGTGATTGCCGCCGACGCATCGCAGAGTGGCGCGCCGCTACTCGCTGCGGAGTTTCACTTGAGCCCCACCGCGCCCGGCCTGCTTTACGAAGCGCAGATCTCGGCAAGCAAGGGTGAGGGAAGCCTCGACGTCATCGGCGTCACGGTACCCGGGGTGCCTGTGTTCTGGACCGGTCGCAATGCGGACGTGGCTTGGGCACTGACACCGGGACGCGTCAACACGACTCAGCTCTACGAAGAAACCCTGCGCGAGAACGGAGACGTCCGCGAATTTCAAAGCGGCTCTAGATGGGCACCGCTCAACCTTCGAACCGAAGTGATTCGGGTGCGTCGGCTCGGTGGCGAAGTTGCGAAAGAAGAACTCGTTGTCGAGAGCACGGGGCACGGTCCACTCATCAACGACTTGGTCGGCGGCGAGCGGCTGCCGATCGCACTCGACTGGCTGGGTGCGGGGCGAGGCGATGGCATGCGTTCGCTGATGCGGCTCGTTCATGCCAGCGACGCAAGTCAGCTCGTCGAAATTCTCGCGGACCATCGTGAACCTGTCCTCGCGGTTACCTATGCAGACCGTGCGGGTGCGGTGGGCTGGCAGTTGGCGGGATGGATCCCGAGGCGGCTCCTCGGTGCCGCAAACCTACCGACGCCCGGACGCCAAAAGGGTTTCAACTGGGAAGACCGCTTGCGCTACACGTCGCTTCCATCGCGGCCCACTCTCGAAGAGGGGGATCGCTTCGTCATCGCGGCCGACAACCCGCTCATCGAAGGCCGCAGCGGTCGGTTGATCGAGTGGAACTGGCGCACCGGCAGCCGAAGCAAACGCATTGAACGCGCGCTCTCGCATCTTACGAGTCAAGGTCCCATCAGCTTGCGTGAGTTGGCGGAGGCTCAGACTCGACTTACCTTGCAATTGAGTCCGCGTGTCACCCAGGCGCTCGAATCGTTGATCGCCCAGGGAACGCCGCTCAGTCCCGAAGCGAGTGAGGTTTGGGAGTCGCTGCTCAAATGGGACGGACGCTTTGCTCCCGACCGCCGAGGTGCGGCCTTGTATCACGTGTTTATCCAAGACCTCACGCGCAAGCTTCTCGAATCGAAAATCCCACGCGATCTCGTAAACCGCTACCTCGATCTCGCGTGGGTCGAACCGCGGATGCTGATTGAAGGGGCGTTGGTTGAGGCGGCGACGAAGGGGAGGGCTGGTGGTTGGAGTGACCCCGCACTCTTGGTGCCGCTCTTGGGCGCGAGTCTCCACCAGGCGTGGGTCACACTTTCGTATCAACGCGGTCCGAACCGGGCGCTGTGGAGCTGGGGTGGCTTGCATCGGCTTTCGTTCCGATCATTTGTTGGTTTCGATGCGCACGGGGATGACGTGCTCTGGCGCTTCGGGGGTGAGCGGCCGTATCCCGGACAGGGGGGTGGCGTCGGCATGGCAGACTACGATCCCGCACGACCGTTCGATGTGCGCAGTGCCTCGCTCTACCGGGTCGCGATGGATCTCGCGAAGGAAGACCGCATGTTGACTTCACTCGCACCCGGCCAGTCGGAACATTCGAATCTGCCCCACTACCGCGACGGTCTTCGGCCCTGGTTTAGTGGGGATCCGCGCTTGTTCCCACGAAGCGCTTTTCTTGTTGAGGAAGGCACGACCTTCATCCTCAAGCTCGAACCGGGCGGTTGAGCGAAATGCGGGTAGGCTACGCCAAAGTCCCGTCTTTCTACGCGGCGGTCGAACGTCTTGACGACCCCGGGTTGCGCGCGCGGCCCGTACTCGTCGGGGGGAACCCGGACAAGGGCGGCAAGGTTCAATCCGCGACCCATGAGGCGCTTGAAGCCGGGGTCGAGGTCGGCATGTTGTGCGAGAGGGCGCTTGCGCTCTGTCCTGGCGCCGCGCTGTGCCCGACGAACATGAAACGCTATCGCGAATTGTCTGTGTTGCTTCAGACTTCGCTTCGCCAGGTCACCGAGGGGATTGAAGGCGACGGTCTGGCAGGTGCGTACTTCGACATCGCTGCGGGGAGCGACCACGATGACGACGAAGAGGATGAGCGCACGTTTGCGCGTCGAATGGTGAAAGCGGTCCGCGAAGACCTGGGGCTTGGACTGCGGGTCGGGGTTGCGCCGGTAAAGTTTCTGGCGCGGCTGGCTGCAGAGGAACCCGACGACGATGGCTTCCGCTTCGTCGCGAACGATCAGGTGGCGGCATTTCTTAGCGTGCTTTCGCCCGAGAGGCTTCCGGGTGTTGGCGTCAAGACGCGGGCGACGCTCGCGTCTCTAAAGATTCAGACCGTCGAACAACTCTTGAAGCTTGATCCTCGAGAAGTCGAGAATCATCTTGGAGCCCATGGGCGACGGATCTTGGGTTACGCCCGTGGCGAAGACGAAGCCCGCATTCGCACGGCGGCGCATCGTAAGACGTTGAGTCACGAAGTGACGTTCGAAGAACCGGTGGTCAAACGCAGCGCGATCGAGCCTCGTCTTGCGGAGCTTTGTCAAACTGCTGAGGCGGGGCTTCGCCAACAACAGCTCTGCGCTTCCCGGGTCGCCATCAAGCTTCGCTACGGCGCGGGCAAGCCAGAAACCCGCAGCCGGAAACTCGTACGTCCGATCGTGGACGCTGCGGAGATTTACTCGGCTGCAAAGCGCCTGTTGGACAGAACGGAAGTCGGGCAACGACCGGTGACGCTGCTGGGTGTTGCACTCGCGGGGCTTGCACCGCCCGCCGAAATCGAGGCGACGGCTCAGCTCGATCTGTTCAGCTAGCAGATACCGAAACAGTCCAATTTTTCCGACACCTTGAGAGTTGCGTACTCGATGTACACGGCTGAGGAGGCGCATGCCGCTCCTTGCTGCACGCGCATGTGCAACTTGGCTTCGTAGCGTTAGGAGGTGGGCGCACATTCAAACGCGTTCTCAAGGGTTTCGAGGTGACATCCGATCAAGGGTTAGCGAACAACAAATTCGCTTGGAGAACGTCGGATGTCTGAAGCCCGTGCCGCAGATCGTCGGAAGTACCATCGCCTCGCGACGGATTCCGTTGTTTCGTTCGCCGATATTGATCGCCCCGATCAGCTCGCAGTGGGGAAAGACATCTCTGCGGGCGGAATTCGCTTCGAAGCGGTCGGTTGCGAGATCGAGTTGGGCGACACCCTGCGCGTCACTTTCAACGTGATGAAGCAGACGATCGTCGCCACCGGCATCGTGGTATGGGCCACAGACACAGATCCCATCAGCACCGACGTCGGGATCGAATTCATCGAAATCGATCCCATGGCCTTGCGACTTCTCGAAGAAGCCTTGGGCGACGATCCGCTGGAGATCGAAGCGGCTTCCTGAGTCACGGCTTGTCGAACGCGAGTAACTTCGGGCAAGTTGTCGCTGGCCGCGTCGCTTGACTGTCCCGGAGCCGGGTGCGAGTGTTGCGCCCCATGGCGGACTTTCATCAAACCGGGGTGATCTCAACCCTTCACCGTCTCGGCACGCCAGATCTCCCGCGCCTTGAGCGAGAGCTGGTCGCCTACTCGGAACAACGCCCCGTTGCCTTGGTGCTCCCCACGCTGTTTTCGGAGCTGAAGGGCCCTGCGCTGAAAGAGATCGTTGAGGTGCTCGCGCAGGTGCCGTACCTCGGGCAGGTCGTGGTGAGTCTTTCGGGACCGGCAGAGCGAGACGAATACGAGCAAATGCGCGCGCTCTTCGACCCGGTTCGCTGCATCGACGGTTCGCCTGTCACCGTGATCTGGAATGCCGGCACACGGGTGCAGCAACTTTTCGATCGATTGCGTCTCGAAGGCCTCGACGCCGGCGAGGAGGGCAAGGGCCGGGCGACTTGGATGGCGTGTGGCTACGTGCTCGCAGCCCAGCACGCCCGGGTTGTGGCCATCCACGACTGCGACATCCGAAACTACTCGCCCGAGTTGCTCGCGCGTCTTTGTTATCCGACCGCCAACCCCAACTTGAGTTACGAGTTTGCAAAGGGCTATTACAGCCGGGTCACCGATCGCCTTCACGGGCGCGTGACACGCTTGTTCATGACGCCGCTCTTGCGATCGATGAAGTCCGTGCTTGGCGCACAGCCGTTGCTCGAGTATCTCGAATCGTTCCGGTACCCGCTCGCAGGCGAGTGCTCACTGACAACCGATCTTGTGCGCGCGAACCGCATCCCCGCCGATTGGGGACTCGAAGTCGGCGTGCTCGCCGAGGTGTATCGCAACTGTTCGCTGAAGCGCATCTGCCAGGTTGAGCTCGTCGAGAACTATGATCACAAGCATCAGCCTCTTTCAGAAGGGGATGCGTCTTTGGGTTTGCATCGCATGGTGGTCGACATCGCGAGTTCGTTGATTCGGAATCTCGCAAGCTACGGCGTCGAGTTCGACGCTGGCTTTCTCAATACCATGATCGCCGCATATGTCCGCACCGCCCAGGACGCGATCGCGCGCTATAGCGATGACGCCAAGCTCAACGGCCTGTTGTTTGACCGACACCAAGAAGAACTTGCAGTCGAGACGTTTTCGCAAGCGTTGCGCCGAGCGGGTTTGAACTTTGTGCGCGATCCTATGGGTGCACCGCAGATTCCCAATTGGAGCCGTGTCATCTCTGCGATGCCGGAATTTCTTGAGGAGTTCCGACTTGCAGTCGAGGAAGACTCGCGCCCGCAATAAGGTGGTCGCGTTGCCGTTCGCCGTCGAGAGTAATGCTTTACCGCTATAGCGAAGTCTTCCGCACCTTGATTGGCCTTGCCGACATCAGCCTCGTGGCTGGATGTTGGCTGCTCGCGTACGCGATTCGATTTCATACGGGCATCCCGGTCGAACGCGGAGTCCCAGATCTCACGCTGTATGTCCAAGCGTTGGTGTTGATTCTGCCTGTGTGGCTCGTGCTGTTTCAAAAACACGGGCTCTACGAACCGAAGCGGACCGCTTCGCTCTGGCGCGAAGCGTGGACGATCCTGCGCGTGACGGCCATCGGCGTCGTGACCCTCGTCGCGCTCAACTTCTTTGTCGGCGGCTACTTCTATTCGCGCGGCGTTGTCGGCCTGTTCAGTGTTCTGGCACCGACGTCGGTTATCGCGCTTCACGTCACGGTGCGTAGCGGTCTGCGCGTGATGCGCCGCATGGGGTACAACCTTCGCTTCGTCATTGTCGTGGGTGGCGGTCCACTTGCAGAAGAAGTCATTGGTCGAGTCCACGGCCAACCGGGCACCGGGCTGCGCGTTCGCGGCGTGCTCGCCGAAGGCGTGCTCGCAAAGAACAGCGTGCGCGGTGTGCCGGTCATTGGGAACTACAGCGCGCTGAAGTCGCTCCTTCGCAATGCGGACGAACGTGTCGACCAAGTCATCCTGGCGCTTGGGCGCGACGAATCGGACGTTCTTGAAAAGATCCTCGCCGAACTCGATGACGAAGTTGTGAACGTAAACCTCGTTCCCGACCTCTTGCATGTCATGACGCTGCGAAGTTCGGTTGAAAACCTCGACGGCATGCCGGTGATCAACCTGCGTGAAACGCCGCTCGTGGGTTGGGCCGCCATTGGGAAGCGCGTCTTTGACTGCGTGATCGGTACCGCGGTCGCGATCGCGCTCGCGCCGCTGATGGCGCTGATCGGGGCGGCGATCTGGCTCACGGATGGGCGACCGCTGTTCTTTTCCCAGGAGCGAATGGGGCTCGACGGTAGAGTGTTTCGGATGTTCAAGTTCCGCTCGATGGTGAATCGTGCGGAAGATGCGAGCGGCCCGGTTTGGACCCAAGAGGACGATCCGCGCCGGACCCGGCTCGGGGCTTTGCTTCGCCGTTTTAGTCTCGATGAAATCCCGCAACTGTGGAACGTGATTCGCGGCGACATGAGTCTCGTGGGCCCGCGCCCGGAACGCCCCGTTTTTATCGAGCAGTTCCGCAGCGAGATCCCGGACTATATGCTGCGCCACAAAGTGAAGGCCGGGATGACAGGGTGGGCGCAGATCCACGGGTGGCGTGGAAGCACTTCCCTGCATCACCGCATCGAGCACGACCTTTACTACATCCAGAACTGGTCGTTGGGTCTCGACATCTGGATCATGATCCGCACCGTCTGGCGCGGGATCTTCAACTCGAACGCCTACTAAAGCGCTCGCGGCTTATAAGCGGTTTCGCAGTTCGAGTATTTTGTCGACTTCACGCTGAAAGTTCTTGCAAAACCTAAGTTTTCCGAACTTCTGGGCCCACTCGCGGATGTATTTTGGATCGAACGCATTTTCGTTTGCTTCGAAGTCGTTCAGAGCCGCGCGCAGTGACGCGGGCGTCGGTTCATCGAAGTAGATGCCGGTCGGGGAAGCGTTCGAACGGAAATCGCAGACGGTGTCACGCGCGCCACCTTGTCCGAACGCGATCACCGGGCGTCCCGCGGCTTGGGCTTCAACTGCGATGATCCCGAAGTCCTCTTCCTGGGGATAGATGAGCGCGCGGCAGTCGGCGTACAGACCGCGGAGTTCATTGTTGCCAACGTGCCCAAGAAAACGAACGTTGCTAGGCGCGGCGCGTTCGAGTTCTCGTCGGGTCGGACCGTCGCCCACGACGAGCAAGGTCCGGCTGGAATTTCGAAACGCCTCGATCGCGAGAGCTTCGGCCTTGTAAGGGACGAAGCCACCCACAAGGAGATACGGTGCATCTGTCGAGGTGTCGGCGGATGTCGATCGGACCTCGTATGCATCAACGTCGACCGGCGGAAAGACAATCGATGCTTCGCGATCGTAGTGTCGACGGATTCGATTTTGAACCGCGGTCGAGGTCGCAACAAATTTCGTGACCGCCGCCGCGCCGCTATGGCGTTGGTCAAAGCGCCGTAAGTAGGACACCAGAGGCGCGGAGATCGACCGCAAGAGCCCATGACCCAAGTAGGCGTCGATCTGATCCCAGATGTATCGCATCGGGGTCAGGCAGTAACAAAGGTGAAGGGTGTTGGGGCCGGTGCGGACGCTCTTCGCGACCGCGTGGCTGCATGAAATCACGAGGTCATATCCCGAAAGATCGAAGCGCCGGATCGCCCAAGGAAAAAGCGGGAGCAAAACTCGGTAGTAGCGCCTGACGCCGGGTAGTTTTGACAGCGGAGAGGTCTCGATGTGCCTCGCCTCGATGCGCTCGCTCGTAGAGCCCGGCACATGCACGAGGGTGTAGAGATCCGCGTCTGGATAGAGACCCGCGATCTCGTCCAGCACGCGTTCGCCGCCACGCATACCGGTGAGCCAGTCGTGAACCAATGCGATTCGCACACGCGCAAGAGTAGCGGTTACCCGCGCGCGGGATGTGTCGATCGAGGACCTGATTCAACTCAAGGAAGCGTTGCGCGCAGGGCTTCGTCGATATCAGATACGAGATGAAAGTTCAGCTTGGCGGTCACGTCTTCAGGAACGTCGATCAAGTCCTTCTCATTGCGTTTCGGCATGACAATGGTGTCGATGCCCGCCCGTGCCGCTGCGAGAATCTTCCCCTTGATGCCACCGACTGGAAGCACTTTGCCGCGCAACGAGATTTCGCCCGTCATCGCGATCGTTCCCTTGGACGCGCGTTCGGACAAGGCCGAGACGATTGCCGTCACCATCCCGATCCCCGCCGAAGGTCCGTCCTTAGGAACGGCACCGGCCGGGATGTGGAGATGGATCTCGCATGGCTCAAGCGCGTTCGGCGCCAGGTCGAGGTCCGCAGCGTGGGCGCGAACCCAAGAGAGCGCCGCTTCTGCGGATTCGCGCATGACGTCACCAATCTGCCCAGTGAGGCGCAGGCGAATGCCTTTACCGCCCGCGATGCGTCGGGCTTCGATGAACAAGATTTCGCCGCCGTGGGAGGTGACCGCGAGTCCGACTGCGGTGCCAGGGATGGGCGAGTCCTCTGCCTTTTCGTGCATGTGCGGCGGCGCGCCGAGTGACGTGGTGACGAATTCGCCGTCGATGGTGATCGGGGCGGTGGCCTCCGGGTTTTCTGCGATCCGGTGTGCTGCCTTCCGCATTAACGTTGCGATGCTGCGCTCCAAGTTTCGCACGCCCGCCTCGTTGGTGTATTCGAGGACGACCTTCTCAAGCGCATCGTTTTTGACCACGACGCGTTCGGGGGTAAGCCCGTGGGCTTCGAGTTGTTTGCCGACCAGGTACTTCTCACAGATCGCGAGCTTTTCACGTTCGGTGTACCCGGTGAGCTCGATCACTTCCATGCGATCGAGGAGTGCCGGCGGGATCGTGGACAACGCGTTCGCGGTGGCGATGAAAAGCACCTTCGACAAGTCGAACGCGACTTCCATGTAGTGATCGCTGAAGGAGTTGTTCTGTTCGGGGTCGAGGACTTCGAGCAGCGCCGACGCTGGATCCCCGCGAAAATCACTGCCTAGCTTGTCGATCTCATCAAGAACGAAAACAGGGTTGCGGGTTCCTGCGCGTTTCAAGCTCTGGATCACCCGGCCCGGCATAGCGCCCACGTAGGTGCGTCGGTGTCCGCGGATTTCTGCCTCGTCGCGTACGCCGCCGAGCGAGGCACGGGCAAACTTGCGCTCCATCGCGCGTGCAATCGATCGACCGAGTGACGTCTTGCCCACACCGGGGGGGCCCACGAAACAAAGAATCGGAGCCTTCGCGTTCGGTGCGAGTTTGCGAACGGCGAGGAATTCAAGGATGCGTTCCTTCACCTTGTCGAGGCCGTGGTGATCGGCATCGAGTACGGCTCGCGCGTCGGCGAGTTCAAGCTTGTCGGTGGTTTCCTGGTCCCACGGCACGTCGAGGATCCATTCAAGGTACGTGCGGACCAAATGTCGATCGGGCGCGTTTTGGGGCAGGGCGCTCAGCCGTTTGAGTTCGCGCTCGGCTTGTTCTTCTACTTCATCGGGAAGCTCGACCAAGTCGAACCGCTCGCGCAGCTCGTCGACTTCGCGTAAACCCGCGTCACCTTCGCCGATCTCTGCTTGAATCTCGCGCATGCGGCTGCGCAGAATTTTCTCGCGTCGCTTTGGGTCAAGGTCCGAGTCGTCGGCTTCGCCGCGTAATGACTGTTGGGTTTCGGCGATCGTGACTTCACGTTCGAGGTGCGCTTCGAGCAGCCGTAGCCGTTCGGCAGGGTCGGGTTCTTCGAGAAGTTCCATCCGCTGCTCGGGGGTGAGTGGCAAGTTCGAGGCCACTAGGTCGGCGAGCATGCCCGCCGCGGGGATGCCGGCGATGAATAATTTCCATTCGTCCGGAAGATCTTCGCGCAGCTCGATCACCCGTTGCGCGAGCATCACGACGCGACGCCACGCGCCTTCTGCAGCGGTCCCGTCGATGTGAAGGTCTTCGAGCGGCGTGATGGCAACGAGGGCCTGCGGTTCGGTGGAAACCTCACGGCCGAGTTTGGCTCGCGAGATGCCTGCGACCAGCGCCTGCTTGCCTTCGCCCCGGGCGTCGATGATCCGCAGTACGCGGACGATCGTGCCGACGCGATAGACGTCGTCGATGGTGGGGTCCTGAAGTTCGGCGTCGTGCTGGGTGACGAGGAGCATGTATCCGTCGTGTCCAGCTTGGGCGAGGGCCGCGAGGGACTTGCGGCGCCCAATCGCCAAGGGAACGGTTACGCCGGGATAGACCACGACGTCGCGCACGGGCAGCATCGGAAGTACCGACGGCACGTTGAATTCTTCATCGCCGGGGCCGGAGATCAGATAGTGGGTCGGCTCGCTCTGCTGCTCGAATGGCGGGTCTTCTCCGGGCTCTTGCTCGGAACCGTTATCATTGCTCACAATTGCTCCCTCCGGCCGGCAACCGTAGACACGCGAAGCCTTGGGTCAAGGGTCGGCCAACGGCTTAATGGCGGTTAAGCGCGGATCCTGCTTGATTCTGACATGATCTGGTCACGGGCAGTCGGTGCCCGAGGTGGCCTAGAACCAATCGAGCTGGCTGGCGACGAGAGCTGGGAGCTTGCCCTTTGAAGCGCTTCATTGGCTCAGCTGCCTGCGCGCCCAACGGCGCGCAAAAACCTGAATGGTGCCCGGGACTGGAGTCGAACCAGCACGTCCTTGCGAACACTAGAACCTGAATCTAGCGCGTCTACCAATTCCGCCACCCGGGCGAGGGCGACCGAGGCTAGGATTCCCGCGCTGCGCCGTCAATGAACTGAGGGTCGCGAATTTAAATTGGCGTCTTTCATTGGCGCCGGGAGTGAAATGTCGACCCGACCGATCGAACCCGGTGAGATCCTGGCGTTGTTGCGGCGATCCCCGAGTTCCGTAATTAGCCCGAGTACGATTCTTTCTCGGGTGACCGCGCGTGGAAAGAATCAAAAGGGTTCGCGCAGGATCGTGCTCGGACATTTGCGCAAGCTGGTGGAGTCGGGGGCGATCGAGGAATTGATCGGTGGCTACCGAATCGCCCGGCGCGATGGTCTTCGCCAGGGTGTCGTTGAAGGGGTCGACGTGGTGAAGGGCGACGCGGTGGCTTCGCGCGAAGGGACAGTCGTCGATGATCGCGATGAAATTTGGAAGGTGCGTTCGGTCGCACCCTTGGTTGCGGGACAGCGCGTTCTGTTTTCTCCACTCGAAACCGGGGATGAGAATCGCGCTTCCGTTGTCGACTGCGTCTCCGAAGCACCGACCGAATGGGTTGGCGCACTTCAGTCGGCCCGAGGCCGGCCGGTCATCGTGCCGTTCAATGATCGTGCGCGATGGCGGGTGTCCGTCGCGCGGAACGATCTGGGCGGTGCGGAAGATGGTGACCTCGTCGTGGCTGTTCCCGTGGCGGCTGGCCAGGGCTCTCGGGGCGCGCGCGACCGAGCTCGCGATGAAAACGTTGGACGCATCACCGAAAGGCTGGGCAAACCCGGCGACCCCGAGGCGGACTTCCGCGCGATTTCGTGGAACCACAAATTGCGCGTTCGTTTCGACCGCAGCGTCGAGGCCGAGGTGGCCGAGATCCCCGACGCCCTAGATCCCAAGGAGCTTCGCCGTCGCATCGATTTGCGTGCCCGGCCATTTTTGACCATCGACCCCGCCACAGCCCGGGATCACGACGATGCGGTTTGCGTTGAACAAGCGAACGGTGGGCTCAGGCTCTATGTGGCAATCGCGGACGTCTCGTTCTATGTGCGCGAAGGGACAGAGCTCGATCGCGAAGCCGAAAGGCGGGGGAACAGCGTGTATTTTACCGACCGCGTCGTCCCGATGTTGCCCGAACGTATTTCCGCCAATTTGTGCTCACTGCGCGAAGGTGTTGATCGCTTTGTCGTGGTCGCAGAAATGTTGATCGGGAACGACGGTCGGGTGAAGCGCTCGAGTGTTTATCCCGCGGTGATCCAATCGCACGCCGGGCTGTCGTACGAGCAGGCGGGCGCGATCATGACCGAGGAAGAGAACGCGACCGAAGGCATCGCCCCTGAAGTTGTCGCTCAAGTTCGCCTGCTTGCGACGACCGAGCGATGTCTCGCGAAGCGCCGCTTCGAAGACGGCTCGATCGACTTTGCGATTTCCGAAAGCCAGGTCGAGATGGGTGAAAACGGTAGGCCGTCGGGCATCGTGACGCGCGACCGGACCCAAGCGCATCGCGCGGTTGAAGAGGCGATGCTGATCGCCAATCAGACGATTGCGAAGTCTCTGTTGAAACACGGAATGGGAGGGATCTATCGCGTTCATGAAACGCCCGAGGACGGCAAGCTGGAGGTACTCGAGGAAGTGCTCTCGAGTTTTGGTCTACTCGACCCATCGCGCTCCGGTGCATTGGGCTCTGCAGAGATTTACCGCGCCCTCAAGCGTGCGGAAGGTAGGCCTGAGGCGCCGCTGGTGAATATGATCGGTCTGCGTTCGATGAAGCAGGCGCGGTACAGCGAAGAGAACCGGGGCCACTTTGCCCTCGGCTTTGGCTCCTACCTTCACTTCACGTCACCCATTCGCCGTTACGCCGACTTGGTGGTCCACCGTGCACTGTCACACTGGCTAGAGCTGGGAGAGCAGGTCGCGGTAGGAGCGCTGAGCACGTCGCATCGTCTCGCCGCTGTCGCGAAACACATTTCGTATCGCGAGCGCGTTGCCGTCGACGCCGAGCGCGCCATGTCCGATCTAAAGAAGTGTGTCTTCATGCAGCCGTATGTCGGAGAAACGTTCAAAGGCAAGGTGACGGGGGTCGCGCCGCATGGCTTGTACGTCACGATCGACGCCCACGATGTAAACGGCTTGGTGCCGAGCGCGAGCCTTGGACACGACCTGCAAATGGACGAGCGTGGGCATGCGCTTTTCGCCCGACGCAGCGGCGCGCGGTATCAGTTGGGGGACGAAATGGAAGTTCGCCTCGACGAGGTCAACTTGGTTCGTGGATGGCTTCGCTTTGAGCCGCTTGGGGTCGACGCAGGCGAACGTCGAGGACGCCGCGGAGATACGGGGCGCCCATCGCGTGAGCGCGAACCGGGTAAGCCTGGCAAGGAAGGAAAGCGCGGTGGCGCTAGTCGAGGCCGTCCGACAAAGCAGAAAGCTCGTCGGTCAGGCGCTCCCAATCGGCGTAAAGGCCGCTGATCAGTTCCTGGACGGCAGTCCGCTCTGAAGCCAGTTCTTGCAGCTTCGCCGCATCACTTGAAATGCCGGGATCCGATTGTTTCCACCCCAGAGATTCGAGGGTTTTTTCGTGTTCCTGGATCTTCTCTTCGATGCGTCCGATTTGGCGCTGAGCTTTGTCGTGGGCTTTCTTCCGCTCGCGTTGCTCGGCACGATCTTGCTTGCTGAGCTTCGGCCGCGGTGCGGCTTTAGCCTGAGTCTTGGCTTGCGCTGGTGCGGCGGAAGCCTTTGGCTTCTCGGGCTTGGTCGCTTCCACGCGGCGTTTTTCGAGTGCCGTCTTTTTTTGCAGGAAGTCGTCGTAGTTCCCTAGGTATTCGTCGAGCACGCCGTGGTTCACTTCGACGACGCGGGTCGCGAGCGCATTGATGAACGCACGATCGTGAGAAACGAACACCATCGTGCCTTTGAAATTGCCGAGCGCGTCTTCGAGAACTTCACGGGATTCGATATCGAGATGGTTTGTCGGTTCATCAAGCACGAGAAGACTCGATGGCCGAAGAAGCATCTTCGCCAATGCGACTCGGGCCTTTTCGCCGCCCGACAGGACGGAGATCTTTTTGTCGACGTCATCGCCGCTGAACAAGAAATTACCCAGGTGCCCACGTAAGCGCGGCACGTCATCGTGCTTGGCCTCGCATTCCAACTCTTCGAGTACGGTCATGTTGGGATGCAGCGCTTCGAGTTGATGCTGGGCGAAGAACGCAACCTGTACATTGTGTCCTTCGCGGCGCTCGCCCGCATCGAAGTCGAGGGCCCCCGCGACAATGCGAAGCAAAGTCGACTTGCCCGCGCCGTTCGGCCCCGCCAAGGCAACACGATCCCCGCGCCGAATCTGGAACTCGATTCCCTCGTAAACGATTTTGTCCCCGTAGCGCTTGTGGATGTCGATCAAGTCCATCGGCACTTCGCCGGCGCGCGGCGGGTCGGGGATCTTCATCCGCATGCTGCGCTTCGCGTCGGGCCCCATTTCGATTCGCTCGATTTTCGATAGCGCCTTGATGCGACTCTGGGCCTGCTTGGCCTTGCTCGCTTTGGCGCGAAAGCGGTCGACGAAGCGCTCCATTTGGGCGATTTCGCGGTCCTGATTCATTTTGCGCGCGAGCAAGTGCGCGCGCAATTCTTCGCGCAGTTCGAGGTAACGGTTGTAGTTGCCTTCGTAGACGGTGAAGCGTCCGGTGCCGTCGACTTCAGCGACTCGGGTTGCATGCCGGGTCAAGAACGTACGGTCATGGGACACGATCATCACCGCGCCATCAAAACTCGCGATGGTTTCTTCGAACCAGGCGATTGCGGGTAAGTCGAGATGGTTGGTGGGTTCGTCGAGGAGCAAGACATCGGGGTCGGCAAGGAAGAGTTTGGCCAGCTCGACGCGCATCAACCAGCCACCGCTGAAACTACTTAGCGGGCGGTGGCGCGCTTCTTCTTCGAAGCCCAAGCCTGCAAGCACCGAGGCCACCCGGGCGTCGCGTTCGTATCCACCGCCGTGGGCAAAGTGCGAACTCACCTGGTCGTAGCGTTCGGCCAACGCGCTCGGCACTTCTTCGTGTGCGTCTCCGAGGCTCGACATTTGGTGTTCGAGATCGCGCATTTCGGCTTCGAGGTCGTCGAGGCGCGCGAGGGCCTTGGCGGCTTCTTCTTGCACCGTGTGCTCTTGGTTCGGGTCGATCTCCTGGCGCAGCATGCCAATGCGGACGCCGCGAGACCGCTGAATATCACCGCCATCCATCGGCTCGTCGCCGGCGACCATCTTTAGGAGCGTTGACTTGCCAGCACCGTTGGGGCCCACCAAGCCAATGCGGTCCCCGGCGTTTAAGCCGAGGTTCGCGCCCTCGAACAAGGTGCGGCCGCCGATGTGTTTGGTGAGGTCTTGGAGTCGTATCAGCACAGTGGATCGTCTTTCGGAATGCTTGCGCGAAGGCTTGAACGTCGCTTTGAGAAGGGCTTTCTCACGGATGGCGCTTAGGCGCCAAGTTCAGCGACCCGGGGCATCGCAGTTTTGATCGCGTGCCCGCGGCGGCCGCAACCCTAGCAGCCCCGCCAGCAAAAGCGTGCCGCAGCGCCAAACGTGCCGCCTCATGCAACGCCCCACGCAACGCATTGATGCGCAACTGGCGCGGCGAACGCGCCTCCTGCATGCTTCGCCACCGCATGCGCGCTCTTTCAGCCCAAGTTCGATACGCCATCTGCGGGATCTTTGATCTCGCGTACAACGCCGACATGAAACCCGTCCAGCTACGGGTGATCGGCGAACGGCAGAATATTCCGCCGCGTTACCTTGAGCAGATCTTTCAGCGCCTGCGAAAAGCAGGGCTTGTGGAAGGCAAGCGAGGGCCGGGCGGGGGCTACACCTTGCTGCGGGGGACCGCCGAGATCACACTCCGCGACGTCGTCGAAGCAGTGGAAGGGCCGATCCTGGGCGGGGAGACCCGCAGCCCGAAACGTGCTGCGGCGGCGGGCAAGTCCGGCGCAGAAGTTGTGGCCGAGGGCCAGAGCGGTACTCCTTCCTTTCTCTGGGAAGATCTTGCAGCGCGTTTTGCGCTGCTGCTCGCCGAGACGACGATCGAGGATCTGTGCCAGGAGTCCGTCAAGCGCGGCGTTCCAAGAGCGACCGCGCAGTACCTGACGTACCAGATTTAGTCTCGGCAGGATTCGCACGTTTTTCTGCGTTGCGATAGACGCAATGTCGCTCGCGTCCGCTACGGTCCTTCGCGTTTTTCGGACCGCGCTACCGGGCTATTCCGTGCGCGGTGTTGCAGGGACGACGCGTAAAAGCGGAAGCCATTCGATTTCTTGGCAGCACGTGGGTTGGGAGTGAGAATTGAGCGAGCAATTTAAAAAGGGTGAGCAACTGGACCTCTCGTTAGGCGCCGACAGCACTCCCCATGACAACATCAACGACGAGAACTTCGAGATCGTTGAAGAAGAACGCGCGCTTCTGGAACAGGTGCGCGAAGCACTCGACGAGATGCCTGAATCGAAGGCGGCGTCGCAAGCTCCGCTCGTGCGCGAACTCGAACGCCTGCGCGAGACGATGATCTCGGGCGACGAAGCCAAAGACCAGTCTGCCCTGCTCGAGCAGTACCATCACCAGAGCGCGGTCCTCGACCAACTCCAGCAGGCGGGCGAACCCGAAAAGGTCGATCCCGACTCGCCGTACTTCGGACACATTCGCCTCGAAGAGGAAGATCGCACGCGAGACATTTGCCTGGGCAAGACCACTTGTCTCGCCAAAGGTGTGCGGATCGTCGACTGGCGTGACGCGCCGATCTCCCGAATTTTTTACCGCTACGTCGAAGGCGAAGACTTCGACGAAGTGATTGCCGGGCGCGAGCGGTCGGGCGAAGTCGCCGTGCGTCGCATGATTCGCATTCGCGCAGGAGAACTCGAACGTGTTCAATCGCCCGAAGGTGACTTCGTGCGTGATAAGAACGCACCGGGCGGATGGGTCAAACGAAGCAATGAAGCCCCGCGACTCGCCGGTGGTGATGGGGTGTCGCTGCGCAGTCACGAAGAAGGGGCGGCGCTCGACCGCCGTCTCGGTACCGACACTTCGGGGCGCATGCAGCGCGCCGACAAGCATCTGCCCGAAATCACCGGGCTCATTGACCCCAAGCAGTTCGACTTGATCACGCGCCCGTCGGCGGGCTTTCTTGTCATTCGCGGAAGTGCTGGATCGGGAAAGACCACGGTCGCACTTCACCGGGTTGCTTACCTTGCATTTGACGACCCGAAGATCGATTCACCCGACACCTTGGTCGTGATGTTCTCGAAGGCCCTGCGCAATTACGTGGAGCACGTTTTGCCGTCGCTCGGCCTGCGCAAGGTTCGCATCGTCACGTACCCCGAATGGGTGCACGACGAACGCAAGCGTCACTTTCCGCGACTGCCTGCGAAGCATCGAGACGACGCTCCGGCAGTCGTCCAGCGGATCAAGCTCCATCCATTTTTTGCCGCGGCCCTTGAAGTCCAGGTGGAGCGAATTCCAGGCAACAACCGTTGGGAACAGGCTCTCGACGATTGGGCGAGTGTGCTGACCCTCGTGCCGTTACTGCGCGAAACGTTGGAACGGGTCGCACCCGGTGCCTTTAGCGAGAAGGATCTGGAAAAGTTCGCCCATTGGAATCGGCAACGTATAGACGAGATGTATTCGCACTTGGCAGGCGAAGAGGACACCGGCGCCCAGCTCGACCCCGAAGACGACGCGCTCTTGCTTCGCGCCTGGCAACTGCGCGTGGGCCCCATGCTTACAAAGACGAAGCGCCCGCTGCGCTTTCGTCATGTGATCCTCGACGAAGTCCAGGACTTCTCCCCCCTCGAGGTTCAGGTATTGCTCGGCTGCCTTGGCCCAACACCCAACATCACGCTCGCCGGTGACACCCAGCAGCACGTGATGCAGAACAGTGGGTTCACGTCGTGGTCGGAGTTCTTTCGTTATCTGGGCGTCGAGGGCGCCGAAGTCGAGACGCTCAAGATCAGTTATCGCTCATCGCGTCAGATCGTTGAGTTCGCCTATTCGCTGCTGGGCACCTTGCAAGAGGATGACGACGCTCCAGAGGCAACCCGCGAAGGCCCGCCGGTAGAACTCTTTCAGTTCGGCCACAGCGGCGAGTGCGTTGCGTTTCTCGCCGACGCATTGCGAGAGCTGCGCCGGAGTGAACCGCTCGCCAACGTCGCGATCCTCACGCCCTCCGAAGACTCAAGCCAAGCATACTTCGACGGACTCGCGAGTTGTGAAATCCAAGGCCTGCGGTTGGTGCAGGATCAGAACTTCTCGTTCACCGCAGGGGTCGAGGTGACCGAAATCGAGCAGGTAAAGGGGCTCGAGTTTGACTATGTGATCCTTGTCGATGTGGATGCGGCGAGTTATCGCGACGTCCCTTCGGCCCGCCGGCTTCTGCACGTCGGCGCGACCCGCGCCATCCATCAGCTCTGGCTCGCTGCCGTTGGAGTGCCTTCGTCGATCGTTTCGTCTTTGGAATAACGGGGCGGGGCAGCATTAAAACCGGGGCCGGAGTCTAGTTCGCGGTCTCTCGAATTTGAGTCCGCCAACCCTCCAGAAGCGCGTGCAGCGTGTCGCGAAGTGGGATCGTCGGCTCCCACCCGGTCGCTTCCCGCAAGCGTGTCGCGTCGCCGACAAGCTGATCCGTGGGCCGGAAGTAATCGGAATTGACTCCGACCTCCGGGTCGACCCCCGCAAGGTCGATCAAGGTTGCGAGCAAGTCCGCGACCTTGACCGGGACCCCGCTTGCAACGTTGAAGACATCGGGGCTAACGCTCGGATCAAGCAGGCGGATATACGCCGAGAGCACGTCTTCGACGTCGAGGAAGTCGCGGACAGATTCCAAATTGCCGACCGTCATTTTTTCTTCGCGAATGCCTTCCTTCATTTCCGCGATCTGCTTGGCGAAGCTCGACGCGACGAACGCGTCCGATTGCCCTGCACCCGTGTGATTGAACGAGCGCACCCGCATCACGTCGAGGCCTCGTTCAGCGGCGAGACTCCCCAGCAGTTCAGCGGCAGCTTTGGTTCGCGCGTAGGGTGAACCGGGGCGAAGGCCGGTTTCTTCCGCGTATGCGGGAGCATTGGCTTCGGTGGTTCTATATTCGTCTGCCGAACCGACAAGCAGGACCCGCGCCGTGGGCGCTTGGCCCTCAACCGCAAGCAATAAATTTTGGGTTCCGAGGAAGTTCACTCGAAAGCAGCTGGCCGGATCTCGCCACGAGGCCGCCACCGAACTCTGCGCTGCGAGGTGAATCACCGCGTCCGGCTGCGCCGCGTCAATCGAAGCCTCAACGGACTTGAGGTCGCGGACGTCGAGTTCATCGCCGGCGGCAATGGTCTGATGGCCCGCTGACCCGAGTCGGGGAACCAACCGACTTCCTACGAACCCGGAAGCGCCGGTGAGAAAGACACGCATGACGGCTCAGGCTGCCAGAGCCGGAACGCTGCCGCAACACGCGGTCCGTCTTCCTCCCAACTCCTTGACCGGTCCGCTGCACCACGGTAGTCATGCGACATGATTATTGGTGTTGCGGGACTCAATGGTGCGGGCAAAGGCGAAGTGATCAAACTGCTTGAGGCCAAGGGCTTCGTGGCGATGTCGCTTTCGGATGTGATCCGGGATGTGCTTCGCGCACAGGGTCTCGATGAAAGTCGTGAGCGCATGATCGAAGCCGGGCGTGTGCTACGCGCGGAGGGCGGTCCCTCGGTGTTGGGCGAACGCATGCTCGCAAAGATGGATCCGGCCGGTGACTATGCCGTCGATTCGGTTCGTCACCCGGCAGAAGTCGAGCCACTGCGCGGAGACGGGCGTCCCTTTCTATTGCTCTGGGTCGATGCGAATGAGTCCGTTCGCTTCGACCGCATGCGAGCCCGCGGGCGGGTCGGCGACCCCGAAACCCTGGAAGAGTTGCGAATCCTGGAGGCCCGGGAACTAGGCAGCGCGAATCCAGCCGCCCAGCAACTGAACGCGGTGCAAGAGATCAGCGATCGCGTGCTGAAAAACGATGCGGGGATCGATGTATTGAGCGCGGCCCTCGACGAAGCCCTGACGAGCGTGATCGCTTCCTAGGTTCTCCAGCTGGGTTGCTCGCTTCAACGTGTGATCAACGACTGCAGCATCGATCGCGACACCTCCAAGATGTGGAGTTTTGACAACCTTTGCTTGACGTTTCAGTGCGGTATTGAAACATTTGCCCTCGACCTCAAACACGACACATGGATGAGGAGACCGGACTCAAGCCGGTGATCACGTACCGCATCGTGAGCGATCACGCGGGGTCCATCGAGGTCAGCAGTCGCCCAGGCGAAGGGCCATGTTTTTTCTTTCGCCTGCCCACCAAGCCCCCGCAACTTGCGAGTTCGCCCGGGTCCGCTTGACGCCCAACATGCAATAACAGACAATCGTCGCGCTCCGAATCTCGGAGTCATTGCCCGCCGCATTGAACAATTGCAGCGAGGGTGCCATCGAAGCTGCGTGTTGGAGAACTCTATTTTGCATATCGCGAAAATTTCGCTCGTAAGTGCGCTGCTCTGCGCCTTGCTCATGCCCGCGACCGCAAGCGCCAAAGGCGCTGTCAAGATTGCAATCCTCCCCATCGTGGTCCACAGCGCGGACGACCCGACATTTCTTCGACAGGGACTCGCCGACATGATCGCTTCACGCGTCGATCAGTTGGGCGTCTTTGATGTGACCCGGGTCGACGACCTCGAGACCGCGACCACGAGCCTCGAAAAAGCGGTGGAAACGGGGCGGTCCGGTNNNNTCATTTACACGGTTCGGGACTGGAGCGAGCTTGGACATGCAGTGCGTTTCAACGCGCATGGACTTCGAAGGCGATCCGCTACGCGAAATTTTCGTCCACTCGGGAAGCATCGGTGAAGTGATTCCCGATCTCGACGATCTAGTGGGCAAGGTTGGGCGATTTGCCATTCACGGCTTCGGGGCCAAAAACGATGAGGCTTCGGGCGCACCCGCCGACGGAACGAGCCAACAACAGTCCGACTCCGATCTGGCGACTCGAGTTGAAGCGCTTGAAAAAGCGCTCGCGGAACTTCAGTCGACAGCTTCCGCAGCGTCCAAGGTCGTCGAAGTTGCGCAACCCTGAACCGAGTTCCCANNAGACGGAACCTTGCGCTAGTGTCCGCGCCGCCTCGAAGGGGGCGACGAGATTGAGGCGGTGTAGCTCAGCCGGTTAGAGCGACGGCTTCATAAGCCGTAGGTCGGTGGTTCAAGTCCACTCACCGCTACCAATCTCAGGTCCGGGGAAGTTCGGGGAGAAGTAATTCTTTAAGCAAATCAAGGTGCTTAAGGGTGTTTGGCCTCCACGGAAGTTCGCCAAGGTTCGTTGATTTCCGTGGGCATGTGGGGAAACATTTGGGGGCAAGTCGCAAACTTGGGGGATAGGACATTCAAGCTGCCTTCTGGCACAACGTCCGAGTATGGGCGTGATGTTAAATCCCTAGGGAAGCCCGTGACGGGCACTCCCTGCGGCGGTGAGTTTTGTTAAGGCGGTTTGCCCCGCCACAGACGACCACTCCTTGCTCGGCGACAATCTGCTCGAATGCGTCACGGATGATTGGAGCCTGCTCTTCGCTGGTCTCACCCCCGCCAGTTACACGGTGTCCGTCTACGCCCCGGAGCACCTCGTGGTGGAGACCGGGGAGATGACCTTGAATGGTGTCGTCCTCCCCAACCTGCCCGGTGGGATCGACACTCTCCTTCTGGGTGTTTCTTACGGCACGATCGAGGCGCCCGTCATCGATGGCACACTACTGATCGCCAGCGACGGTGTGGGAATCGGCGGGAGCTGTGCTGGCCTGGCGGGTGTTCAGGTGCAGCAGATTCCGGCGGCTGTTCCGTCACTGCAGCCGGTGGCAACTGGCATCCTGCTCATCGCGCTCTTTGTCACACCGGGGCTGGCGCGCTTGCGGGCCCAGAGGCGCTAGCCAGTCAGCTCTGCTTGTCGGAGCTTGTGAGAAGGCAGCTTGTTTTTCGCCGCAACCGGCCCAGCTCCCACCCCCGCGTGGATTGAGCGCCGCAGATAGACCATATCTTGACTAAAAGGGCGGCTGTTTGCGCTGTCCTCTCTGAAAACGAAGTTCTTTTATTATTACGAAGACTTAGTAGCGAAGCCTGCGCTCCGCCGGAGATGCGATCGGCCAGAATTCGAAAGAATTGGTAAAGATTCCCATTGCCATGGTCGATAAATTGGTAAAACTTCACAATACGCACCGCATGGAGCAGTGCCACACAAGGAGTACCTAGCTATGACGAACAAATTCCTTTCACCCTTGGTAGCCCTGGCGGCGCTCAGCCTGATGATTTCCCCGGCTGTGGGCTTCGCGCAGAGTGATTCAGATTCCGAACTTCACGAAATGTCGGACGACATTGGCAGCGACGGCCTCAAGCGTCGGGGCGATGGGAGCATCGACGACGATCAGCACGACGGCACCCCGAGAGACGACAACGATCGCATCGTGATCGAGAACACGGACGTGCGAACCCGCGGCGAAGACGGAGCGCGAACCCGCGAGCGAAACAAGATTACGGTCAACCCCGTAACCGGCGAACGCCGCGAGCGAACCCGCAGCCTCGTGCGGCTCGCCGACGGAAGCGAAGTGGAGACCCGCACCGAGATCCGCACCGACGCCGACGGCAACGTGCTTCGCGAGCGCACCCGTACTCGTGAGAAGGACGCCCGGGGTCGCGGCCGCGGGGGAGATGACGCCGAGCGCCCTGATCGAGCAGACCGCTCCGAGCGAGCAGACCGTGCCGATCGCGAAGATCGCGGTGAAAGAGCCGAGCGGACCGAACGGGCGGATCGCCCCGAAAGGGCGGAACGCCCCGAGCGAGCAGAGCGCAGCGACCGGGAGGATCGGGCCGAACGCGTTGACCGCTAGCATCTTGCGTTCGGTCGCCCGCCTCCGGCTCTACGCCACACCATCGTTTCACCAGGCCATCCCGTGCCGATGGCGAGAAGTTAGCGTCTACTGAGGTAAGAAGATGCAATCCGAAAACAAACGCTCGCGAACCAACCCCAATCATCGCGTCACACCGCTTGCGATTCGCTGCGCCGTCGCCCTCGCGATCACGATCTTTGTCGCCATCAGCGGTACCCGAGCGAACGCGCAGTTCGAGCCGTCTACCACGCCCTTCTTCGTCGACGAGGCTCCCCGCCGCTTTTACGCATCCGTGGGCGTCGGTTTCGACTTCAGTCGTGGGGACTACGGAGATCCGGTAACGACAAACTCCCTCGCCATACCGTTCTCTCTGATGCTCGAATTGGAACCCATCACGTTCCGGCTCTCCTTGCCCTACAGCGTGGCTGACGGATTCGAGAAGAATTTGAGTGACGGCAATGGATCAGAAGCTGGCGACGTCACGACTAGCTTCACCTACACCTACTACCCGAGCGCAAAGGCACTCCCGGTGTTGGACCTGACCACGAAAGTCAAAATCCCCACTGCCAACGACAAACTCGGTACTGGCAAGACCGACGTGACGCTGCAGCTCGAGCTCAGCAAGTCTTTGGGACGCCTTAGCGGATTCGGAAGTTTCGGATACCGCTTCAAAGAAGGGTTCTATCGCGACATCGTACTCGCCTCGCTGGGGGCCGGGTTTCGTGTAAGTCGCAGCTTCAGCATGGGTGTCGCGTACGACTATCGGGAAGCCTCGGTGAGGTGGTCGAAGGACTCTCACGAGATCTCTCCCAATCTTTCGATCCGCAGCGGCGAGCACCTTCGCTTTGGCCCCTATGGGGTGGTGGGTCTCTCCGAGCCGGCTCCAACCTGGGGACTCGGCGCCAACGTGACTTGGATCTATTAGGCGTCTAACCCGAAAGGAGTCTGCAATGGAACTCAAGAAGAAACTCCTCTTTGCGTTGGCCCCCCTGCTGATCCTGGCGCTGTTTCTGGAGACAGGACTTTGGCTGACAGGGATGGAGCCGTCGATTCGCAGCGAAGACCCCTATGTGGGCTTCGCCGCCGAACTTCCACTCTTCGAACTCGAGCAGGGCACCGGCGGTGACACTCGGTTCCGCACTGCACAGAACAAGCTTCGGTTCTTTAACGACCAGAGCTTTCCCGCCCACAAGGACTCGGGGGTTCGGCGCGTCTTCTGTCTTGGAGGTTCGACTACGTACGGCCGACCGTACCGGGACATCACGAGCTTCTGCGGCTGGCTCCGCACCTATTTGCCCGTGGTAGCACCCGAGACGAGCTGGGAAGTGATCAACGCCGGGGGCATCAGTTACGCGAGCTATCGAGTCGTCGCCGTAATGGAGGAACTTCTGCAGTACGAACCGGATCTCTTCATCGTGTACTCCGGGCACAACGAGTTCCTGGAAGAGCGCACCTATCGTTCGCTGCGCGAGCAACCGGAAGCCTTGCGTTGGCTCGATCTCAAGCTTCGCGAAACCCGGATCTACACTGCGCTGCAGAGCGCGATGACGCTTGCGGGTCCGGCTGAAGGGTCTTCGCAGAGTCATGACGAACTCTCGGCGGAGGTCAAGACTCGGTTGGACTCGAGCATCGGCCCCGCTTCCTATCAGCGCGACGATTCGCTAAGGGCAGCGGTTCTCGCCCACTACCGGGTAAACCTTGTGCGAATGGCCTCACTCGCTCAGCATTCCGGAACCGAACTCATCGCGATCGCACCCGCGGACAATCTGCTCGACAGCTCGCCGTTCAAGAGCGAGGTCGATGCTTCACTGACAGACGCGGAACGGGACGATCTCGAGGACTGGATCGATCGCGCCGAGCAATTGCTCTACGACGAGAATTTTGCCGCGGCACAGTCACTGTTCGAGCGAGCGCTGTCGCTGGACTCGCGGCACGCTGCCGCGCACTATGGACTCGGTCGGGCGCTGGTTGCACTGGGTGAGGTCGAGCGGGGAGAGCAACACTTGATCCGGGCCCGTGACGAAGATGTGGTTCCCCTGCGAGCGATCTCACAAATAGGCGAGATTGCGAGGCAGGTCGCGCTGGAAGAAAACGTTCCCCTCGTCGATTTCGAGTCGCTGATTGCCTCTGCCCCCGAGCCGACGCAGCGACCGCGCGGTGCCGACTGGTTCCTGGACCACGTGCATCCCACCATCGAAGGACACAGGCGACTCGCCGTGGCGCTATTGGGGAAGGTCGAGGAACTCGGCTGGTTCGAGGGAGGACTCAGCTCCGCGGCTCCGCGCATGGCGGAGGCCGAAGCGTTGTTCCTTTCGGGCCTCGACCCACAGGAGCACGGCATCGCCCTGCGAAACCTCGCAAAGGTGTTGAGTTGGTCGGGGAAGGATCGCGATGCCGCCCGCGCCGCGAAGCGGGCCGTTGCAGCCCTCAAAGGAGACAGCGAGAGTTACTTTATCCTCGCGCTCGGTGCCTCAAAGCGAAGAGATCACACGCAAGCGATCGCCTTCCTGAAGGAGGCGCTCCAGATGGATCCAAGCTGGAGCAAGGCCCGGAACAATCTCGGAGTTGAATTGATGCGCGCTGAACGACCCGAAGAGGCGTTGCTCGTATATGATGAGCTGCTTCGGCGGGAGCCCGACCATGCCTCGGCGCATTTCAATCGCGCCAACGCACTGTCGAAGTTGGGGCAACTCGAGGAAGCTGCACGCGGGTATCGCACCGTGCTGGAGTTCGACGCCTCGGACACCGACGCCCGGTTCAATCTCGCTCGTGTTTACCGAAGGTTGGGGAAGCCCACTCTGGCGATCGAGGAACTAAAGGTGTTGCTCGCGATCGACCGGGAGGATCCCGAGGTGCTCGATGAGATGAAGCTCGCCCAGGTTCAACGGGAAACGTTCGAGGCCCGAGCGCTGCTGCAGAGATCGACACAACACGGTTCGCTCCAAACACAACCCTCTGAGCCCGCCCGGGAGACAGGCGGGAAATCGTGACCGACGAGTCGTCGCCAGAATCAGGGCAGACATCCGGTGCCGGAGCCCTCGCGCGTGGGGTCCGAACACTGTTGCGCCCCCTCGTGCGACTCCTGCTCTCGAAGCAACTCACCTATACGTTCATCGCAAATCTCCTCAAGTCGGTTTTCGTCGAGGTTGCCGAGGCCGAGTTCACGATCGAGGGAAAACGTCAAACCGACAGCCGCATCAGCCTGCTGACGAGCATTCACCGAAAAGAGGTGAAGCGTTTGCGCGCCGAACTGGGCCGGGGCGAAGCGATGCCCAGCGCAGCCAACCTCGGAGCACTGGTGGTATCCCGCTGGATCGCGGATCCAAACTATCTGGACGAGAACGGAATCCCACAGGCGATTCCGCGGGTAGGCGAAACAGGGCCATCCTTTGCATCTCTCGTTGAGTCCATCAGTAAAGACATTCCCGCGTGCTCGGTGCTCGACGAGTGGATCCGGCTCGGCGTCGTGGAGATCGACGAGCGAGACTGGGTGGTGCTGCGGGTCGATTCCTTCGTGCCCAATCGCGGCCTGGATGAGAAACTCCACTTCTTCGGCAGGAGCCTTCACGATCACATCTCGGCGGGGGTGCACAATATTCTCGACGAGGGAGCGCCCAAGTTCGATCGACTCGTCTACTACGATCATTTGACCGCGGAGTCCGTCGAGGAACTATCCGCAATGGTGGGTGTAGAAGGAGCGGAGTTCCTGAACCGCATCAACCGCAAAGCACTCGAGCTGCAAACCCGAGATTCCATTGCATCTGACTCCTCACATCGCATCTCGGTGGGCACCTACTTCTACTCGGCCTCGACGGACAACGAGACCCCCGATGCGGACTGCGATGAGGACGAGAGTCATGAATAGGCGTTTGATCGATCTGTTGAGTCTGCTCATCCTTTCACTGGCGATCGCATACTCCCAGCCCGCCAGCGCAACATGTGAGCTGCGCAGCGCAGGGCTCGGTGACGAAGGCACCGGTGCCGGTGGAACCGGTTTGGGTAGCGGTGGCGACGAAGATGGAAGCGGCGTCGGTGGAACCGGGATCTACGCCCAGGGTGGCAGCGGAGCAGGAGGCACGGGGCTCAACACCGGCGATGACGACATGTCCGGGAGCGGTACCGGAGGAACGGGAATCTTGGGCCTCATCACGGGCTTCGGCAGCGTGTGCGTGAATGGTCTGAAAATCGAGTATGACGCGGCGACCTCGATCGAGCGCAACGGAATGCAAGCCGGGGTGTCGGATCTGGCGCTCGGACAGGTCGTCCGCATCCACACCGATGCCAGCCGCCCGTTCCGGGCCGCCCACCTCACCATGGAGAGTGCACTGGCGGGACCCGTCGACCGAATCGATATCGCCCGGGGAATGTTGTGGGTGATGGGGCAACCCGTCGCGTTGCGGCCCGAGGGCGTTGTGTTCGATCGCCGTTCGGGAACGGCTTCGAGCTTGGCAGAGGTCAAAGCGGGTTCCCATATCGATGTCAGCGGATTGAGACGGGGCGACGGAGTGGTGGTCGCGAGTCGCCTCGATCAACGTTCAAAAAACTCCCCTGCGCTAATTACCGGAACGGCGAATCGTGTTTCGGCGAGTACCGTCTATGTTGGTGGTCTGCGCTCAACCACCGAGACGGACCGGGCCGATTCGCAGCTCCCGGGCAGCGATCGCGTGTTGTTGCGGGGGAACTGGAATCCTGAAACCAAGACCCTCGAGCGAGCGCAGGTAGAAATGGCGCCGACCCACCGAAGCGCTACTCGCAACCTGTCGGTTCAGGGATATGTCACCAGCCATCGCGGTGGAGGCGTTGGCGTGCAGGGGACGAAGTTGGATCTATCAGGCCTCGGAGATGTCGGTCTATTGAGGACCGATACCCTCGTGCGCGTCGAAGGCCGACTGGATTCGCACGGTCGCTTGCGCGCCCGAAGGGTAGTCGTCGAGGAGCGCGGAAGATCGGGAATGCTGATAGACGCGCATTCCGACCTGCGGGACAAAGACGAAGAGGAAAAGGACCGGTCCGAGCGTGAGGACCGAGAGGACCGAGAGGATCGCGAAGACCGAGAGGATCGATCTGGTCGGGCGGGGCGCTCGGACCGAGTCGATCGAGAGCCTCGACCGGAGCGCTCCGAGCGTCGCGAGCGCACGGAGCGGGAGCGAGCAGAGCGCGTGAATCGTTGAGTGCGGGAGAATTTGATTCATGATCAGAGGAAGTTGTCTGTGTGACGAGGTTAGGTTTGTGGTGAAGGGGCCCCTCGAAACAACTCAAGGGAGATAACCGAGTGCCCGGAGCCTTTCCAGGGTCGCGTCGTCGACCTGCTCTCGATCCCTCTTGCCGTGATCCTCGTAGCTCGTTCGCGGTCCGAGCAGGTGAAGCATCGCCTCGAGTCACTCGCGCTTGCTGGCCGACAGATCATCGAGTTCTTCCCGGTCGACCTCCACCTCGAAGATCTCGGTGCTTCCATTGGACGACTCGATCAATTTGTAACCCGCAGACTCGATGCTGCGGAGCTCGCGCTCGAAGCTCGGATCGAAGGATCGGACGGCCGCCGTGAATACGTAAATCCAAGACAGGATTTCCTTGCGCGTCCCATCCCAGCGAACCGCATCGATCTCATCGGGGATCTCGAGTCCCGCATGCTCCAGGACGAGACTGAAGAGGTCGACACTTTGTTTCACGCCGTCCGGTGGATCCGAAGACCAGCCCTTGCCGAGCTTGACGAAGAGCGGCACCTCGACCAACTCCCTGTAGAGGCTGACGCCGTGCCCGTAGTGGTCGTGCTCACCGAACGACTCCCCGTGGTCGGAGGTCACGATGACCAGCATGTCGTCGAATCGGGGATGGCGCTCCAGGCGCTCGAAGAGACGGCTCAGCTCCGAATCGAGAAAATTCAGTTCACCGTCGTAGAGGGCAATCAGGTGATCGTACTTCGCCTTCGGAACCTTCTCCTTCCGCTTGTAGACGATTTCGCGGTAGTCGCGAATCAGCACGGGAACGGGCATATCGGAACGCATGCCCTCGAAGCGGCGGGCGAATTCTTCGGGCGGGTCGTAGGGCGAGTGGGGCTCCAGATAGTTCAAGAAGAGGAAGAGCCCACGGCCGCCGGCTTTATCGAGGACCCGAAGTGCATCGTCCGTGATCCAATTCGCCTGTCGGTAGGAGAGCTCCACTCCAAAGAATCCGGCGCGCGACAGGGAAAACGGCGGCACCCGGTCGAGCTTATCCATCGGCCATCGCCTGCGAGTCTGGAGGCGCCAGGGAGTCAACCGTTTCATCATGTAGAACGGATTGGGCACGGCATCGTAGAAGTGGAAGCCGCGTCCCAACCCGAAGGCGGGACCGAGCGGTCCGAAATTCGAGGAGATCCCCACTGTCCAGTATCCGGCCGCAGCCAGGAGTTCTGCCAGCGTGGGAATGTCCTTCCCCAGCGGATGGGGATCGACCGGGGGATCCGGGTCGTCGACGGAGGAATAGTGGGCCCCGTGATTCGGGGGATAGAGACCGGTAAACATCGAAGCGTGAGACGGGAGTGACCACGGAGAATTGGCGACGCTTCGGAGCGGCGGAAGACCGTGGCGGCGAAAGAAGCCCTCGAGCTCGGGCATCGTGGCGCGGGAATATCCATAGCTCGGAAGATGGTCGGCACGTAGGGTATCGAGAACGATCAAGACCACTGGTGGCGGAGCCCCCGGCTCGCCGGTGATCTCTGCGGGAGGCTCCAGAACAATCTCGTCGAAGCCCG
>LWDU01042186.1_pt1 | contig 32978 bp, 30 predicted proteins | sample 727161 | NCBI WGS metagenome assembly LWDU01 (sample SAMN04566230, study PRJNA314399) | hydrothermal vent metagenome | isolation source: deep sea hydrothermal plume seawater | place: Mexico: Gulf of California, Guaymas Basin | collected 2004-07-11 | reverse complement strand
CGCATTAAATAATTTGTTGGGCCGAGCATAATGCCTTTGCCACCGTGAACATCCATAGCGTCATTAATAATATCGCGCATCATTTCTGTTAGATGATATTTAACAATGGCGGTCGCGACAGAAGGTCGCACATGTTGATCTAACATTGATAAGGTTAATTGTCGTGATGCTTCCATTAAGTAGGTCTTGCCTACGATACGTGCCAACACTTCTTCAACACCTTCAAATTTGGCAATAGGGTTGCGAAACTGTTGTCTTACTCGTGCGTAAGCCGAAGTCGTATGGCAAGCCAATTTTGCTGCCGAGACACTTAACGCAGGTAATGAAATACCACGTCCTTCGGATAAACACTCAACCAACATACGCCAACCTTTACCAGCGTATTCCGTCCCACCAATAATCCAATCAACAGGAATAAAAACATCTTTACCCCAGTTAGGTCCATTTTGGAATGGATTTGCACCGGGCATGTGACGACGTCCAATTTCTACGCCTTCGGTATCGGTTGGAATTAGAGCAAGCGTAATACCGATATCTTCTACATCACCAAGCAGATGTTCTGGATCATATAATTTAAACGCTAAGCCTAATAAGGTAGCGACCGGACCCAAGGTTATATAGCGCTTTGACCAATTAAGTTTGATCCCAAGCACATCATCTTCACCATTAAACGACTGCCGACAAACAACACCATTATCAACCATGCCCGTAGCATCGCTCCCGGCCTCAGGCGCGGTTAATGCAAAACAGGGGATGTCTTCGCCGCTAACAAGTCGCGGCAAGTAACGTGCTTTTTGTTCTTCGGTTCCATACTCCAATAATAACTGACCCGGACCGAGGGAGTTAGGAACCATGACAGTAACTGCCGCAGTAATACTTCGACTGGCTAACTTTACAACGACAGCGGAATGTCCTTGTGCCGAAAAACCCAAGCCACCATTTTCTTTAGGAATGATCATGCAGAAAAACTTTTCCTGGCGAATGTAATCCCATACTTCTTTTGGCAAATCATGTAATTGATTTGTGATCTTCCAATCATCAATCATGTTGCACAACTGATTCACTGGCCCATCGAGGAAAGTTTGTTCTTCATCAGACAACGACGGCTTATATTGTTTTAACTTTTCCCAATCCGGATGGCCGCTAAATAATTCAGCTTCCCAACCTATGCCACCGGCTTCCAATGCTTCTTGTTCAGTTGAAGACATCGACGGCACCTGACTTCTAAACCAGTTAAAAATATATTTTGTTAAAAATGTTTTTCTAAGATTATCGTTCTTTATAACAACGATAATTAATCCAACGATCAAACAGCTTACAAGTAACACAGGCAGGGCAACACGTGTAACAACGCTGATTAAAACCAACGCTAGTATTAAGCCTATAGACCATACTGAACTATTAGCATTTACATAAGCCAGTACCAAGCAGGTTATTAACAGCAATAGTCCTGCATAGATCAACTCGCCCATTTATGCTCCTCCTTGATTATTTTTTTCTGATCCGTCTTATCCGGCGACGACTCCGGCAACTGCTTTACGTATCGCATTATCAATTTGTGCGCACCAGCTTCATTTTCATACAAGATGCCATGACGATTAGAATCGACTTCGTAATAAGTTACATCTGCATTAATTAACCCGTCTTGTAAAATTTTTGAACTATCTGCAGTGATAATGGGGTCACTGGAAGACTGCATGAGTAAACAGGGACATTGAACTCTTTCTAGTTGCTTAATAACAACTTCATTCATGCGCACCAATTCATGTAAACCTCTTACCGGAATATTTCTATAATTAATCCTTGGATGCTCTGGATTATTAGATCGATAAGGCATGATGCCTTCAAACGAGGGTGCCCAACGCACAAGGCGTGACACACCATGTAGTAAAGGCACAAATATCATGTTCTTATTTTTAAACTTAACTGGTGGATTAACAACTACAGTGGCCGCGAGTTTGTGCGGACGTTCAGAAGCAAAAATTAATGACAACACACCACCGGTAGAAAAACCCACAAGAATAATTTTATCGACATGAGCTGCCAATATTTCATAGCCATGTTCAATAGCACGCAACCAGTCTTCCCAACTGCGTTCACGTAAATCTACCGGCGAGGTTCCATGACCGGGTAAGCGCACGCCATAGACAGGATAACCATCTGCAAGGAATTTATCCGAAAGCGATTTCATTTCTGCTGGTGACGCCAGAAAACCATGAACCAGAACAATACCTATGTTGCGTTGTTCTTCCTTAGGCACATCAAAAAATGGCCGGCCACTTTCCGTTGCAGTTTCGTGTCTATTGATATCATCAAAGCGACGTTTATTGTAGTGATGATGATTCCAATCATAACGCCGCAATTCATCATCGTATCGATATTGGGCAAGAGCAATATCACTAATTGTTTCGAATTCATTAATTGCCTGTTGTATGGCAATTATGCCACCAGCAACTGGCGCCATTTCATTTGCATAAACCTGTATCGTGTTTTCAATACGAACGGCATCAACATCAAATTCTTCTTCAAGTTTACCAAGTAAGATCAAACGTCCCTGCCTAAGTTCTATCAATCCGTTTTCAACAGAAAACTCAAGGAACTGTTTCAATGATTTTTTCTTGCCAAAAACAAGTTCGGCATAAACATCAGGATTTCTCAAGCTCCGATGTAAATGTACATCGGGTTGCTGCTGTATATTTTTAACTGCAAGATAAACAATTAAATAAAATTGCTTTGCAGCCAGCTCGTTTATATTGTTATCCAGCAAATTTAAAATAATCGTCGAAGTAACATGACTTAAGTTAACGGTCACTTCTTTATAAATACATTCCATGTAGCTATCGCGAATCTTTTCACTGCTATGTCGAATGCTTCCCCTAATAATTTTTTCTATCCAGGGGCTGTTTAATCCTTTAAGAGTAAAAAATTCTTCAACCGTATTCAGGTTTCGCGCCATATACTTTTGTAAATTTCTTTCCCACCATGGCCTACCTTCACCCAGGCAGATAGGCTTGCCCAAACGCATATCCATATCCGTATTTTTTAATAACAGGTTGGCCTCTACTGTTAATTCTTCATTAACTCTCTGGCTTAATTCAGAATTGAATAAACTGGCACCTTTATTTAAAAAATTATCGCCGGTGTTAATTGGATAAAATGTAATGTTTCCCGGAATAATTCTTGTTGTTCTTCTTGCTGAATATAATAAATGTTCCCTGTTTTTTAATTTCAACATTTCAACCCATGAATCAAGACGCTGCCAATCCTGTGCTTGCTCTGCAGTACGAACGGCAAGCTTGAAAGTATCAACCGCATTAGCCAGTACTGCCGCACCAGCATGATGTTTTCTGTATGCCTGAGCCTTATGAGAATAAATGCTGAATTTTCCCTTGGCATCCAGCACGCGTCTGTCCTTAATCATACCACCTTCAGGAAAGATAACGACTTTACGACCACGAATGATCTCTGCTACCAGCATCGGCAGAAGTTCATCATGATCATTCGGTATGACGCCAACACGACAGAGATATTTTCTAAAGGATTCATTGCCTTTGAATATTGCTTTTGTAGCAATGCATCGACAAAAAGCACCAGTCTCCAAATAGATCAAATAATGTGGAAGAAAGGTCTCAATCCGAGCGAAATGATTAAACAGAAAGATCTCGCCCCGTGCCAGTAACGCTGGATCTCCATGAAGCTTGATATTAATACCAAGTACTTTTCTCAGTTGACTAAATAATCTGACTGTCCACTCATATGTTGGCGGGTGCAGTTGATATTCTTCATCCATACAGAACTCACCTATGCCATTCAATATTTCTCATGACTTCTCTTTAAAGTATAGGCATTAACGCAAGTAATGTGCCTGCTTTGCGGCACTGTTATTTAGAGAGAAATAAAATTTATAAAACCGACGCTTCTTGGCACAGTTTCTGAATAATTAAACCTTTTAGGATAACTAGTCGATAGCTATTAAAAGGAAGGAGCTATTATCGTGTCGAATACACAAGAATATTTAATTGATGTTGCAAACCTAATCACCCTGCCAGATATCTATATTGCGGTAAAAGAAGCAGTAGATGATCCTGGTATCGGCATGCTAGAACTAGCCGGCATAGTTTCATTCGATCCTGCAATTTCAGCAAAACTGTTAAAAATTGCTAACAGCCCTTTTTACGGGCAAGTGTCAGAAATTGAGACTGTAAATAGAGCCGTTTCCTTGTTGGGAACAAAAATGGTTCACGACATCGTTCTATCCATCTCCGTTTCACAGGCATTTCAATCAATCGTTGGCGTAAATTACGATGTTGCCACATTTTGGCAGAACTCAGTTATGCGAGCGGTGGTCGCAAAATGCTGCGCCATTGAGCTAAATATTCCGGAACCGGACAGATTATTCACCCTCGGACTATTGTCGGATATTGGTCATATGATCATGTGTATCCGTGCACCAAGCTTAATGCGGAAAATCTTATCTCAACATCAAAAAACCGGTTATCCACTTCATATCTTCGAACGTTCAAGCTTTGGCTTTGATTCTGGCGAACTTGGAGCAGATTTACTTGAAGGCTGGTCTATACCCGATTCCATCGTCACCGGTATTCGTTATCAAAACTGTCCGGAAATAGCACCGGAATATGGACAGGAAGCCGCTATTATTTATTGTGCAGCGCGATTACACCTAGACGAGAAAGAATTCCCAAATATGCTTGATTATGAAGCACTTAAGCAACTAAACACGGAACATCTGGACTTTGAAAACATTCGTTTTGAAGCCGATTTGCTCTATAACGAAGCCTTATCCTTATTTCCAGTATCTCAATTAAAGAAAGCTGTATAGCCCATATAAAACACCTCAAATACACAGCCTATCCACAGATAGGCACAATATGTATACTCCGCACTTGAGATACAAACGAAACACAATAAAAATTCGGGATATTACCCCTGGGGATGAGTTATGAGTAAAGAACAAGATAAAATATTTTTCAGAAATTTTTCACTAGCGCTAAGCGTAATCGCGGTATTGATGGTGGTATTTTACGTTATCGCACAATACGCAGCTGGCGGTGACGACGAAGCAGCAGCAAGTGCACGTGCTGAAGTAGTTGCAGAAATAACAGCTCCTGTAGGCGAAGTTACCGCTGTTGGTGATGAAGCTATGGAAGAAGCTGTCGAAGAAGTGGTTGCAGATGCTGGTGGCGAAGCAAGTGGTGATGTTGGCAAAACTGTTTATGACGGTCTTTGCGTAAACTGTCATGGTATTGCTGCTTTGGCGGCGATGATTCCACAATCAGGTGATGCCGCAGCATGGGAAGCACGAATTGCAAAAGGCATTGATGTTTTATATGAAAGCGCAATCAATGGCTTCACTGGCGATATGGGCATGATGCCTGCCAGAGGTAGTAACCCAGCTTTATCTGATGATGAAGTTAAAGCAGCGGTTGATTACATCATGAGCCAAGTTCAGTAAGAACTAGGTCTGTTTTTAAGTAGTATATAAAAAGGGAGCTTCGGCTCCCTTTTTTTGTGTCATCAATTAATTAAACAGTGAGTCATTCCCGCGAAGGAGGGAATCCAGTGATTGTTAATTAGGCACTATCTTTAGAATTAGAGAACAACTAAAAATACTCTGTACCAATCCGTATTGATAAAGAAATGGCGGCTTGAATATATATCTTCAACACATTTGCCATCGCAACTAGATTCCCGCCTGCGCGGGAATGACAAGTATGAGTTTTAAAATCACTCCAATTTCAAACTATTCTGATAGGCCTGTTCGGATAATTCATCCCAACCTTTATAACTAGCCCGGAAATTTTCATAAGCATCGTAAACATGTTTGAATTTTGGATTGGCTTCCGCTTCTTCATCCAGCGTTACTTTTGTTAAACGTCTTAACTCCAGCAAGACCTCATCTGGAAACTGAATTATCTCTACATTCTTTTTCGTTTTTAATACTATTAACGCTTCCTGATTATGAAATTCCATTTGCGCATAGATCCATTCGCTGGTTGCCGCTGCAGTAACTTCAACAATCTTTTGTAAATCCGCAGGTAACGTTTGCCACTTACTATCATTGATCATTAATTCGAAAACCGTACCCGGCTCATGCCAGCCCGGATAATAATAATATTTCGCCGCACGATTTAAACCGAGGCGCATATCATGAAACGGCGCAACCCATTCCGTCGCATCAAGCGTGCCGCGTTCCAATGCCGTATAGATTTCACCACCAGCCATTAATACCGGATTACCACCGGCTTTCTTAAATACCTTGCCACCCAAACCAGGAATACGCATACGTAAACCTTTTACATCTTCCAATGAATTAATCTGTTTATTAAACCAACCGCCCATTTGCACACCGGTATTACCCATAGGAAACGTCGTTAAATTAAACGGCTTATAAATCTCCTGCCAAATCTCAAGACCACCACCATTATACAACCAGGCATTCATGCCTTTCGCCGTCATACCAAATGGCACGGTAGAAAAGAATTGTGCCTCCGGCACTTTACCCGCCCAATAATAAGCCGAACCGTGACCCATCTCAGATACACCTTGTGACACCGCATCAAACACTTGCAACGGTGGAACCAACTCACCACCGGCATATACACGAATATCCAAACGACCATTACTCATCGTCCGAACATCATCAGCAAATTTCTCCGCACCCTGCTGAAAGATCGGAAAATTCGCCGGCCACGTTGTCACCATCTTCCATTTAAATGTTTTAGAAAGATCAGCGCTAGTCTCATCAGCACCTTGAGTAGCATCAGTACCACTGCCACATGCAGTAATAAAGATACTGATCAATAAATAAAATAATATTTTTCGTTTGTTCATAATTGTTTTGCCTTTAGTAAATAATTTATATCGCCACCGACATTTCACTTTCTTTTTTTGTAGGATAATATTTTTTCTTATTATCTAATTCATAAATAATTGTTCCGTGCAGTCCTTCCATTTCTTTTTTATTAGTTGGCAACTTCCAAAGCCTTTTATTTAGTTCGATAACTCCTTCTTCACCTAATCTGCTTTCAAGATCTGAATTAAATTCTATATCCTGATCTTCCAGAGGAAATATTATATTAAAATCATCATCTGAAATTGTATAAACACTGTAAGCACAGTTATCGGCACTATCAATTATTAATATGTTCTTCATATATATTTATACATATAGTATTTAATAAGAATGAGATAGTTTGTTCGAGTACGAGGCACGGTATTTTTGAGAAGCGGAGTTGACACTAGTCAATGAGCATCGGAAAAAATAGCGTAACGAAGTACTCGGGCAAAATATCCATTCTTAGGCTGGTTGGAGATTGGCATACTGTGCCACTAACCACTTCGACCCCGCCCTTTCAAAATTAACCTGTATCCGCATATGGCTACCATTACCTTCTACATTAAGCACCGTGCCTTCACCAAACTTCGCATGTCTCACACGTTGGCCTAATGATAACTCACCATCGTTAGAAGAGTCGTTGCTGTTACTACGACTAAACAAAGCTTCTGTAACGCTGCCACCCATACGAATATCATTGAGTAATTCTGATGGTATCTCATCAATAAAGCGAGAGGGTTGCGGATAATAATCCGATCCGTGTAAACGTCGGTGTTGCGTGTAAGTCATCGTCAGTGTTTTTTCTGCGCGGGTAATACCTACATAACAAAGTCGTCGTTCCTCTTCTAACTGCACGATATCTTCGCTACTGCGTTGATGTGGAAACAAACCTTCTTCCATGCCGACTAAATATACATCAGGAAACTCCAGGCCTTTTGCAGAATGCAAGGTCATCATGTGTACACAATCAGAGCTATCGCTAGATTGTGTCTCGCCTGACTCCAATGCGGCATGCGATAAAAATGCAGACAAGGCATCCATGTCTGCAAGCTCTTCATCATCACCAATTTCAAATTCACCGGATGCGGTAACGAGTTCCTCAAGGTTCTCAATTCGCGTTAAACCTTTTTCGCCTTTCTCTTTTTTAAAATGTTCAATCAAGCCGCTTAACTGAATCACTTGTTCTACATGTTCATTTAATGTAGATTCAGATTCCGCTTGTTTCATCTTTTGTATTAAATGAATAAAAACTTCTAATGCATTTAGCGCGCGCGCAGTCATTAACTTATGTTCAACTATGTGTAACGCCGCTTTCCATAAAGAACAATTATCTCTTCTCGCAGTAACACGTAACTCTTCAACTGTTTTGTTACCGATGCCGCGTGTTGGTGTATTAATAATGCGTTCAAACGATGCGTCATCTTCAGTAAAGCGAGCTAGGCGCACATAGGCGAGGGCATCTTTAATTTCCGCACGTTCATAGAATCGCATGCCGCCATAAACACGATAGGGAATACGCGCTTGCATTAAGGCTTCTTCAAGTACACGAGATTGGGCACTGATTCTATATAATATGGCATAGTCGGCAAAAGATTTACCTTGTTCCGGCGCTTGTTTCATACGATCGATGACGTAACGTGCTTCATCAGTTTCGTTATAGGCCATGTAAACGCCGATAGGCTCGCCATCTTCACCATCCGTCCAGAGATCTTTACCCAAACGAGAATTGTTATTGGCAATGAGTTTATTCGCGGCTTTAAGAATGGTCGCAGTTGATCGATAATTTTGTTCCAACTTTAATAATCGTACGCCTTCAAAATGACGTTGAAAATCTTGCATGTTTTCAACACGGGCACCGCGCCATGAGTACACAGACTGATCATCGTCTCCCACGGCAAATAAAGTACTGTTCTCACCAGTTAATAATCGTAACCAACCATATTGCAACGAATTAGTATCTTGAAACTCGTCAACTAGTACATGTTTAAAACGGTGTTGGTAATGCTCACGTATCGCACCTTGATCTCGAAACAGTTCATAAGTTCTTAATAATAATTCAGCAAAATCGACCAAACCTGATCGTTCACAAGTTTCTTGATAGACCTTATAGATATGCACCATTTGTTCAGTAGTGACATCATCGTGTGCATCGATATGTTCGGGTCTTAAACCTTCATCTTTACGCGCATTAATAAACCATTGCGCCTCTCTGGGTTTAAAATTTGATTCATCCAGATTCATCGCACGAATGACGCGACGTACGGTGCGATATTGATCTTCATTATCCAATATCTGGAATGCTTCCTGTAACCCGGCTTCTTGCCAATGCGCACGTAACAAACGATGCGCCAAACTATGAAAGGTACCCACCCACATGCCGCGTGTTGGCTGGTCGATGAGTTTTTCTATGCGCGAACGCATTTCCGCTGCGGCCTTGTTGGTAAAGGTTACCGCCATGATGCTGTAAGAACTGGCTTGGCCGGTTTCGATGTACCATGCTATGCGATGTACTAATACACGGGTTTTACCACTACCCGCACCCGCGAGTATCATCATATTGCCCGGTTCGGCACCCACAGCTTCACGCTGGTCGGCATTCAGCGAGTCTAAAATGTAAGATATATCCATGGCAGCGATTGTACGCAATGTTGGCGGGAACTAAAAATGCCGGCTATATATTTATACTAACTAACACCCCCCAAGAGATTGACCTAGGTGCTAATTAGCCTGAATGCTAGAATATATCGTTTATAAAATTAGATTAGAGAATTATGGAAGCCATTAGTACTAACGAATTTGCAGAAAACCGAGAGGAACTCACTCGAATCATTGATTCCGTCTTAACTCAGGCAAAAACCATGGGTGCCAGCGCGGCGGAAGCAGATGTTGGTGTCGGATCGGGTTTGTCCGCCAATGTTCGCAAAGGTGAGATCGACAAACTCGAATATGAGCGCGACAAGGGACTCGGTATTACTGTTTACATTAATGGCCAAAAAGGTAATTCCAGCACTTCTGATTTTAGCGAAGATGCGATTAAAAAATCCATAGAGGCCGCCATTGGCATTGCAAAACATGCTAGCCGTGATGAATTTGCCGGATTGGCTGATGCAGAATTAATGGCCACGGAATTTCCAGATCTGAATTTATACCACCCTTGGACAATAGCTCCAGAGGCGGCAATTGAACTTGCTATCGAATGTGAACAATCTGCATTCGATGCGGATAAACGTATCTCAAACTCGGACGGTACTTCCGTTAGTACTTATTCCGGGTTAAATCTTTATGGTAATACTAATAATTTTATTAATGGCTGGAGCTGGTCGAGCCATACGATTGATTGCACCGTCATAGCTGAAGATAGTAATGGCATGCAACGCGATGGTTGGTATAGCAAAGCGCGCGATTTTAATGACCTACAATCAATTAAGGATATTAGTCAGGAAGCCGCGAGAAGAACCGTCGTTCGTCTTGGTTCGCGCAAATTAAAAACTTGTAAGGCACCGGTTATTTTTGAAGCGCCTATTGCTTCAGGTCTTTTTTCAGCACTCATTACCGCCATCGCTGGTGGCAGCTTATATCGCCGAGCCACCTTTTTGCTCGACAAGAAAGGCGAACAAATATTTTCCGACCACATCAACATTTATGAACAACCCTATATAATGAAAGCACTCGGTAGCGCGCCATTTGATAATGATGGTGTGACCACCAAAGAACGCGACATTGTTAAAGACGGTATGCTTATGGATTATGTATTGAGTGCTTACTCAGCTCGTAAGCTAGGCTTACAAACAACAGGCAATGCCGGCGGCGTTCACAACCTGGTTATTGAACCGGGCACAGACTCGCTAGATGATTTAGTTAAGAAGATGGATACAGGATTGTTGATCACCGATATGATTGGCTTTGGTGTTAATCAAATTACCGGAGACTACTCGCGTGGCGCATCTGGTTTTTGGGTAGAAAATGGTGAGTTAGCTTACCCGGTTGAAGAAATAACCGTTGCTGGAAATTTAGCTGACATGTATAAAAATATTATTAGCATAGCTAATGATGTTGACCCTCGTGGTAATGTTTTAACCGGATCAGTACTAATGGATACGATGACGATAGCAGGAGAATAGGGAGATTGCATGAACATGAATGAGCCAGCAATTGCACGCCATATAATAAATATTGATAAGGCTATCGACGCTATTGGCAATATTATACTTGGCAAAGAAAACGCAATACGATTGGCTCTGACATGTTTAATAGCTAAAGGTCATTTATTAATTGAAGACACACCCGGTGTCGGCAAAACAACATTGGCGCATACGTTGGCTAAAGTTCTGGGACTGGATTATCAACGTATACAATTCACCAGTGACTTATTACCGGCAGATATCCTCGGCGTTTCTGTTTATAACCGTGACACCTGTAAATTTAATTTTCATCCGGGGCCGATTTTTTCTAATATTATACTCGCTGATGAAATTAATCGTGCGACCCCAAGAACACAAAGTGCCTTGCTTGAACCTATGGCGGAGCACCAAGTCACTGTTGAAAGTGAAACCCGTGATCTACCTGAACTTTTCTTTGTTATTGCAACTCAAAATCCAACGAACCAAATTGGTACGTTCCCATTACCTGAATCGCAACTCGATAGATTCCTGATGTGCATAGAATTAGGCTATCCCGATAACAATGCTGAACGTGAATTATTAAAAGGCAAGAATCGCAAAGATTTATTGGCTGACTTACAAGCAAGCTTATCGATTACGGATCTCTTAAAACTACAGCAACAAGTCGAACAGGTTCATGTTTCTGATGCCATACTCGATTACTTACAAAGCTTGCTCGACTATAGTCGCACGTCTGGTAGCTATATTCATGGCTTATCACCACGTGCTGGCATTGCCATATTAAGTGCCGCAAAAGCCTGGGCAGTTCTTAATTCACAACAATATATACTGCCTGAAGATGTACAAGCTGTATTACCCAGTGTGATTGGTCATCGTCTACAGTTTGTTTATGAGGTCTCTGATAAACAGGCAACTAAACCTGCAGAACATTTAATCCAGCACGTTGTTATTCCCTGACTCCTGATTTCTAATTAGATAGTGACTTATTAAAGATCTAATCAGATGGGAACCCGAGTTTATTTAGAACGACTCCCCGCCGACCCTGAAAACATTGGCGGCAATATTGAATATAATCTAGAACAACTCAAACGACATCGCGTTTACATCATTCCAACAGCGCATGGTCTGGTTTATGGCATCATGTTAATCGTCATGTTGTTAGGCGCAATAAATTACAATAACAGTATGGCTTACACGCTGTGTTTCTTACTTGGTAGTCTTGGCATCGTTTGTATGCTGCATACTTATCGCAACCTAAGCGGACTAATCCTATCTTCTTCAAGACCTAACGCCGTATTCACTGGTCAACATGTGATGTTTCCTATACAAATTGATAATCGTTTTGGGCAGGAAAAATTTTCTATTCAAATAGAAACCAGTAAATCATTAAAAATATTATTTCAAAAGAAAAAAGAAAGTTTAATAATTTCTCTAGGAATTAGTTCAGAAACACAATCGACACATCATTACTCAATGTTATCTGGCCGTCGAGGAACACTAAACTGCGAACGTTTGAAAATTTCTAGCGACTTTCCCTTGGGAATATTTGTCGCATGGTCTTATTTTGAATCTGACTATCACTGTCTGGTTTATCCTGCACCTAAAGGTCAAAAACAATTACCGCCACATACTTTATGTAAAGAAGATACGGATTATGGAACACAAGCCGGCACCGATGACTTTGCCGGATTCAGAAAATACCGACCGGGTGATCACGTTAATGCAATTGCATGGAAAGCATTTGCTAAAGAACAGGGATTATTAGTTAAACAATTTAGTGGTAAAGGCGCGGAGACATTAATACTTAGTTGGGAATCTGTTGCTCACATTAACAATATTGAATCACGACTATCGCAATTATGTTATTGGGTATTACTCGCTGAACAAACATCATTGTATTACGGATTGGAAATACCCAATACCAGTATTGAACCCGGCCACGGCTCGCAACATAAAGAACATTGTCTTGAAGCATTAGCACGCTATGGAAACTAAAGAACAATTAAATCTTAATCACATTATCTGGCTTGCACTTGGCGTGGCTTTAGCTAGCTTGCCACATTGGCAACGTCTACCACTGTGGATTCCCATTGCGCATATTAGTTTATTGGCAGCGCGTATATATATTCCTTTGCAACTACCAGACTTTTGGTCTCAACAAAAGGGTACGATTAATATTATACGTGTGCTCATCATGTTTGCTGGTGTCGCTGGTGTCTATGGTAGTTTCGGCAGCCTCACAGGACGTGATGTCGGCGTGGCACTATTAGTTTTATTAGCGGGCTTTAAAATTTTTGAGAGTAAGGGTAAACGTGATTTTTACATCAGCACTTATCTTGGTTATTTTTTGATCATTACTAATTTCTTTTATACGCAAACTATTCCACAACGGGGCTCGTTGCCTTTAATGATACAGAACAACAACTGACACTTATTAAACGTTTTAAATTTTCAACAACATTACTACTACAAGCTGTGCCTATCTTATTAATTTTGTTTGCACTGTTTCCACGTGTAAATGGGCCTTTATGGGGCATGCCTAAAGATGCTTTTACCAGCACCACAGGTATTGATGATCAAATGTCACCTGGCACCATTAGTAATCTCGTACAATCCCGCGACGTCGCTTTCCGCGTGACGTTTGAAGACACTATTCCGCAACAATCAAAACTCTATTGGCGTGGTCCGGTACTTTGGCAAACAGATGGTCGCAAATGGACGAGTGGCAAAGATCACTCAGAACAAGAACCCGCTGCGATTGAATTTATTGGGCAAGCAACACGTTATGACATCACTATAGAACCCAGCAATAAAAAATGGTTGTTCGGTCTGGAAATGGTGTCGGAACTACCAGCCAATACTTTTTTTACCAATGACTATCAGCTTAAGACGCACGAACCTATACGCAAACGGCAGGCTTACACATTAAGTTCTTATAGTAGCTTCCACATAAATAAGGATGATTACTCTAATTTGGAGCGAGGTTTAACATTGCCTGAGTTAAGTCACCCAAAAACTCGTGAACTTGCGTCAAAATTACGTGGCCAGTTCAAAAAACCGACACTAATCGTACAAGCCGCGCTGGAATGGTTTAAAAGTGAAGATTTTGTTTATACGTTAAAACCACCATTAATTAGTGGCGATATGATTGATGGATTTTTGTTCAATACACATCAGGGGTTTTGTGAACATTATGCTGCCGCATTTACCGTACTGATGCGTGCAGCAGGCATACCTGCGCGCATCGTCACTGGTTATCAAGGTGGAGAGGTGAACCCTCTAGGTAATTATTTAATCGTTAGACAATACGATGCTCATGCCTGGGCTGAGGTCTGGCTTGAGGAACAGGGCTGGGTTCGCATAGACCCAACCGCTATCGTATCGCCAGTTAGAATCAACGAGGGTATTGATGATGCCATTCCGGACGCTATTATCAACATTCCACTTGGACTTAAAAACAATGCTATGGCATATCGTCTTTGGCAAAAAATGCGTAATACCGTCGATATGGTCAACTACCAATGGGCACAATGGGTATTAGGCTACGGGCCAGAGCGGCAAAAACGTTTCCTGAGTAACCTAGGTTTTAAAGCTATAAACTGGAAGACCTTATCTTTTTATCTTTTTGTCTTTCTTGGCATTATTGTTGCTGCCATATCTGCATATATATTTAAAAGAACGCTTAATACAACTGAACCAGCAAAAATTTACTATAATAAATTTTGTGCAAAGTTAGCTATGGCTGGGTTTCAAAGGAAATCATATGAAGGTCCTGTTGATTATGCGAACCGTGTCTCAACAATGAGACAGGATTTGAGAACTGATATACAAAACATAACAAATTTATATGTACTTATTCGTTACTGTTCTAAATTTAATGACAATAAATTATTTCAATTAAAGGCGGCCATTAAATCATTCACTTCAGCCAAAGAAACCTCGAATTAGAAGACACAATTACTGACTCTTTAACACCTTTAGAAGCGTTAAAGATTAGTGATCAGGAATTGTTTAACAATGTTAATTTCAATTCGATCATGCCGCTTCTGACAGATTGTGCTGCACGCAATATGGCCAAAGATGAAATGCTAATTAAGTCCGGCGATACCAACAACAATGTTTACTTAATATTGTCAGGTTCATTTAATGTACATCTGACAGCTGATAATTCTGATCCAGTAACAATACTTAAACCCGGACAAAGCATCGGCGAAATAGCTGTAATAGATCATCAACCAGCTTCAGCTTATGTCTCCGCTGCCGAAGACTCTCGCATACTCATCATTGATGAAGAAGTCATGTGGTCATTAATCGGCAGTTCACATGCAATTGCTAACAATCTACTTGTTGTCTTATCCCAACGTTTACGTCATGGCAATTCGGTTATCAATAAAATTAAAGGATTGCTTATAGAATATGAACACAACGCAACGGTTGATGCATTAACAAGTCTTTATAATCGTCGCTGGCTAGATAACACCATGATTCGTGTTATGCACCGTTGCTATAAAAACCATGAGGCACTATCCGTGATGATGATCGATATTGATCGTTTCAAAGACTACAACGATAACTATGGACATCTTTCCGGTGACATTGCTTTACGCACAGTTTCGCAAACTATTAAACAATATTTACGACCTGTGGATATGGTAACGCGTTATGGCGGCGAAGAATTATTTGCCTTATTACCCAGATTAGATATCGATGCCACTCTAACCATTGCCGAACGCTTACGAGAGGCTATTAAAGAAACTGAGATAGCAAATGAAAAAGGCCAGCCTTTACCCCATGTTACCGTATCAATTGGTGTTGCTGAAATGATTGATCATGATGACCCGCATAAATTAATCGAAGCTGCTGATAAAGCGATGTATGAAGCAAAACATTCGGGGCGTGATAAAGTTTGTAGCTAAATACGTGTACTACCGAGCGCATTACTTCGTTGTTTCGGCAACTGTTCCCTGCATCGCCTAAAGCGCCTAAAGCGCCTACTGTTGGTGCTCTACCGCCCACATCCATGTGTGCGTCTAGCTATCACACATATTTTTAATATTCTAATCTTGAAACTGTACTTGATGCAGCTTGGCATAATAATTTTGAAGTTTTAATAACTCTTCATGTTTGCCTTGCTCAACGATACGTCCTTTATCAAGCACAATAATTCGATCAGCATTTTCTATAGTCGACAAACGATGCGCAATAATTAAACAGGTACGACCTTTTTTAACATTTTCCAAAGCCGATTGAATATGCCGTTCTGAACGTGTATCTAATGATGAGGTTGCTTCATCAAGAATTAGTATAGGCGCATCTTTTAATAGTGCGCGTGCTATAGCAATTCGTTGTCGTTGACCGCCTGATAATCGCGTGCCATCTTCACCAATAATGGTTTCCATTTTCTCTGCTGGTTCATTAATAAACTCTGTTGCACATGCCGCTTCTGCTGCTGCCCAAATAGCATCATCGGAATAATTTTTCAATTCACCATAAGCAATATTATTTCTCACCGTATCATTAAATAACACGACATCCTGACTTACGTAGGCAATATTGCTACGTAAGGATAATAATGACAGTTCATTGATATCTATATCATCAAGAAAAATCGAGCCGGACTTAGGCTGATAAAATCGTGGCAATAAATTTGCTAATGTTGTTTTGCCGCTGCCGGACTCACCAACCAGAGCAACCGTTTCTCCCGGCGCAATACTAAATGAAATTGTTTGTAAGGCATCTGTCTTTGCTTCGTCATAGAAATACGAGACACCTCGAAATTCAATTTTACCTTTTACATTTTTTAATTCCTTGTTTCCGAGTTGTGGCTCTATATCAGTATCAAGTATGGTAAAGACACTTTCGCATGCTGCCAGTCCTTTTTGTATATGTTCATTAACACCAGCCAAACGTTTTAGCGGGCCGGTTATCATTGCAATTGCTGCGAAGAAAGAAACAAAATCACCTACAAGTAAACTACCCGCTGCGGCTTGTCTTGTTGCGACATAAATAATTATGGCGAGAAGAATAGCAACGATCATTTGAATTGCTGGGCCTGTGGCCACTGATGCCTGAATAAATTTCATCGCAAAACGACGATAGGCGTTAATGGTATTAAAAAAACGTTGTTTCTCTACTTCCTGTCCGCCGTATAACTTAATGACCTTCTGTGCATCGAAACATTCACCAAGGACATCGTGAAGATCACCCATCGTACCCTGAACTTTACGACTCATTTTACGGATTCTACGTTTAATAATTGTAACAATGACTGCTATGACTGGTGCGGCAAATAAACAGATTAATGCAAGTGTCACATCAATATAAAACATCCAGGCAAGTAAACCGATAAGCGACAAGGTATCGCGAACCAATGTTGAAATAGCATTGGTGGAAGCTTCCTTTATTTGAGTAACGTCATAAGTAAATCGCGACATCAAACTACCTGAACGGTGCTGATCAAAATAATGAGTCGGCGCATCAATCATGCGATTAAACATCGCCTGTCGTAAATCCATGATGACCATATTCGCCACCCAATTTAAGGACAGATTACTAACATAGGCAGCAATGCCACGTACGGCAAATAAGGCAATGAATAGAAACGGCATAAGCATAATCAGTTGTGGATCTTTTTCAATAAATGCGCCATTTAACAAGGGTTGCATCAAGGCGGGAATAGCTGGGTCGGTTCCTGCCAAAACGATCATGCTAAGGATGGAGAGTAAAAATACCCGCCAATAGGGAACAACATGGCTCAAAAGCCTTCGATATAAGCCCATATCTGTACTAATTGTTGAAGCCAAACTATCCTCTCTTTGTAGATCTACGTACTATTTAGCGTATGATTGTGCAACGTATTGATTATAAATGAAATAATGATTAGGGATGACTTTTTTTAAAGATAGTCTAAAAACTTATGTCACGTAAACACCCAGTAATTGCGGTAACAGGTTCTTCAGGCGCTGGCACCAGTGTCGCCAAAAGCGCATTTGAATACATGTTCAAAAAAGACGGAATCAAAGCTGCCATTTTCGAGGGCGATTGTTTTCACCGTTATAATCGTGCGGAAATGGATCAACACAGCGCAGAAGCTGAAAAAAAAGGCGAAAACCTGACGCACTTTGGCCCAGAAGGTAATCTATTTGAAGAATTGGAAACTTTATTCAAGAAATATGGTGAAAATGGCTCTGGCAAACGCCGTTTTTATGTTCACGATGAAAAAGAAGCTTCTCAACATGGTCATCCACCAGGTAGTTTAACGCCCTGGGAAGATATTGAAGATGACACAGATGTGCTGTTTTACGAGGGATTACACGGCGGCGTGGTAACAGACACCGTTAATGTCGCCCAGCATGTTGATTTGCTAATTGGCGTCACACCAATCATTAATCTGGAATGGATGCAGAAAATTCACCGTGATCGCTCTATTAGAGGATATTCGGCGGCTGATGCGACCAAGTTGATTATGGACCGCATGTACGATTATACACATTACATTACTCCACAATTTTCCCGTACTGATATTAATTTCCAACGTGTGCCGACGATCGATACCTCCAATCCATTCAAAACCGACTATATTCCAAGCAATGATGAAAGTTTTAGCGTCATTCACATCCGTAATCAGGATAGAATTACCGTCGATTTTCGCTACCTTCTGGAAATGCTAGAAGGCTCTATGATGTCGACTCCAGATACAATAGTCGTACCTGCGGGCAAGAAGGTATTTGCCATGCAGCTAATATTGATGCCAATATTGCGCAAATTAATCGCTCAAAAGAGTGCTCAATAGCCTGATTTATATGAGAATAGCCCTATGCGTACTATTTTAATCCTGAATCCAAAAGGTGGGAGCGGCAAAAGCACACTAGCGACGAATATCGCCAGTTATTTTGCTCTCAAAGGAAAAAATGTAACCCTAGCGGATTGCGACCCACAATCTTCTAGTATAGATTGGCTTGCAGTAAGACCCGAATCCCGAGATACCATCAATTCCTCAGTCCTGAAAAAAGACCGCTTGGATGTACCGAAAGGAACTGAGGTTCTGGTTATGGATACACCGGCCGGTATCACCGATAAGCGATTAACTAAATTTTTAGGCCAGGCACAAACCATGGTTATGCCGGTTATTGCTTCGCCAATAGATATGCGTGCCGCTGAACGCTTTCTTGAAGGATTATTTTCACTAAAGGGTACGGTTAATAATAAAATAAAAATAGCAACTGTCGCAAACCGCGTACGCGAAGACACCTTGGTCGCAGCAAAGCTTGAACATTATTTGAGTCACATCAAATTACCAAATGGAAAAAAGTTGCCTTTCATGACGATGCTACGCGCAAGTCAAAATTATATTCATGCAGCCGAACGTGGATTAAGTATCTTCGAATTAGCGCCATCAAAAACATATTATGACCGGGAACAATGGGAACCTTTACTTCGTTGGTTAAACAGCAGTAGAAGCATTCCAAAATAAAATAATTTCATCCATAAATACTGCCCTTGAGTGTGTCATCTCATCGCTAGCTTAAATCGTCATGTCATACAAAATACAACTTACAGAACAAAACCTTAGTTTCGATATTGAAAAAGAAGAAACTGTGCTTGAAGCCGCATTACGTCAAGGACATAACTTACCTTATGGTTGCCGTAATGGCGCATGTGGTTCATGCAAAGCAAAATTAATCAGCGGTAATATTACTTATGCAGATACCTTGCCCGAAGGTCTTTCAGAAGAAGAACATCAACAAGGTAATGTGTTATTGTGTCAGGCACTCGCCTCTAGCGATCTATCAATAAAAAGCCGTATGATTGAAACATCTACTGATATCAAACTCAGACAGTTCCCATGCCGAGTTACCACATGTGAAAAACTGAATGCTGATGTAATTCGTTTGACACTTGAACTTCCAAAAACAGAACGACTGCAATTTTTAGCTGGGCAATATATAGATATCATCATGAAAGATGGTAAGCGCCGCTCATTTTCACTGGCCAATCCACCGCACGAAGATCAAGAGCTGGAACTTCATATTCGTTATTATGAAGGAGGGCTCTTTTCTGAATATGCTTTTAAAGATCTTAAAAATAAAGCCCTATTGCGTATTGAAGGCCCCTTGGGCCAATTTACTTTACAAGAATCTGACAGACCCATCATTATGATTGCCGGCGGCACTGGTTTTGCACCAGTTAAAAGTCTGGTTGAACATGCTCTTGAAAAAAAGGATTACCGTCCTATACACATTTACTGGGGTGCTCGCGCTGAAACTGATTTATATTTTGACAACGTTGTTAAGCAATGGACTATTGATCATTTACACATTAAATATATCCCTGTTTTATCAGAAACGGATAGTTTGGAAAATTGGCGGGGAAAAACTGGTTATGTCCATGAAGCTGTACTGGAAGATCATGCTGACTTATCTGGATACGACATCTATACCTGTGGCCCACCGCCCATGGTTAATGCCGTAGTAGAATCATTCCCGAAACAGGGCCTAAATCGAGAACGACTTTTCTCAGATTCATTTGAATTCGCAAGCAATTAATCACTCCTCTCATACTCATTTATAATAAATATTATTTTTATTAGAAAACGATATTAAGTTCTATGAAATTATTGGCGATACTATTTAATAGGGCATAAGCTATTTTAATATATTGGTAGTTTGTAAAAGGTCATATTACATTTATGGCCCATATTGGTTCGAAAATAATGATTTACTACTTCTATGAATGATTGCTTTGGATAGAGCTTAAAATGAGTAATGTAAAAAACTTTGTTAACGAAAAAACAAGAAAAATCATAGAAGATGAAGAACGCACATTTGCAAACTTAAAAGATTTTCAACAACAAAAAGCCGCTAAAACTAATCCTTCACCCCTGTAGCAAGAGCAAGACCTTTTTCATAACACTCGGCCGCTTCTTCGCTACTTCCTTCATACTCATGTAATTGAGCTAATTCATAATAAGCTTCAGGAATAGCTTGCACTTCAATACCTTCTTGTAAATAATCTTTTGCCTTACCCCATAATTTATTTCGCATACAGATTCTACCTAGCGATAATAATAAAACAGGCTCACGCGGATGATTTTGCAACCAGGTTTCAGCAACAGCTAATTGTTTATTTGCCTCACTACCAACAACCAACCCATATAAACGAACCAGCATATTATCCCATTGTCGTTTTAACGCACCTCGTAACAATAATTCACAATCCGCCGTATCATCAAACTTTAATCGTTCATTAATATAAACTTCTATTAAATAGAAATGTTGTTTCAACTTGCGCGGAATACTCACCCAAATCGTATTGAGCTTTTCCTCATCGTCAAGCTTACCTGCTTCCTTTAATAAGCCCGCATAGGCATCGAGTTGCTTTGCCTGAATTTGTTCACGCGAATAAAGATTACTTTTCTCTACGAACGGAATTAATTTTAAAACAGATTGCCAATCATTTAGACCGGTATAAGTATCTAGCAACAACTGCTTCACCTGAAGTTGTTCCGGCTGTTTGTATTGTAGATGTTTTAATGTCGCTAACGCCTGTTCAGTTTGCTGCTGACTTAATTGCAACTCAGCTTGCGTTATACCGACAGCAATACTTGCGTCAGGATTATGATGATAGGCAAGACGCAAATATTCATCGCGCCGATCAACTGCTCGTAATTCCTGTGCGGCGCGAGCTGCATAAAGATAATTAACATGCGGCGACCGGCTATAAGGTGCAGCCTTACAGAAATCATGCTCGGCTTTTTTCCAGTTTCCTTCTGTCATATAAATCAAGCCTTCCGTTAAATATTTTTCAGCTCGTCGTTGATTTCGATGATGATGCCATATTTTTATCTGTTTTGGCATTTGCCAAAAGCGTACCAAGCTACGCACAGAAAAATAAACGGCGACAAAGCTCAAAAATAAAATGATAACGAAAAAAGTAGCACTGGTTTTTATTGTCCAGCCAGAAATAGTCATTATCACATAACCAGTATCTGAACCCGCTACAGAACCAATAGCAACGGCCAGGAATAAAGCCAGCAAACTTAGGAACAACAGTCTCATTGTAGTCGCATCAATCCTTCTTCATCGACAAGGGCATTACTTTCATCCTGATAACGACTAAGCGCACGTACTGACTCTAGCGAGGAATTAATGTCGACATCAGGAAATATCAGCTCCGTTTTTTTTATACTAGACAATGAATCATAAATATTTCGAACAGCAGCATCTGTCAGATCAAAATAATCATTCAACCAAAGATGTATATTATTAATTGATGCATGCAAATTTTCTGTGTCGCGATTAAATACAGCAAAACGCGCATTCGCTAACTCAAGTTTTAAATTAGCATGAAGAAAATAAACTTCATCGGGTAACAGGCGTACTTTACTAACATTCTCATCATGCGTTATGACAACCAGACTTTTTAACTCTTTAAAGACTAATGCTAAAAAATGCTTTACCCCTTCCACTTGTTCTTCAACAGGCTTGGTTTTTATTTCCAATTGTTCCATTAGCATATTTTCTTTTAATGGAAGTTCATCAACACGATTAATTAAATCAGATAAGAATAAAGCCATGCCACTTAAGTCGGCCTGGTTTATAGACCGTAGCACATTCATGTCGGAGATCAATTGTTCACGAACACTCAAAACAGCGGGATCAGTCAAGCCGGCTAATCGTGCATCAGCTGACTCCATTGCTGACAAAGCTGTAACAACATTGTGATCAAGCTGTAGATTATAGCTTGCTATAATTAGCAGATGTTCGATCTCTGCTAAAGCATAATCTTTATTAACATGAATTTGTTGTTCTTGTGGCTGAGAAATAGAATAAGAAAGCTCATCCTGTTTTGACTCAAGCTCTAATAATTTATTCTGCACACTCGCAAACCTTGACAAGGTTTCTTTTATTTTATTATTACTATCCAGAACTGTATTGTTATTTTTTATATTGCTTTGATTAAGCTTCTGTTCAATTTTGTTAAGCTGATCATTTATAAAAACAAACGCAACAGAAAGAGCAATTATAAGTACGGTCGATACAATAAAAGTGATCTTGCTTGTTGATATACTTTTTCCGGAAGAAGTGTTTCCCTCGGCTTTCTTTGTTACAGACTTATTCTCTTTGTTTTTTTCTTCACTCATACTTCCTGATCTCCAACAAGTTGTAAAAGTGCTGACACCAAACCTTCATCATTTTTACTTTGTGCAATTCCTATCTCCGCAATAAAACCCTTTTCTTTTGCAATGCCCACCGTACGCTCTGACATAACAACTAATGGTGTACTAAACAATTGTTTCTGATCGACGACTGGTGTTAGTTCTAATAAATTATTAAGCCCTTCATTACTACTAACAATAATAGCTTCCAGTTTATTGTCTTGCCATACTTCATGACATTTCTGCTCATCGTATTCCGGCAAACAACGCTTATAAACTTCAGCGTAATCAACTATAGCGTCACGCGCTTTTAAACCATTCGCTAGCAACTCTCGCCCACCAACACCTCGTACAATTAATATTTTCTTACTCTGGATAAACTCGCTTTGCAGCTCATCTAAGCGTAATAAATTTTCACTGTCTGCCTGTGCTCCTGCATGTAAGACATCCGTTAAATTCATATCTGCTAAGGCTGCAGCGGTACCAGTCCCAATCGCTAATAGCTGAATTTTCTCGGATAATAAACTAGATTGGTCAATAAAATGTTCAAAAACCATCTTTACTGCATTACGACTAACAAAGATAATAAAGTCATACTCGTTTATATTATTAAAAATGCTTAATAACGTATCCGAGTTTAAAACTACTTGAATTTCAATCGTCGGAAAAAGAATACTCTCTCCAGCTGACTGTGAAATTAATTCACATAAATGACCGGCTTGATGTTCAGGCCGGGTAACTAATATTTGTTTGTTGTTTAACGTCGCTGTCAACATAAGCTATTGCATCAATTCTTTTAAAATTTTATCACCGCCTCGTTGCAGCAATGTTTCAGCCAAACTAGTTCCTATATCATTACTATCAGCAATATTTCCTTTCAAAGTAGACTTAATCACTTCATTGCCATCAACTGAGGCAATTAAACCAACTAGCTCAACTTCATCACCATTAACAGAAGCTTGCCCTGCTATAGGTAATTGACAGCCACCAAACAAACGCCGACTGAATGCGCGCTCTGTCTCTACACACAAAGAAGTATCCGAATGATTTAATGGTGCAATTAATTCATGCACAACATCATCGCCAGCACGACATTCTATGCCTATTGCACCTTGACCGATGGCAGGCAGTAATATGGAAGGAGAAATAAGCTGTGTTATGCGCTCACCTAATCCAAGTCGAATAATCCCGGCCGCAGCAAGTAAAATGGCATCATATTCACCCGAATCTAGTTTTCCCAATCGCGTACCAACATTACCACGTAAATCTTTTAATATAATCTCAGGATGTAAGGCTTTAACTTGTGACTGACGACGAAGACTCGAAGTGCCGAGTACCGTTGCCGTGGGAAGATCTTCAATTTTTTGATAGGTATTGGAAATAAATACATCTCGTGTATCTTCGCGCTGCATTATCACCGGTAACACCAGTTCTTCAGGTAACTCAATCGTCACATCTTTCATCGAATGCACTGCAATATCAGCTCGCCTCTCTAATAATGCCTGCTCAAGCTCCTTAATAAAGAGACCTTTGCCACCAACTGCTATCAAAGGAGCATCAAGAAAACGGTCACCTTCTGTTTGCATACTGACTAACTCTACGGATAAATCAGAATGAGCCTCTAATAACTGTTTTTTAACATGTTCAGCTTGCCATAAGGCAAGTGGGCTTTTTCTAGTCGCTATTTTTAGTGTTTTCACAATGTATTTATATATTCTACGAAATGTTATTGATGTTTATTATCATACACTTTGGGTATTATTCAGAGAATTATTTATATGCTCAAATAGCTTAACTAAATTAAAAAATGAAGATTGGAATAATCATGGATCCCATCAGCGGGATCAACATTAAAAAGGATAGTTCGTTTGCCATGCTGTTGGCTGCGCAAAAACGCGGTTGGGAACTTAATTATATGGAAATGCAGGATCTCTACATCAACAATGATGTTCCTATGGCGAAAATGCAAGACCTGCAAGTAGAAGACAAGCCGGATGCCTGGTTTACTTTGTCAGAGAGTCGTGCGGAAGAACTTGCCAGTCTGGATATCATTTTGATGCGCAAGGATCCTCCTTTCGATCTGGAATATATCTATTCAACCTACATACTCGAACATGCTGAACGATTGGGAACATTAGTCGTCAATAGCCCTGCGGCGCTTAGAGATGCTAATGAAAAAATGTTCATTACGCATTTTGCAGATTGCATTGCACCAACACATGTCAGCCGCAACATAGATATTCTGATGGGTTTTATAAGGCAGCATAAAAACACCATCATAAAACCACTCGATGGTATGGCAGGACAGAGTATTTTTCGCGTCAATGCCGCTGATCACAACTGTAAAGTAATCCTGGAAACTATGACCAATGATGGAACAGCCTATGTCATGGCACAAAAGTTTCTTCCAGAAATTTCTGCTGGAGACAAACGCATACTGTTAATCGATGGTAAACCGGTACCTTACGCTCTGGCAAGAATACCGGCAGATGGCGAAGTTCGTGGCAACCTGGCTAGAGGCGGAACCGGCAAGGGAGTTGAACTTAGCGACCGTGATCGCTGGATATGCGAACAAATCGGCCCACGCTGTCGTGAAATGGGATTATTATTCGTCGGTGTTGATGTAATTGGTGATTATTTAACTGAAATTAACGTCACTAGTCCCACCTGTATTCGTGAATTAGATAGTCTGTATAATCTTGATATTGCCGGCCAATTAATGGACGCTTTAGAAAAACAGAAACGATCGATATAATTCCAAACAACATAATCATGAATTCTTTTTTACAATTCTCACTTTCAGGCAAACAACGCTAAACGTGGCAACAGCACAAGCCGTTAAACCCATTATTACTCCGCTAGATCGATTCGGTCTGACCTTGAGTATTGCCATCTTATTTCATGCTCTACTTATTTTGGGTATTACCTTCGCTGAAGAAGATCGCTCGCGCGCGCGCTTCAATACTATGGAGATTGTTTTAGTTCAGCAAAAAAGTCCCGAACCTAAAGAAGCAGATATGTTGGCACAGGCAAGTCTTGAAGGCGGTGGTGATGTTGAAGAGCAAATGAATCCGGCAGCACCAATGCCAGCTCCATTTCCAGATCCGGAACCAGAAATAACCATGCCACAACCGACGGAATCTGAGCCACCACAACCACCTGAATCAGCAACAACTGAAGCTGTAGTCGCGAAACCTGAGCCTGTAAAAAAAGACGTAATTGAAAAATTAACCGTGGAAGATACTGAAAGCCCGAACCCCATAGTCGAAAAAGTCGAAACACCTAGCGAAGAAAAACAAATCACCGAGACTAAAGAAACTAAAACGGATGAAAAGATAGAGACACAAGAACAGCAAGAAAATCCGGTGAAGGAAGTCATCAAAAAAATAATTACACCCACGGCAGCACAATTACTAACCAACAGTTTTAAAATTGCTTCTTTAAGTGCGGAAATAAGACGCAAAACAGAAGCAAGGGCAAAACGCCCAAGACGAAAATTTATCTCTGCCAGTACAAAAGAGTATAAATATGCCGCTTATATGGAAGCTTGGCGTGCAAAAGTGGAACGTATTGGTAATTTAAATTACCCCGAACAAGCAAGAAGAAAGGGATTATCAGGCAGTCTGGTATTGGATGTGGCTGTTAGACGAGATGGTTCCATTGATGAAATTACAATCCGCAGATCATCTGGAGAAAAGATGTTAGACGATGCCGCAATCCGAATCGTTGAGTTGTCCGCTCCTTTCTCACCATTTCCACAACACATTAAAGATGAAACCGATATTCTGCATATCATGCGCACTTGGCAGTTTCTTAATAAGAGGGGTTTTAAATAAGTATTTTTAAATTAAGTGAAAACCGGACTTGTGAAAACTCTGATTCCTGCCAATACTTAGTAATATGCAGCAAACAAATCTAACTAATCAGTTTTTGATTTCCATGCCCAGCCTCAAAGATCCTAACTTTGAGCAAACCGTCACTTATATCTGTGTCCACAATGAAGAAGGTGCGATGGGGATTATCATAAATAAACCTCTGGAAATAGAACTAGGCGAAATTTTCGAGCAAATGGATATTGTCGTAAACACACCTGAAGTAAATGACAAAAAGATTTATCTCGGAGGGCCGGTACATACTGATCGAGGTTTTATTCTGCATCAACCTAACAAGGAATGGGATTCATCTATCACCGTTTCAGATGAACTTTGCGTGACAACTTCAAAGGATATTCTCAAAGCGATAGCCAACGGTGACGCACCTGGCGAATCACTTATTGCATTAGGTTATGCCGGTTGGTCTGCAGGACAACTCGAACAGGAACTAATGGATAATGCCTGGTTAAATGGCCCCGCTAGTTTAGAAATTATTTTCAACACATCAGCCGAACAATGCTGGCAATCTGCCGCAAATAATATGGGAGTGGATATCAATAAATTATCCTCTGATATTGGCCACGCGTGAGTGATCAAGCTAACCAAACTCTACTCAGCTTTGATTGTGGGAAAAAACGAATTGGTGTCGCTGTTGGTCAAACCATTACTGCTACTGCAACCGCGCTTGAAACCATAAAAACCATTAATGGCAAACCTGATTGGGACAATATTTCACACCTAATCAAGGAATGGAGTCCAAATAGACTTGTTGTCGGCAATCCATTGCAACTTGATGGCTCTCGACAGGAAATGACAGACATTGCTGAACGCTTTTCGCGTCAACTTGAAGGCCGTTACCACATTCCCGTAGATATGATTGAAGAACAGCTCTCATCTTATGAAGCCAGACGCGAACTAAAATCGACTTATGACCTCGATGCAGTAGCCGCCCGTCTTATTCTTGAAACATGGTTGAACGAAAATCTATAAAGGTACAGCAACAGTAGGCGCTTAAGGCGATGTCACGAACTAAGGCTAGTCGAGACAAAGCTTCTGCTTCTGCTCGCGGCTCTTGCCTACTTCCCTGTAGGCAAAAAAGGATGACAAATTCGTCTGCAACGAATTTGGGCAATATACATTGCTCGTAAGAGTGAAATAGAGAGATGTATTTCATCCAAAAGCGCAATGTACGAATAGTACATGAGCATTTTGAATCCTTTTTTAACGAAGAGGAGCCGAGCGTAGTAATTGTATCGACAATTAGCGGTAAATAGGGAAAACTAACGCTCATGTCAGATGCTATCGATATTGACCAACTACTAAGCGAGATGACCGAGGCCACGCAAACACATTGCAATGCTAATGGTTATGACAATCCGTTAATGATCGGGATACAACGAGGCGGTGCCTGGGTAGCAAATCGGCTACATCAATCACTTAAACTTGCAGAGCCATTAGGCGAATTAAATATTGCCTTCTATCGTGATGACTTCAGTACCTTAGGTTTACATCCAGAAGTCAGCCCGAGTAAATTACCCGCTGAATTAAACAATCGTCATATCATTCTAGTTGATGATGTTCTATATACTGGCCGAACTATCCGCGCAGCAATGAATGAAATTTTTGATTATGGACGACCTGCCAGCATTACATTAGTTGTCATGATTGATCGTTGCGGAAGACAATTGCCAATACAAGCGGATGTCGTTGGAAAAACTATGACGCTGAATACGGGAGAACATGTTAAGCTCTCCGGACCAGAACCGCTGACATTATCTTTTGATAATGTTGAGGGCACTGAAACATAAACTACGGGATGACTGGAAACATAATTCAACTCGACAACAATGGCAATCTAAAGCATTTTCTTTCCACAGAAGGTCTTAGCCAATCATTACTCCAAAGTATTCTTGATCACGCTGAATCATTTGCCGGTGTCGGTGAAAGAGCTGTAAAAAAAATTCCATTACTACGCGGCAAAACCATTGCCAATTTATTCTTCGAACCTAGTACTCGAACTCGCACGACCTTTGAACTAGCAGCGAAACGATTATCTGCCGATATTCTTAATTTAAATATATCAACATCGGCTACCAGTAAGGGCGAAACACTCAGCGATACCTTACACACACTAGAAGCCATGCATTGCGATATGTTTGTTGTTCGCCATGCGAATAGTGGTGCAGCACATTACATTGCCACACAAGTCGCACCGCATATTAGCGTTATCAATGCGGGTGATGGCCGCCATGCACATCCAACGCAAGCGATGCTGGATATGTTTACCATCCGTCGACATAAGAAAAGTTTTGAAAATTTACGCGTCGCCATTGTTGGAGATATTTTACATTCACGTGTAGCACGATCAGAAATTCATGCTTTAAATACCCTGGGTGTACTGGAAACAAGAATTATTGCGCCGCATACCTTAGTACCCAAGGGCGTCGAAGATTTAGGCGTTCAGGTATATAACGATATGGATACCGGACTTGAAGGTATTGATGTCATTATGATGTTAAGACTACAAAAAGAACGGATGCGCGGCGCACTCTTACCTAGCGAACAAGAATACTTCCAACGTTATGGTCTCACTAGTGAACGTCTCGCTATCGCCAAACCCGACGCGATAGTTATGCATCCGGGCCCAATTAATCGTGGCGTGGAAATTTCTTCCGAAGTTGCTGATGGTGAACAATCCGTCATCCTGCAACAAGTCAGTCATGGTATTGCCATACGCATGGCGGTGATGGCGATGACCATGGGGCGTAGTAATGATGATATGGAAAATACGGAATAATGCGTATTCATATTGAAGGCGGACGTTTACTCGACCCAGCGAATAATCTTGATGCCAAACAAGACCTGTTTATTGCTGATGGAAAAATCGTTAGTATTAAAAAGAAACCTGATGGTTTCGATAGTGATTTACAAATTAATGCAAAAGATAAAATTGTATTACCTGGGCTAGTCGATCTCTGCGCAAGGTTACGTGAACCCGGTCTGGAATATAAAGGCACCATACAAACGGAAAGCCTTGCAGCAAATAGTAGCGGCATAACCTCCATCTGTTGCCCGCCGGATACCGATCCGGTTATAGACACACCGGCAATTATAGAATTAATACACCAACGCTCACGTGATGCCGAACGAACCAATATTTATCCCTTAGGCGCTTTAACTAAGGATCTAAATAGTGAACATCTTGCTGAGATGCATATCCTCAAGCAGGCAGGTTGTGTTGGTGTCAGTAATGCTTATAACGCAATTGATAATGCTGAAGTATTACGTCGTGCTTTTGAATATGCGCATAGCTGTAATCTAACCGTATTTTTATACGCCGAAGATCATGCCTTAAAAAATAACGGCGTAGTTCATGAAGGCGCGCTTAGTACTCGACTTGGCTTGCCACCAATACCTGAAACCGCAGAAACAGTAGCAATATGTAGAGCTATACTATTAGCCGAACAAACTCAGGTACATTTACACTTCTGTCGATTATCGACAGCTCGAGGTGTTCAATTAATCAAAGCAGCTCAAGCACAAGGTTTGCCGATAACGGCTGACGTTGCCATCTGTAATTTGCTCCTCACCGAAATGGATATTGCTGATTACAATAGCGACTGTCACCTGCAACCACCTTTACGTAGCGAACGCGATCGTTCAGGATTAATTGCCGGCATTAATGATGGAACTATTACCGCTGTCTGTTCAGATCACCAACCCCATGATGTTGATGCAAAAGCAGCACCTTTTAGCTTAACTGAATCAGGCGCATCTACTATTGAACATTTATTGCCGTTAATGATGCACTTGGTAAATCGCGAAGAATTAAAATTAGAAAAAGCAATTTCATTACTCACTTCACAGCCCGCGAATATATTGTCTATCGATAAAGGCTCATTGGAAGAAGGTAAAGATGCCGATGTTTGTATTTTTGATAACGAAGAAAGCACGAGTATCGACAAAGACAATTTATTGAGCATAGGTAAAAACACACCGTTCAACGGCTGGGAAACACAAGGAGCCGTTTCACACACCTTACTTAATGGTAGAGTCGTCTTTGATAGAAGTGAATTTAAGTAACACTTTATATTAGTTTAGTTTTAAGGAATTAGAATGGCCCACCCTGCAACACGTAACACTTTATATGTAGAACAAGCAGAACTGCTTTCACAAGATGCTTATGATGATGGTCAATACCATCTTCGACTACAAGCAGCTGAAACTGCAGCACATGCAAAGCCCGGTCATTTCATTCACATGCAGTGTGATTCTTCATTGGCCATGCGTCGCCCGATGTCGATCATGCGTAGTAACCCGAAAACAAAAATTATTGATGTGCTCTATAAAGTACATGGTCAAGGCACAGACTTATTATCCAAGCGTGAAGTCGGCGACAAAATTGATTTAATAGGCCCAATAGGCCAATCATTTAAAATGGAAGACTATAAAAAACGCCCCTTGTTAATAGGCGGTGGTGTCGGTATCCCTCCTATGGTTTTTCTTGCAGAACATATTAAGAACACAGCAAAAGAAATTAGCCCGTTAGTTATTATGGGATCAGAAATTCCTTTTCCATTCAAAAGCCGTCCGTCTCAAATCATGGTAAAAGAAATGCCATCAGACGTAATCGCCAGCATGCCGCTATTGGATGATTGGGGCATACCTTCAAGATTAACCAGTTTACAAGATTATCCCGGTTGCTTTAATGGCTACGTCACAGACTTAACCCGTCATTGGTTAGATAATCTTGGTGAAGACGAACGCAAAGAAGTAGAAATATTTAGCTGTGGCCCAACACCGATGTTAAAAGCTGTTGCACAGCTAGCAAAAGAATATGACTTGCCTTGCCAAGTATCATTAGAAGAATACATGGCCTGCGCTGTCGGTGGCTGTGCAGGTTGTACAGTATTAATAGAAACAGATAATGGCCCCGCAATGAAACGCGTCTGTGTTGATGGCCCGGTCTTTGAAGCCGAAAGTGTAATCCAGTTTCACACCTAACATTATGTCTAATGCATCAAGCATTGTAACGAGCAACCAAACCGGTGTTCATAACGATCTTGAAAGCAGTATAAAAAAACATCTCGCCAATCCTTTCAGAAAACCTTATCGGCCATTCAGCGCAGAAATATTTCATCAAGCGAATGAAATAATAAGCGATGCAAACTTACCCGTTATTCTAGACTCCGGTTGTGGTACTGGTGAAAGCAGTTTTATCTTAAGCGAACAAAATCAAGACGCCTTAGTCATTGGCATTGATAAATCAGAAAAACGACTGGATAAATTTATTAGTGATGAAAGCATTTATAATGAAAACAATTTAATCCTAATAAGAGCCGATGTCATCGATATCTGGCGCATGATAAAACAATCAAACTGGAACATTAAAAAACATTATCTTTTATATCCCAATCCATGGCCAAAAAAAGATCAACTAAAACGCCGCTGGCATGGCCACCCTGTTTTCCCTGAAATGTTAAGTTTGTGTAATCAAATTGAATTAAGAACCAATTGGCAAATCTATGCAGAGGAATTTAAATTTGCATTAGAGTTAGTGGTTGGTGAATCTGTTTCTATAGAAACAATTAATGCTGATAGCTTTATTAGTCCATTTGAGAAGAAGTATTATGAAAGTGGGCATGAGTTGTATCGAGTTGTTACTTCTTAATGCCTTGCAGATATTAAGCTTCTCAATTCTCCATTAAATCTATTTCGCTTGATAGCTAGCCACTTCTTTTTGCGTGGCCAAAGCGAGAGTGCATTAGGACACGACTGCATGGATGAAGGTGGTAAAGTAACGCCGGGAGCAGTTACCGAAGAGTCCGTATGCGCGTACCGTTAGCAATGTAATATTACCTCGGGTACCCGCAGGGCAAGGCATTTGGGGTGTGTACGAACAGGGACATAGGTAACAAAAAAGTACAGGCACATGGGTTACACTTTTAAGCTCCAATACTTCGTATTCTGAC
>LWDU01032251.1_pt1 | contig 32998 bp, 21 predicted proteins | sample 727161 | NCBI WGS metagenome assembly LWDU01 (sample SAMN04566230, study PRJNA314399) | hydrothermal vent metagenome | isolation source: deep sea hydrothermal plume seawater | place: Mexico: Gulf of California, Guaymas Basin | collected 2004-07-11 | reverse complement strand
ATGGTGGAATAATGGTGAGGAGATTGTAGAATTAACACTTGAAAAAGAAGTGATTGCTGAACCGACCGATACACAAAAAATCATTTTTTGGGCCGCCCACCCGCTTGCCGTTTCGTTCTACTTGGTCGTATGTATGGTTTTGGTTCTCATTTGGATTCGTAGGGATAACATCATCGAGATGAATCTCGATGACGAAGATGACGAAGATGATGAAGATGACGAGGAGGTTTATGATGATGTTGAGGATTTCGAGGATGAGGTGAATACCGGATTCGTAGAACCACCTGAAATACGTACTCCACCGAAGCGAGTACCGCCAAGCAAGATGTTTCATTGAATAAAGACGGACCCATAATGAAAACGAAAAGACGAAGGCTGGCTGTAGATGAGCCGGTTGTTATCGCTACAAAACGAAAGGTGATTTCGATGGGTTCAGAAGAAGCTGTTATAGAACGGAAAATTAAAACTAAGAAAGTTAGGAAGCCAGAACCCGTTCCAGAACCCGTTCCAGAACCCACGAAGAAAAAACGAAGAAAGCCGGTTCGAAGAAAGAAGCAAAAACAAGCTAAGAAGATCGATGAAAAAGCAATGCAGAGTGACCTCTTATCAGGTTTTATTGGTGAAGAGGAATAGGATCACCAAGCAAATTCGGCTTCGTTTTCCAAACCGCATCCCATACGCAAAAACGCAGAAAGGCCTTGGAGATCTTCATCATCCATTCTATTGATAACCTCCCCAAAATATTTATCCATTCTTTCAATTGTTTGATTTGATTTAATCGAACTCAATTCAAGGACTTCATTTCTAATTACTGGATCGGTCTCAAAATTGATTAATCGAAGTAATAATTCTCGATGCGCCCCTTTTACATCTTCTACATTTGAATCTCTCCGAGTCGCAAAAACGCCAAAAACCATTGGCAAACCACTCAGTTTCCTCCATTGTGCCCCCAAATCTAAAGTCACCAATTCGGGATAGGTATTGGCGGCTTCTAGTGCTCTATCACCAATCAAAAGGCAACCATCACATCGTGCAAGCATAGAATCCAAATCCGGACCCATTTCGACCAAATCTGGATTTAATCGATTAGATTTAATTAAAAATTTTAGTAATGCCACCGAAGTAGTTGAATCGGTTGGTAATGCTATGGTTTTCATCTTAGAAAATTCCATTTTTCCGAGTAATAATACACTACCAACTTCACCTTTGCTAGAAATAGCGATATCAGGTACTAATACCAATTCCTTGTGATAACGAGCATAATCGGCTGCAGGAATTGGGGCTAGGATACAATCTCTTCGCAAAAGGTGCCCTGTTAACCAAGAAGGTGGAGCAGGAAGGACCTTCCAACTGGGGTCAATATTGTAAAAAAGCGGTTCGCAATTTACGAATTCCACTCTCCCAATAGTCTTCCTCCAAGCCATAAATTTACCTCATTGTATTATTGGAAGTGATATTCTTCGATATGTCGAGAACTTTGTATAAACCGTATTTCTTTGAACGGCGACCGCGCCTATATTTGAAATGATTTTTGTCAATGATTCTTTATCGTGATCCAAAGGGGACGAAGACCCAGCTAGATGCATTATTGTCTCCTTTTGAACAGTACCATCGAGGTCGTCCGCACCGAAACTAAGTGCTAATTCTGCCATATGATCACCTATATTCATTCTATATGCTTTGATGTGAGGAATATTATCCAACATAAGCCTTGATACCGCGATGACCCTCAATATTTCATTGGCACTTGCCAGTTGTGCCTCGTGCAATCTTGAGTTATCAGCAAGGTAAGGATAGGGAACGAAACATTGGAAACCATTCGATAATGTCTGTTGTTCTCTTAATTTGAGCAAATGGGTTAATCTTTGATCGATAGTTTCTATCGTTCCAAATAACATCGTACAATTTGTTGGGATTCCAATTAAATGAGCTATCCCGTGAATGTCTAAATATTCTTGAGAAGATTCTTTTCCTCTGCAAATAATTGCCCTAACATCATCATCGAGAATCTCTGCACCGCCACCTGGCAATGACCCCAGCCCTGCCTTTGATAGTTTTGTCAATGTTTCTAATATACTAATATTCGATAATTTGGAAATATGTTTAATTTCCACCGCGGTTAATGCTTTGATATGAATCTCTGGAAATTTAGATTTTGCAGATCTAAACATTTTCTCAAAATATGATATATCCCAATCGGGGTGAAGTCCACCAACGGAATGGATTTCATCAACTTCATCTGCGTATAGTGAAATATCATCCACATATTGTTGAGGACTCATCGCGTATGCATCTTCTGCTCTTCTCCCTCTTCGAAAGGCGCAAAACCTACACGCTAGCGTGCAAATATTGGTTTGATTAATATGGACATTAACGTTGAAAAATATTTGTTTTCCAAATTTACTTCGCTTAACAATATTTGCTAGTTCACCCACTACATCCAACCTTGATGTTTCGAATAAGAATTTGCCATCCTCTCTTGAAAGTGGGATGCCATCACTGAGTTTGACAACAATTTGAACGAATTCTTTTGGCCATGATCGTGAAGATAATTCGGATGTGAGCAAATTGTTCCATTCAGGGTTCATTCCGGCCAGATGCTTGTCACTTGTCCATGAATTCTCAATCGAACTTTTGAGCGGTTTTTCCCTCAAATCAATCAAGCCCTTCTTCTACGACGGTTAGTACCAACCTTGAACAAACCAGCATTGACCAATAATTTCCTGAATTCCTCAAAGATAAAGACAATGCTTGCAGTTGAAACAATGATTATCCAATCGCTCGCTTTCAATGGAATGGTGGAAACCAGTTCGCCTATTGCGAAATCTGTAAAGGGCACAATGAGATTTGCTCCTTGGACCGCTATGAGCAATAATGTCATCGAGATAAAGATCGCTAAATATATCGCTCTATTGCTGAATAAGCCCAATTTGAAGACGCTATCTTCGACACTTCTACAATTCATAACGTTGAATAATTGGAAGATAATGAAGACGCTAAAGCACATGGTCCTAGCATAAGCCTCTCCTTGAGTTAATGCAAGATTGTAGACGATTAGTGTGCCTATGGTCATAACGGTACCGAGATAGAATATCAGTCCGAGATCTTTGAGATTTGGCAAAGATTCATCGACAGGACGTGGTGGCCTATCCATAACATTCGAATGCTTCTTTTCAACACCTAAAGCTACTGCTGGGGGCCCATCCATCAATATATTAATCACAAGAATCTGGGTTGCTGTTAATGGTAATGGCCATTGGAATACGAAGGAAGCAAAGATCAATAATGCCACCGCAGCAACATTTGTAGAAACCTGATATCTAACGAAATTTCTAATGTTTGCATAAATTTTCCGCCCTTCTTCTACCGCATGAACAATATTTGCAAAATTATCATCTTGGAGGACCATGTCTGATGCATCTTTAGCTACATCCGTACCTGCAATACCCATTGAGATACCAATATTTGCCCTCGACAGAGCAGGAGCATCGTTAACACCATCTCCTGTCATTGCAACAACTTCACCCTCGTCTTGGAGTGCGATTACAATTTTCATTTTTTGTTCAGGGGATACCCGGCTAAAAATAGAGGTGTTTTGGACAACCATTCTCATTGCATCATCATTCAATTCCTCTAATTCTCTACCATTATAGGCATCGATGTGAGGTTTGGTAATTTGTAAATCTTCACCAATCGCTTGTGCGGTAATTTGTTGGTCCCCTGTGATCATCTTGACACGAATACCAGCAGCTTGACAGCGCAAAATTGCATCGTATACCTCTGCTCTAGGTGGATCGATAATTCCAACCAAACCAAGGAAAATGAAATCGGTTTCCATAGTTGCAACTTCTGCCAAATTATCACCGTCAGAAACTTTTCTAGCACAAAGTGCGATAACACGCATGGCATTGGAGGCCATACTTCTATTTGCGATGATTGTTTTTTGAATGTCTTCTTCCTCTATTGGGGAAATTTTTCCATTCTTGATTATCCACTTTGCCAAATTTTTGTAACCGTTTGCTGCACCTTTGGAAAAAAGCCAGCGTTCACCCTCGTACTCATGTAATACTGACATTCTCTTTCTTTCTGTATCGAAGAAAAATTCATGTCGCCTTGGGTGGCGAGTGGCAAATTTCCGAACCGAACCATTGATTTTGTAACCAAGGACAGCACATGCACTATCGGTAGGGTCACCAATTGCTAACCATTGACCATCGACTTCTGCGATCTGTGAATTATGGCATAACGATAGGCAAGCCGCAGCTAATCTAAACCCTAGATCACCTTGCATTTCTGACATTTCAGAATCGCTTAATTCAGTTCCGCCCATCGATAAAGTACCCGTTGGTTCAAAGCCCTCACCGGTAATGTCATAATTTCCTTGGTGCATCATTAACCGACGAACAGTCATTTGATTCTTTGTCAAAGTGCCTGTTTTATCAGTACATATAACGGTTGTAGATCCTAGAGTTTCTACAGCTTTCATTCTTCGAATTATGGCTTTATGCCGAGCCATATTTCTCATACCGAGGGCGAGAGTTGTAACCAATATAATTGGTAGCCCTTCAGGGACGATAGCAACAAATATTGCTATTGCAACTATCAATTGTTGAATCGCGGCTTCCCAAAGGTCACCACCATCAAAATATGTAATTATCATCTCGATGGATACCAATAAGGCTGCTACAACCAATGCTATGAAACCAAGGAATCTGCCAAGGGATTCTAATTTGTGTTCCAATGGTGTTTTTGGAGTTTCAGCACTAGCAACATCGCTTGCAATTTTACCCAATTCGGTTTTCATGCCGGTAGCGATTACGATTCCCACGGCTCGTCCTGTGGACACAGTCGTACCCATGTAGAGCATGTTTGTGCGGTCTGCAAGAATTGTATCGAAGGGTAAGGCCTCACATTGTGTATTTGTGGGCATCGATTCACCGGTTAATGCCGATTCGTCCACCTTGCATTGCCAGGACTCTGTCAATCTTATGTCTGCGGGGACATTCAAGCCTTCCTCAAGTTTGACAATATCGCCTGGTACCAATTCCTCGGTAGATATTTCAGATTCCATTCCATCTCTACAAACCACACATTGAGAAACTGACATTTGTTTGAGGGCACCCATCGCCTGTTCAGCTTGACTCTCTTGCCAAAATCCAAAAAATGCATTTGCGGTTAAAACAATGCCAATAAAAATTGCATCACCTGGCTCATTCGGATGAATAGCTAATGCGACTAGTGCCGCTCCCATCAATAAATAGTTGAGCGGATCGTGATATTGTGAAAGAAATCTAAAAAAAGGTGGAATCTTAGTCGGTTCTTCCAATTTATTCAGGCCGTGTTTATCTTGACGATAACTTATATCTTTTGAAGAAAGGCCACCTAAGGGGATGTTAAATTCATGGATAGCATCTTCTATCGATTTATCATGCCAAGTTTCCAAAGACATAAAATCACCAATAGGAGTCCATCCCCTGACCTTCGGGGCATCGAATCCATTTATCATTATACGGGTGGTACTCCCACAGCAATTTAGCCGATTAATTCACAAACCCATCCTCTTTGGCCTAACCGATGAGTGCCGAAGGAGAGCCTTGGATCCCTGCCGATAAAAATATCGCAGAATTAACCCTAAGGGTCATCGTAATCGGCATACTGCTTGGCGGAATAATGACTGCTGCAAACGCATATCTAGGTCTCTATGTCGGTATGACGGTATCTGCTTCCATACCCGCCGCGGTGATGAGTATGCTCATTCTGCGTGGATTCAAATTCAAAGATGTTACAATTCTTGAAAATAACTCGGTACAAACTATGGCTTCGGCAGGAGAATCATTAGCGGCGGGAATTATTTTCACCGTTCCGGCATTATTGGTTTTGGGTATTTGGACCGAAATTAATTGGTTTGACACATTGATGATTGCGCTCTTAGGTGGATTATTAGGCACCATGTTTACAATTGCTCTTCGAAGATTATTCATTGTCGAAGAAGCCCTACCTTATCCCGAAGGCGTCGCATGTAAAGAGGTCTTGGTAGCTGGTGAGAAAGGCGGAGAAGGTTTGGTTGCAATTATTTACGCCCTATCGATCGGTGCTATTTACGGTTGGTTTGTTAAAGCCTTCAAGGTAACACATGCTCACGTAGAAGGAGCGGTTGAATTTGCCGGAACCAGATTGTATGCCGGTGGTGAATTATCTTTGGCGTTACTCAGTGTTGGTTTTATCGTTGGTTTACGAATCGCTTCATTCATTTCCTCGGCGGGGTTATTGGATTTGGAATTTTAGTTCCGGTCTATGGTCTGTTGAAGGGCTGGCCTGGAACGGGTGATTTAGTTGATGATTTCTATACTGTTTGGTCTGACCAAATCCGCTACGTAGGTGTCGGTGCGATGGTTGTCGGCGGTGTATACACTCTCTGGTCGATGCGAAAAACAATCGCTGAAGGACTCATTAAGTCTTTTAAATCTAGCAAGAATGGAAATGATGAAGTTCTCAGGACTGAGAAAGATTTACCTCTTGATAAAGTAATGATGTTTTGTGGAGTGTTAATCGTATTGACTTTCTTATTTTATTGGTATGCGACCGGTAATCTAGTGATGGCTTTGGCTGGAGCATTATTCTTAGCTGTTGTTTCTTTCTTCTTTGCTGCTGTTGCAGGATATATCGCTGGTGTGGTTGGTTCATCTAATTCTCCAGTTTCTGGTATGACCATTGCAACCCTATTATTCACCATTGGATTGGTATGGGTTGTTGGCGGTTTGATCATGAAGATGAGTCAAACTGATATGATGATTGCAACCATGTTCATCGCTGCGATCGTAGCGACTAGTGCCGCGATTGCTGGTGATGTGATGCAGGACTTGAAGACCGGTCACATGGTTGGTGCAACACCTTGGCGTCAACAGACCGCTGAAATCATTGGAGTGGTTGTCGGTGCATTGGTGATTGGCCCGGTATTATCTATCTTACACAAGGCATTCCAAATTTCAAAAACCGCATGTGAGAGAACAAATCTTGGTCTTGCAGAAGTGGACCAATATGATTGCAAAGACGCATTATTTGCGCCCCAAGCAGAATTGATTGGTGCGATTGTAGATGGAGCATTTGGCGGTAGTTTAAATCTACAAATGGTTGCTTTAGGGGCAATTATTGCTTGGATTTTGATCAAATTAAAAATGCCAGTAATGAGTGTAGCCATTGGTATTTACTTACCACTTGCATTATCGGTTCCAATAATGGCTGGTGGAATAATTGCCCATGTCTTATTGGCCGGAGCTAGATTCAGGATTGACGGCACTCTTCAAGGTGAGCCTAGTAAAGCAGCTAAAGTTGCGATACAAGAAGTCCAAGATAGAGGAGTTTTAATCGGTGCTGGATTCATTGCTGGCGAATCGCTAATGGGGGTGCTGCTCGCAGTATTCATCGTAGCAGATATCAACCCTGCCGATTGGATTGGCGGAACTTTGGGCAATATGTTATCCTTGGTATTCTTTGGCTGGTTTGTTGCTGTCTTCATCAGTCTTTCAGCACGGTCTTTACCCGCAAAAGGTAACCTGTTGAATGATTCTATGGAAGTATTATCAGATGCTGCTGTAAGACTCAAATCCGTGCTTACGCCGCCTAAGAAATGAACACAACGATGATTAGCCATAGTCTAAGGCGAATGGTTTGCGAGAGGCGATTGGATGGCTGGTATGAGCATCGAAGAACTTGAGAACATGGCGAGGGATTGCCGTGCGGAAATTTGTAAAATTACCCATAGGGCCCAAGCTGGCCATCCGGGTGGCTCATTATCTGAGATCGATATACTATGTGCACTATATGGAACAAGGCTCCGTGTTAGACCAGAAGAGCCAAAGTGGTCAGACCGCGATAGGTTCATATTATCCAAAGGTCATGCTTCACCTGGCATGTACGCTTTGCTCGCAAAGAGGGGTTTTATCTCTCACGATGATCTTGAATCATACCGGGTATTGGGTGGCATTTGTCAAGGCCACGTCGACATGAAATGGTGTCCAGGCGTTGATTTCTCAGCTGGTTTACTCGGCATGGGACTTTCATACGGATTGGGTTGCGCTTTTGCGGCCAAGTTGGATGGTAGTGTTCGTAATGCTTACGTAATGCTAGGAGATGGAGAATTACAGGAAGGTAGCATCTGGGAGGCTGCTATGGCAGCAGCTCACCACGAGGTTGGCAATCTAAAAGTATTCGTCGATCGTAATCGCATCCAAAACGATGATTTTTGTGAAGTTCAAATGAGAATGTTCGATATCCCAGCAAAATGGGCCGCATTCGGTTGGGCAGTCAAGGTGATCGATGGTCACAACATGACAGAAATCGTTGATGCTATCCAATGGATGGATTCCATCACCGATAAACCTGCTGTGGTCGTCGCTAATACCGTAAAGGGCAAAGGTATCTCATTTATGGAGAATAATCCTGCATTCCACGGTGCGGCACCAAATGATGAGCAATTGGCTCAGGCCCTATCGGAATTGGGGGTGAGCGCTTGAGTAGAATGGCTGCAACCCGGGATGGATATGGCGATGGCCTCCTCGCATTATCAGATAACCCAAAAGTGGTAGTCTTGGAAGCCGATCTTGGTAAATCAACCAAGTCTTTACACTTTAGAAAAGCTAACCCTGATCGAACTATTTCCTGTGGAATCGGCGAACAAAATATGCTTTTAGTCGGTGCTGGTTTAGCTTCTAGTGGATATATTCCATTCGCATCAACATTTGCAATTTTTACCGAGCGAGCATTCGAACAGATGAGAAATGGAGTCGCTCGACCTAATTTGGCGGTTCATCTCTGTGGTTCACATGGTGGTACCCACACCGGAACAGACGGTTCGAGTGCCCAATCAATCGAAGATCTGGCGATTTTCAGAACTTTACCAAACGTGGTCGTAATGCATCCCTGTGATGATATTTCAACCAAGGTTTTGACCTGTCAATTACCTGAACTTGGAAAACCGTCTTACATGCGTACTGCTCGTAATAAGACCCCGGTTTTATACGATGGACGTGAAGATGAAATTCAAATTGGAAAAGGTATACAACTAACCAAAGGTAATGATGTTGCAATCGTTGCCTGTGGCGTTTTGGTTCATGAAGCCTTAGAGGCAGCAAAAATACTTTCTGTAGATGGAATTAATGCTTCTGTAGTTGATATGCATACCATCAAACCATTGGACACCGATTTAATAGATAGATTGGCAGATACCTGTGGTGCGATGGTTAGCGCAGAAGACCATTCGATTATCGGTGGTCTTGGTGGAGCGCTCGCTGAACATTTGATTTCTTCAAAATTAATACCTCTAGAACGCATCGGGGTTCCAGATCGATTCGGAGAATCGGGTGAGGCAGAACAGATGTTAGAGATGATGGGGCTAAAATCTCACCATATTGCGGCAGCAGCAAAAGCTGCAATCGCGAGGAAGGCTTGAAACACCCCCTGCGCCGGCAGGTCCATCATGGAGTTCTTCCTTGACACAGCCGACGTCGATGAAATTAGAGAAATCGCATCTTGGGGTATCCTCGATGGTGTAACAACCAATCCATCACTAATCAAGAAAAGTGGGCGAGATTTTAAGACCGTAGTTGCTGAAATCGCATCGATTTGTGATGGTCCAATCTCTGCAGAGGTTACAGCGATGGACACTGCTGGGATGATTGAACAAGGACTAGCTCTCAAAGAGGCATTGCCACCAAATGTAATCATCAAAATCCCTTGTACACCAGAAGGATTAGCAGCAACAAAAGTTCTAACTGCAGCAAATATCGATACCAACGTGACACTTGTGTTTTCAGCGAGTCAAGCCTTGATGGCAGCAAAGGCTGGAGCAACCTATGTATCCCCTTTCATCGGCAGGATCGATGATACCGGTTCTGATGGTTTGACCTTGATTTCCGAAATTATGACCGCATGGGAACATTATGGTATTACCACCAAGGTATTGGCTGCTTCAATTCGTCATCCAACACATGTACTAGCTTGTATGCAAATGGGCGCTCATACCGTCACCATGCCGGCAAAAATATTCCACCAATTGATGAGTCACCCTCTAACCGATAAAGGCTTAGATGGATTCATGAAAGATTGGGCAGAAGTCGAAGCAGCGGGCAAAGCCTGATACAGAACTTTTGATAGGGGGTCGCCCTACCGAATACAAATTGGAGGAGATTGTTTTGTCGGATAGAAACGAGATGGTCAAGCGTTTACTAGATGGTGACATCGATGAAGCAGAGATTGCAGCTGACCCAGTCCTCTCAAGTTTAGCCGAACGGATTTTCGGTTTGACTATCGAACCGATAACCCCTTCGAAACCTAGCCATGGGACCTCATTACCGCCATTGGAACCGGAAGCAACAACTGGTGCAATGCCAATGGTCGAGGTCGTACCAGGAGCCGCACCTACCTTGATGCAATTGCCGAATTTGCCAATGATTCCAGTTGAAAATAAAAAATCCAGCGGAGGCAAAGGATTGAAAATTACCGCCATGGTTTCTTTTATTGTTAGTTTTATGAATATTTTCGGGTTATTTGGTTTCCTAACCAGCCTGTGCACAGCAGATGCATGTAATGGCGGCGCAACTCGAATCAATTTGCTCTCAATCTATAATATTACCAACGAGCGAGGGTGGTCCGCGCCATTCCCAGAATATGGCATACCGGACCTTGGTGCGGTAATCGCTAGTTGTGCATTATTCTTCTTTGCAATGCGAAAGTGATGCGACATCTTGATGAAGCGGACTCCACCGAGTATTCTTCATGGGCAAGGGTAGGGCTAAGCGCGGTATACCATCGAAATCCGAAGATTTCAATGCTTGGTATCCATTCATTGTCGAAGCGGCTGAACTTGTTGACAAAAGATATCCAATCAAAGGAATGGATGTTTGGCGACCATATGGTTGGAAAACCATGCGATTAATCGATGCGATTACCCATCGAGAAATGGAGGCTACCGATCACGAAGAAGTTAATTTTCCGTTATTGATTCCAGAAAACCTCCTCGAGAAAGAGAACGCTTTGGTCGCACGCCTCAAAAAGGCAAGAGAAACTGGAGTAGACCCCGATGAACTTCGTGATGAAGTCGAAGAAGGTGGCTTCAAAAAAGAAGTATACTGGGTTAAACATGCTGGCGAAAATGATCTTGATATCCCAATGTTTTTGCGTCCAACCTCGGAAACTGCAATGTACACAATGTTCCCGCTATGGATCCGATCACATACTGATTTGCCTCTTAAAATATATCAGATGGTTAACACATTTCGTTATGAAACAAAACAGACTCGTTCCTTCATAAGAGTTCGAGAAATTCACTTCTTTGAAGCACATACGGCTCACGCAGATGAAGAATGTGCTTCTATGCAGATAAAACAAGATTTGGAAATAGTAGATCGGATTATGCACGAATTATGCTTGCCCATCATCAAGGCTAAGCGGCCGATTTGGGACACTTTCCCTGGCGCTTGGTATACGATAGCTATCGATGCGATTATGCCGAATGGAAGAACCCTTCAAGTAGCATCTTGTCACCATTATCGTGACCAGTGGGCCAAAGCATTCGATATTTCATATGAAAACAATGAAGGTGAGCAATCCTATTGTCATCAAACAACATATGGTATGTCTGAACGTCTACTCGGCGCAGTTGTTGGAATGCATGGTGATGATTACGGATTGATTATGCCACCAACCATAGCACCTATTCAAATCGTGATAATTCCAATCGTCAAGAAAGAAGGCGGAGAAGCGGTGATGGCTGCTGCATCGGAATTAGCTAATAATTTAAGAATTGTCGGTTATAGAGTTAAAATCGATGACCGAGATTTGCGACCTGGAAACAAATATTATGATTGGGAGATCAAGGGCGTACCGCTACGATTAGAACTTGGCCAAAGGGATTTGGATAATGGTAATGCCTTCTCTGCAAAGAGAACTGGTGGCAAAGAACCTATCCCACTAGATGATGCCTCGATCCATGTGCGAAGGTTGCTGGGAGAAGTTGCAGACGAATTACGGTCTCGCTCCTCTAAGCATACAGATGATGTAATTCAGCCTTTAACCTCTCTTGAAAATATTGAAGATGGTAAAATTTATGAGATGGCATTCGATGGAACCGATGCTCATGCAGAACATATAGAACGCAAAACTGGGTTGATTTTCCTTGGAGATGCAACCGATCCTTTCACAGAAGAGAAAGAATGTTTTATGTCAGGAAAATTGACTACAAGAAGAGTGCTCTTAGCAAGAACTTACTGATTCTTCTTCTCTTCCATTTTTTCAAATAATGATTGCATTAATTTTACCGATGCTCTATCAGGAGCATCCCTATTTTCAGGTTTCCAGATTTTTGGATGTAATAAGAGCAATGCCGTCATCAATTCCAAACGACCAAACCACATTAAAATAGATGTAACGAATAAGGTTGGACTTCCCATCGTTGACCAATTATTTGCAGGGCCGTAATCTCCTAAAGCTGGCCCGGTATTTCCTAGCGATGAAGCGACAACCGATACTACGGTCTCAAAATTAGAATGAGGCATCAATGCAGCTAAAATAACACAAGATAATGAAAATATTCCAATCCACACAAACAGCATTCCAGTGATCAATCCTAACTGTTCCCGTTCAACCACCTCTCCGTTCATTCTAATCCGTTGAATTCTTCTTGGCTGGGTAATTCGACCTATTTCCCGCCAAGCAACTTTGAAGGCAAGTGTTACTCTAAGGACCTTTAATCCACCCCCGGTCGAACCGGCCGATGCACCGATGATCATTAACAAAAACAGTAGAATATGAGTGAAAACCGGCCAGGCCATATAATCGGCTGAGCCATAACCAGTCGAGGAGCCTATCGAGACTACTTGAAAGATCGCATCTCTGAACGGTGAATCATTACCGTTTTGGAAGAATAAAGAGATGAAGACAAATAAAGTTATTATAACCAGCATGAAGGTATAATTTCGTCCTTCTTGGTCTCCGAGAACTTTATTCCATTGTTTTTCCCATGCAAACCAAATTAAAGTGAAATTTATTCCAGCCAAAAACATGAATACGATAATTATCGATTCAACCATTGCTGAATCATAGAATGCTATCGATGCATCATGAGTAGAAAAACCGCCTGTGGGCATCGTTGTTAATCCATGGTTAACAGCATCAAACACGCTCAAACCACCAAGTAACCACAAAGCCAAAATTTCGAGCATTGTTAAAACGATGTAAATTATCCACAATGTCATTGCAGTCTGTTGTAAACGAGGTCGAAGTTTTGATAATGAAGGTCCGGTTAATTCTGCTCTTGCCAAAGCCATCCCGCCCCCTAATACCCTACTAAGAAGCATCAAGCCTAACATGATGATACCCATTCCACCGAGCCATTGAGTAGTGGATCTCCACAATAGTATCCCTTTAGGTTGAGCAAATATACAATCGACGGTTTGAGGAGTACAATTTGGACTCATCGATGGGTCGATCACAGTCGCACCTGTTGTGGTAAAACCTGACATCGCTTCAAACCATGAATTCAAGAATCCGCGCAATAGATCTTGAATTCCGGGATAATCTGTAAATGGGCCATGAAACACTCCACCGAACCAAAAAGGGAGGGCACCAATCAATACTGCAACCGGCCAAGCCAAAGCCACAGCGGCGAAAGCCTCCCGGTCTCTCAGCCTCTCTCTAGTATCCTCTCTGACGAATAAACTCAATAACGAAATTCCAATAGTTCCGGCTAAAATTGTTGGAATAACAAATGCTTTCAAAGCTATTTCTAAATTGTCAAGCCAAATAGTGACAGCAGCGATTACCAATAATGGCAAAATCATCGCAATCATCGTCCAACCGACGATTAATGCTAAAACGTCTCGGCGCATCTAAATCATCACACCTTGAATTTGCGCTCGATGTCGTAAACTCTGTCCGGGGGTAGGAATATTGTGAGCCTATCATCCTCCAATAGGGGTTTCTTTGGTGAAGGGCGCATTGTCTCCCATTCCCCCTTGGTGTTTTTTCTTTGAATGAATGCAACTTTACACCAATCAGGTATTTTTGCATCTGCTAAGGTTTTGTTGACAAATTTTAGCTTTTCAGTCACCGGTAAACAAATGCCAACAACGTCAGGTACGCTTGATAATACCGCATAAGGGCCAGGTAATTCGGTGTGAATAAGTGCAAGTATACTATCGACTGAAACTCTTTTAATATCAACAGCAAATGTGATTCCCATTCTACGGACAACGCTTACTAAATCAGCTTCGTAAAGGATTAGACCGGTTCTTTTTACCCCTGAATCACTAGCCAATAAAGCAGCTGCAATTGAGGCATGGTCATTGTTTAATGCGGCTATCGCGATATCGTGAGATGATATTTCAATTTCATTTAATAAGTCCTTATCAAGGTAATCGCCATGAATGATTTCTAGTTTAGGGTGGTTTCCAATTACAGCACCGGCCAAATTATTGGCCTTTTGTAAATCTCTTTCAACGATGGTTACCAAACCACCACTTTCGAGCCAGGCACTAGCCAATCGTACACCCACTCGATTGGCCCCAAAAATCGCTACCTTTGGAATATCAGGGAAATCGATCGCTTCATGACCAAAAATTCGTAAAATACGATTGAATGATGACTCTCCGGCAGTTGCTATTGCAATTCGGTCGCCAGGAATAATTTGGTCATCAGCATTTGGAACTTTACCAGGGCTGTTTTCACGCTTTAATCCAACGATCAAAGGCATTCCCCCCTCAACTTTTGCCCCAGACTCCCTCAAGGAGAGATGTACGACATCTGTCGCTTTTGCAGTTACATCCAATTCGACGATATAAGCGTCTGCTTGAAATGGAATCACCTCAGATAAAGAGGAGGATCTGAGCCCTGACATCAATCGTTTAATAGCGTCATCAACCGGGTGTACGACTTGATCAACGCCGGCCCACTGAGCCAATTTTCCTGATTTTGCTTCTTCGATAAAATTCGGATTCCTAATCCTACAGATTGTCAATAATTCTTTCTTCCCTCGAGTAGCTTCTTTATGGGCATGTTTTGCTAATGCGCATGAAATTATATTTCCTTCATCCGAATCTGTAGCAGCAACATAGACCTGTGCATGTTCAATACCGGCTTCTGAAAATTTGGATCTTTGGGTTACATCACCATTAAGAACTAAAATATCGATACCTTGAGCATTTTTTACCGCTCTTGGATCGTTATCGATCAATACGACATCTTTGTCCTCATTGCGAAGAGCACGGGCGAGTTCTGTACCAACTCTGCCACCGCCACCGATAATAATTCTCATTCGAAGGATTCCTCCAACCACTTATTATTCCAAGTTCCACCGGTAATTTCTGCGTTACCTTGGGTTGAGAAGGATCGTAATCTAGCAAGATTAGAACTCATAGAACCTCCTGAATAATATCCATCAACATTTGTTGATGGTGCTTGCTCGATCCAATCGATATACGCTGTTGGTGTATGTGTTAGCCATTTGTGGTTGACGACATCTACTACGCCTTCGACATAGCAGGTGTGTAGAATAATATTATTCGCTTCGCAATATTCATCAGACAATGGTAACATGACATAAGCCCAAGCATGTCCTTGCCAGACATTGAAATTAGAATCTGCTAATGCGCCGAAAACATACCACGATGGTATTCCTTTAATCCTCATAATACTCATGAATGCATTTGATTGTTCATCACAATCTCCAATCCCATTATCGAGGCACTGTTCGCCACTTCTAGCCATTATTGGTGCATTGATATCGTATGGAACATTCGCATTCAGCCAATCAAAGGTAGCCCTCGCATAAGCATAAGCATTATTCTTCAAACTCGAAGGTAAACTTGCGTCGATAGCAGCAGCGGTTTGTGCTACTGTAGGTGCACTTGCAACCCGGCCGTCGATGGCCCAATTTGAAGCGCCATTTGGATTACGATCATACCAATTCAGGGTTGAGGCGAACAGAGTGTCACGGGTACCGCCTCCTCGTTGAGCTACATCTTGTAATGTTCCCGAGCGGTCTACGCTAATACCCTCGGCTTTCCCTTCGATCTTACCATCCATTCTGGTAGAATGCCACCATGTGTGGGTGGTTGAGGAAAGGCTTACTTGAAAATCGAATTTAGTATATTGTCCAGGTTGAATAGTGTACTTAACTCTGACACACGGACCGTGTTTACACAAATCATCACCAGTCCCTTTTGCTGGCCACCAAACCTCATTGCCAAATGCTGTTACATAGGCGTTATCACGCGATTTATGTGGGACAGCACCATGAGGTATAACTATGGTTTCACCATCTATTTTCAGTTTTATCGTTTTAATTGTTTGAATTTGTTGTTTTTCAATATTAGTACCATCTTCGTAAGCGAATGAAACTGCACCATTTTCATTCGAACTGACATTGATTGGTACTGGAATGGATTCCAAGAGGCGGCCTTCTTGGCTACCATTATTCCACAATTCGATCGAACGAACCATGGTGTAATCTGCTTCTAGAGGATATACTTGGTGAGGTGCTAAACCGGCCATCGCATAATCTTGGGCTTCCGCCCATTTTGAGAGAACGAATTCACGGGCATCGGGAGAAAGGAAAACGAAGGCGATCAAACCCAACATAGCTAATTGGTAAATACGGCTCTGTTTCTTTTTCCTTAGCCGTTTAGGTTTTGCAGATGAGAACCTTGGGGCAACTCCAATGGTTGCTTTCCGGGTAGAACCGCGCATATATTCACCTTTAGCACGGTTATCCATGCCTCCAGTTCCGGTGATTACTCGGCCACAACTATAGCAAATTGAATCTCCAGCGAGGGTTTGGGCTCGGCAGAATGGACAGGTTCCCATCAAACCCAACCCTGTATTGGCCCCCCATGAAGGTTATCCCGACTCAAAATCTTCATTCATCACACGCGAGGCCACGATTAATCAACTTGCTAAGTACAAGTAATTGCGTACTTACTCTTCTTCTGATGCACTAGTTCTACTCGCATCAGCCCAAATCCTTCTGAGTCTCCTCCGGGCAGGTTTTGGAATAGCGGACCAAACCCAATCTTGGGCTGCTCTTTCGGCAAAAATCATGACTGGAATGATGAAGATCCAAATCAATGGATTCAGGACTGCAGTATATAGTGCAGAGATTAGTAGTACTAGCCAAACGAAGGTTCTTATCACCGCTCTCAATCTCATATCTTTTAGCATATTGAAGCCGTGTAAACAGAAAATCAAGGCATGAGCTCTTGGACTAATTATTGCTACCAATAAGACCGTTGCCAATAAAATAATTGATAATTCCTCTCGCTCGAATAAACGATAGATCAAATACATCGAAACCATTCCACCTACAGATAACCCAAGCGCCCATCCTGTGGTAGGTTGAGAACCAGTAGAGCGAACCTTTTTTCGTTTGAGCATCATATGCACTACTACGGCCATAATCAAACAGATCAATAGATTTGATAATGAAAATTGCCCTATTCCCAAGTACGGACCGAGAAGAAGTTTATCGGTCCAAAGACCGTAAAATCCACCGATGAGGATTCCCCAAAAAATCATGCTCCAAGCAGTTGGAAGATCATAGAATCCAGAATATTTGGTCATGACGCCTCGCCATCCGAGGCTCATGCCGACCAACGCGGTAATACTAGCGATTTGAAACAGTGCTAGTTCACTGACCATGTTTGGCCGTCTCGGCATCGTCTTAACAATGGTTTTGGACGGCGAGAGGTTCAAAGGCCGGTAGTGTAGCCCTTTGGAACATGGCGAGACTACTATTGTTCGGAGGTAAGGGGGGGGTCGGCAAAACCACCACCTCGACCGCAACTGCGGTTGGATTAGCCGACGCTGGCCTCAAAGTATTGCTTGTTAGCAGCGATCCGGCTCATAGTACGTCGGATAGTTTAGGTGTGGAATTATCATCAAAACCTACACCTGTAGCCGGCGTAGACGGTTTGTGGGGTCTTGAATTAGATCCGGAGGCAAGGATTTCGGATATGATTCCAAAAATGTCTGAATCAATCGCTCCTTACATAGGTGGAGAAGATGCAGAACTAAATGCATCTGAAATGATACTACCTGGTTTGGATGAAGCGATGGCATTTGATGAGTTATTGAAACATCTTGAGAATCCAAATTGGGATGTAGTTGTATTTGATACCGCACCAACAGGGCACACACTTAGATTTTTAGCATTGCCCGAGATAATTGAAAAGTGGTCTGACAAGATCATCAAAATGCAACGACTAACCGGTGGGATTAGAGCTTTGATGTTTGGTGCAAAGGAAGGTGAAAAGATGAAAGAGGAATTAGCTAGATTCCGGCGAAGAGTTCTCCATGTGCGGCGAATATTATCCAATCCTGAAATCACGAGTTTCACCTTGGTAACCATTCCAGAGAAAATGGGTGTCAACGAGACCGTACGGGCTCATGAAGCACTTATGGAATTTGAATTGCCAGTCAAAGGTTGTGTTATTAATCGGATGACTCCTGATTTAGACCACGAATTCATCCAGCGCAGGAAAGCTAGTGAATCAACCAATGTCGATTCTCTTAAAAATGCTCTTCCCGGATTGGTTTACAAGGAGATTGAACTTTTGGACTCAGATGTTTATGGACTTGAAGCATTGAGGAAAATGTTTTCCTCACTACATGGGAATATAGAATTAGAAGAAGGCCTGGGCCCATTCGATATTGGGCTTGGATTATCTGTAAATCGAGGTAGTTGGAATGAAGGAGATAATGTATATTTGCATCTACCTGGGATCGACCGTGAGGATCTCAGTCTAAGATCGGAGTCCGGAATTATTTTGGTCGGAATCAATAATCGAGAACATGCAGTCGATTTCCCAAGAGCTGCGAAGGCTTCTGATGTCGATGCGAAACTTGAAAACGATGTTTTGAGATTGAAATTCCCTCCAGAATGAATAGCCGTTGGGTTCAAACATCATGGGCCCTGTGGCTCGGCTGATGGCATTAGAGGGTTTGAGCCGTGGTATCTTTTCCGCGCTTGGTTTACTAAAGAGTCGTCGTAAATTAGATGAGGACGAACTCAAGGAGATGTTGCGGTCTTTACGACGGGCGTTGCAAGAGGCTGATTTCAACGTTCGTCAAACCAAAGAGATCACTGAAAGGCTAGAAACTAGGTTACGCGAAGATGAGCCAGGACCTGGTATTACCCTCCAAACCCACGCCCTCAATATCCTCTATATCGAATTGGTTAGACTTCTAGGGAAATCTCGAGAGGTTAGAGCCCACCAATCGACCATTTTAATGGTTGGACTTTATGGAAACGGTAAAACTACTTCGACCGCTAAATTAGCCGAATGGTATCGAAAGCGCCACGGCGTTAGGGTTGCAGTCATCGAAGCTGACGTACATCGTCCCGGAGCATACCACCAATTATGTCAACTTCTCGAAGATAGTACTGTAGAAGTATATGGTGAACCTGATAATACGAATGCCGTTGAAATCGTAAAGAATGGATTAAAAGCCCATTCATCGGCGGATTTGGTTATTATTGATACCGCTGGTAGACATAAACTCGATCAAGAATTAGTCGTCGAATTAGAACAAATTTCCGAAGTTGCTAATGCAAACGAGAGATTTCTAGTCATCGATGCTCAAGTTGGTCAATCTGCTGGCCCTGTTGCAGCAAATTTCCATGATTTAGCGGGAGTAACTGGAATTGTAATCACCAAACTTGATGGAACTGCTCGGGGTGGTGGTGCACTATCTGCTGTTGCAACAACCGGTGCTCCTGTAATGTTTATTGGAACTGGCGAAAAGATTGGCGATATTGAAAAATTCGAATCGGATCGATTCATCTCAAGACTGTTAGGCATGGGAGATATTCGCGGATTAATCGACCTTGCCCCCGATGATTTGGACGAAGAAGAAGCCATGCGTATCACTCAGAGAATGATGTCAGGCAGATTTACCCTCAACGATATGTACGCACAGATGGAAATGATGTCTAAAGTGGGAACTATCGACAAATTAATTTCATTTTTGCCATCTGGTATGTTTGGCGGAATGGGTGCGATGGGTAAGGCTCAAAAGGAAGAGATGCAAGGAAATCTTGACAAATTCAGAGTGATCATGGATTCGATGACCACCAAGGAAAAAGATGAACCAGTCAAAATAAAAGCAGAACGAATTCGACGGGTTGCCAGAGGTTCTGGAGTCAATGAGAAAGATGTTCGAGAACTCATTTCGCAATGGAATAGAAGCCGAAAGATGATGAAAGGCATGAGTGGAAACCGCAAGATGAATAAACAGATGAAGCGGATGATGAAAGATACCGATATGGATCTTGATAATCTTAGCATTTAATCCTAAAATAGTGTTTTTTGACCCTTTTGTTCAGTTTTCTCCTCAACCTTAACCGGTTCTGGATTGAAGATTATTTGAGCTTCGGGTATTATTTTGGTCTCTCTTAATTCCGCATATCGTTCCATCAAATCCTTTGTTGACTTTAGCGAAACTTTTAATCCACAAATGGCGACATGTTCCTCAGGTGACAAATCCAGAGCAAGTGAAAGTGCAAAATCAGCGCCCTTTGCAGATTGAATGGCAATTAATGAAGGCAATAATTCCTCTCTAGCGGTTTTATGAGAACAACCGCAAGTGGCTACTAATCTCTCGATTACAGATTTTCTAACCCACGCAGACCCATGGCGAAGAAAACCCGGGTATGAACAAAATATTCTCCCTTCTATAGTCTTTTGACTTGTAATGCTTGCGCTAAGACTTGCTAATTGACTACCCCAATACCATGAACGATGAGCAGTACTTCTGAATTTTGATGTCAGTAACATATCACCTAAAATTAGTGATTTAGAACCACGTCTTATTGCAGGAGGGTCGTTGAGGACCACTCCATTATTCCAAGAGATCCAAGCGATCATATCTTCAGGACTTTTGTCAAGAGAACGGGAAACCTTTAGGGCTTGTTGGGCGGTTTTTGAACGATATAAGGCGTCTAAACCGGGGAAAATTTCTATACTGGTATCTCTTGTTCCAGTTTCTATATTTTGGATGACTAAGTCCTTATCTATATGGCCATTTGCAAGGATACTCATCACTTGAAGATCTCGAACAAGAGCTCGTAAGTCTCCGGGGTTATTTTCGATTAACGCGGTTATTGCACTAGGATCTGCTGTTATGTTTTCTCGATCCAATACCCTCTGAGTAATTCGGCGTAAGGCCTCTGTATCTGCCCTGTCGAATCTAATCAAATTAAGATGGCGGGAGAACCGGTCTCTAGTCGTTCGCCAATTCGAAGAAGAACGGCCCCACAAACCCATTTCATCATTGCATGCAAGGATGACGGGTTGACGGGTATTTGCTAGCAGGTCCAATAATTCGGCTTTTCCACCACTATCGCCTTTGAGAGATTTTGATGGATCTGCAGCCCCAGATAATGAGAAGGAAATTCGTTCTGAAGAAACTGCTCTGAGTCCGCCAGAAAGATGGTCAACTTCATCAAGTAGAATCAGGGTTTTTGGGGGTTTTTCCCCGGGGGTCATGAATAGAGAACCGTGAGTTGATGCATGGGTTGCCGCCTTTCGAATGGCTCCTGCATTCCTAGCATCCGAAGCATTCAGTTCGATGACATTCCATCCCATGTCAGCTGCGACAGCTCTAGCGACGGTGGTTTTACCGACTCCAGGTGGGCCGATAAGGAGAATTCCGGGTTTTTTGGGTCGGCCGAGTTTCCATTGGTCGAGCCAGGAACGTATTTTTTTGCGTTGGGCCTCGTTACCTTCAAGGTCGTTTTCGCTTGCTGGGCGATAGCGTTCGGTCCAATCACTCGCCAACATGAACACTGGTTATCGAGGCAACCCTTGAACCTTACAGTTCATATTAAAAAGATAGGTCCGAAATTGCAACTCTACGCTGTTGACCAGTATCTCTTTGCCTTAGGGTAACCATGTTGTCAAAGAGTGAGTCATGGTCAACAGTAATGCACCATGGAACTCCAATCTCATCCGCACGCGCATACCTACGCCCAATCGAACCACTAGCATCATAAATACTGAAAACACCCTTTTTCGAACACAAATCCCGGTGAATGGTTTCAGCTAATACACCCATTCCATCCTTCTCATACAAAGGTAAAACACAAACATCTACCGGAGCAACTTCTTCCGGTAGTGTAAGCAGGCAATAATTCTCGCCTGATTTTTGTGTTTCTAGATATGAATGGTCCAATAAATGCCAAATTATTCGATCGATTCCAAATGCTGGTTCAACCACGTGTGGAATGAACCATTCACCGGCAATAGTCTCGGTTTTTTGGTTTCGTTTTACATGTTCAGGGAGAATTTCAAGCAATTCACCTTGGAGTTCGAGTGTTATTGGGAAACAAGAGTCAGAATCCAATTCTTCAACCGCCTCCTTGACCTTTCCAGCAAGAGCCCTGAACGCCGGTCCGGCTTTTGCTCCGTCAGTTGTCCAGCCATTGGTTTCGATAACTTTTGGTTCATCGAAAGTCCTCCAAGCACGCAAGCGTTGACCGGTTGCTTTTTCATGAGATTCCAAATCATAACAACCGCGGTGTGCTATGCCTACACATTCGATCCAACCATATGAGCCGAGAATTTCCGCATCCCAACAATCTTGGGCATAATGAGCCATTTCATCTGGTCGGTGTTGCCGAAACCTCAGGCCTTCAGGTTGGATTCCTACTTTGGTAAGAAAATCCATAGTCCAAGCCATAAAATATCCAACTGTTCCGTGACGAATAATTCCTTTCGATACAGCTTCACCAAAAGTCATTGATATTTCTCCATCATCTTGGGAGATGAGAGTTACCGGTTTGTCCCACTTGCTAAAATCATGGTGGGTATCGACTTCTGGGTCGATAAAATATTCCAATTCAGCCATATTGAATTCTCTTAGCCTAATCATCCCTTGTCGAGGACTGATTTCATTGCGATAGCCTTTGCCAATTTGGACCGCACCAAATGGAAGACGCTCTCTGAAATGTCGATAGATAGATGTAAAAGACGTAAACATACCTTGAGCGGTTTCAGGCCTTAGGAAACCCGGCCTACCAGATGAACCAGCACCAATTTTGGTATTGAACATCAAATTCTCGGCTTTAACGGGCCCCCAATCACAAGCCTGACACGCAGGACATCTGGGCTCCATTTCGTCAATGTAGGCCTCTAATTGAGATTTTGAAAATGATTCTGCATTAGGATGATTATTCTCAATCAAATGATCGGCTCTGCTAGCCTCACCACAAGCAAGACAATCGGTCAAAAAATCACTAAATTCTCCCACGTGACCACTAGCTTCTAGTACAGCGTAAGGGGTTACTGTAGGGCAAGATATTTCGACTATATTCCCAAGTGATTGCCAATGCTCAATCCAGGTTTGGCTAACTTTTGAGCGAAGTCGCCCACCGACAGGCCCAAAGTCATACAGCCCGGCGGAACCACCATGAATCTCAAAGGCCGGTAGAATAATTCCTCGGCGCTTCAACATGCCTGAAAGACGGCTTAGCCGCTCAGGTGTAAACTCGTCCATATCCGAACCGGTTACACAGCAGGTACATGAGCCCACCTGCCCATCAACTTGATTGCATAGTTAGTTGGGCACAATATCTGATGGGCCAAGCAATGGTTGACATTCGGCAAGAGGATTGTACCGGTTGCGACCGTTGCATCCCTCATTGCCCGTTCGAGGCATTACTTCCCTTGGCAATTTGCCCAGACGGATTCAACAAGAGACCTGTCATCGTTAGAGAAGAAGCATGTGTGGGTTGCCTATCTTGTATTGGTTCTTGTCCAACAAATGCGCTTTTTGAAATTATCATTCCCAAGAATTCACTTAAGTCTCCACTCAGCCACCCAAATAAGCATCTACTAACTCAATCGATTGACCGTTGGTCTAAGGCCGGATTGAAATGGGCTTAGAAGCGTAAGGTTCTTCAAGTCAATTCGCACGCTTTCCTAATACGCGCTGCGGAAGTGAGAATAATGGCAAATATTGAATATTTGGACCAACCTCACGAAACAGAGGAATTATTGGAACATTTATGCCAGCCGGTTCGTAATTGGTTCAAGGATAAATTCGACGATTTTACCCCTCCTCAAAAACTTGCAATCCCATCGATTCTCGCTGGAAATCATCTATTACTGTGCTCGCCAACAGGATCTGGAAAAACCTTGACCGCATTCTTGACCATTATCGATAAATTGGTTCGGCATGCTTTGGATGGAACTCTTGAAAAACGGGTTTATTGTTTGTATATTTCGCCGATTAAGGCATTAGCAAACGATATTCAACGTAACCTAATAGGTCCACTAAGCGAGATCGAAGAAAAATATTTACCCGACAGGGCTCAAGGTAAAATCAAAGTTGGCCTAAGAACTGGCGATACCCCGCAATCAGAGCGCCAAAAGATGCTTAGAAACCCACCCCATATTCTCATAACAACTCCTGAAAGTATGGCAATAGCTATTTCATCGCCTCGATTCCAACCAATAGTTTCCAATGTAGAATGGATAATTATCGATGAGATGCACTCTTTGGTGCCAACCAAAAGAGGAGTCCACCTAGCTCTGACCATTTCCTTATTGGATACTATTCTTGAACGGCCCGTTCAAAGAATCGGAATCTCTGCAACAATGGAGCCATTGGAAACAGTTGCAGAATATTTAGTGGCCAGTGATGATAGAGAAAGTCGAAAGGCCAACCAAACTATAAAAATTGCAAAAATAAGTGGGGCGAGGGAACTTGATTTGGATATTTTGCTTTGCTCACCAAAATTCAATGATCTGAGTGTGATGAAAGTTCTAGAGATGAATGTGGATATGATCGCCGACCTTATCACCGCTCACACTACCACTCTTGTATTCGCAAATACTAGAAAGATGACTGAAACCTTAGTTCAAAGGTTGCGCCCATTCCTTGGTGAGTTAGTTGCTGGCCATCACGGATCGATGGATAAAGGAATCAGACACGAAGTTGAGAAGAAACTCAAACTAGGGCATCTTAGAGCAGTAGTAACCTCATCTTCATTAGAAATGGGTATAGATATCGGTTCTGTTGACTTGGTAATACAGGTCGGCTCACCAGGAGACATTTCAACGGCATTACAGCGAATCGGCCGTGCTGGTCACCACGTCGGTGGAATTCCTCGTGCCCGATTCTTACCTTCAAGCGTCGATGATCTGATGGAGTTAGCAGCTCTTCAAGCAGCGATTCAAACCGGTGAAATGGACTTATTGGATTTCCCTCAGAATTGCTTAGATGTATTAGCTCAATTCTTGATAGGATTAGTAATTATCACTGAACGTGATATCGATGAGGCATTCGAAATTGTCACTAGTGCTTGGACCTATAGAACACTACCATACGATGATTTTATCGAAGTTTTAGATATGCTTGAGGAAGAGCGCCGTGTTTGGATTGACTGGGAGGAAAACCTCTATGGCAAACGTGGTTATTCCAGAATGATTTACTACACAAATATCGGTACAATTGCACCTGATAACTCCTACTTGGTTTTTAATGCTGAGGGGAGTATTCTAGGACAATTATCTTCATCTTTCGTCGCAAATTTGCGAGGGGGCGATGTCATCCTATTGGGTGGTTCTACATATCGCGTTACAAATATTCAAGGTACGAGGGTGAATGTCAGTTCGGTTACAGGATATCGACCAACCGTTCCATCATGGTCCGGAGAAGCCCGTAGTAGGTCCAGAGAATTATCAGGCGCCTTGCTCAATTTACTCGGCCATTGTGCAACCGCACTTCGGCGTCAGATGGACCCGCGAAAGGTGTTGAGGGATGCCTATGGACTCAGTGAAAGTGTATCTAACACAATAGCACGACATTTGGAAGAACACAATATTGATACATTCCAGGTCCCAGATCCTAACCGCATCTTGGTCGAGCAAATTCTATCCGGCGGAATGCCAACTTATGTCATCACCTCTTGTCGTGGCCGCGGTTTCAATACAGCTTTAGGATACTTTATGGCAGGATTGGCCGAACAAAACGGAATTGCTGTCATCGAACTATCATTCGATGAAAACGGATTATTGCTCAAAACAAGCAAAGAAGTAGACCCTGGGGATATGTACGATGCTTTCTGTAATAATAATCATGTGGAGGTAATCGAGCGATATATCATCAATACTCAAATTTTCGCAAAACGATTCCGAGAGGTTGCAGGAAGGTCTTTGATAATTCCAAAACGAATCGGTGCTGAAGAGATCAGTCCTCAGCAATTCCAGCAACGTGCAGATGCATTATTGGTTCGTCACCGGTCTATTGAGGACTCTTTATTGATTAAGGAAGCAAAAGCTGAGATCATGTTTGGAGATATCGATATGAAATCTTTGACTCAATTTCTTGAATCAACCAAAGATTCTAGCGCAAGGATAGTCCATACCAAAGTTGCGGTGCCATCTAGACTCGGAATGAGTCTATACATGAGTACGTTTGAAGATTTATTATCAATGAAAACACGAGCCTTCTTGGTCAAAGATATCGACCCTGAAATTCTAAAGCGTTTACTTGGCAGTAGAAGTCTCGCAACCGAGATGACCGATGAACAATTGAAGGATTTCTATCTAAGCAAGGTTCCCGTGCCAACTAATGCTGACCAATTACTTCATCTCATGGCGAAGGGTGGTGGTCTAAACCGTGAATGGGATAATCCATTATATGCGAGTAAATTGGCTGGAATCAACCACGAAACTATCAAAACCTGGGTTATTGAATTAGCGGAACAGGGTTTGATCACTAAACTCAAAGGAACAGGTCTCGATGAATTAGATGACAAATGGTTCTCAACCTACATGGCAGAAATCCATGGCACACTCGGTTGCATCGCAAATATCGGCGGAAAAGATGTTGAGGATGTTAGAGACCTATACACAAAGGGCGTAACATATCAAACATCAACCACTTATGACGGAACAACACCTACCGATTGGACCGAGCATAAAATTTCTGACCCTCATGAAGCACTTAGGGTAAAGATTATCGAAATGTTAGGCTCTGAAGGTCCAACTCAAAGCGAAGCAATCAGTGGCCGTTTACCATTTCCACAAGGCCAAATCGATTCCATCCTTCACGAATTAGAGATGCGTAACGTCATTTCGGTTGGATTCTTCACCCAAACAAAAGAGGCAGAATATATTCTCAAAGTCGATGAGCACAGAATTACCGGTGGCGAAGACGATGTAGTTGAATATCGCTGGGTTCAAAACCTTGTTATGGAAAAATCATTCGCTCAATACAAGGATGGATTCGCTGCTTTCAATGAACATATATTATTCCAAAAACAACAAGAGATGCTGTATCGTGTCGATGGTTTCCGTTATGCTGATTGGAAGGATTTGCTATTGGATTCAGACGTCATCATGGGTCGGTTACTCCACAACCGAATAGGATATACAACCATGAAAAACATTCCAATGTTATTGGGGCTCAAGCCAGAACCTTGGCTCGGTGAAATGGAAAAATTGATCCTCGAAAAAATACCACAGGGTGAAAATCTCACCAGAGTTGAAATTCTGGCCGAATTCCCCAAAGGTGAAGAACATAAGTCACTTCAAAGAGATCTTAAAAATGCTTTAGCTAATCTCGAGCGCCAACTATGCTTGGTCAAACAATTCGAAGATGTTGTCGGGCGCCGCCGCCGTCTATCTTTGTTCCATCGAGTTATCGATGTTTATGAAGCGATGAGCTTTGAAGATGCATTGGAAATAGTCATAAAGAGAATGGGACCTGTCAAAGCTTTTACCTTACGATATTATGTTTCGAGAAGCGTCGAAGAATTAGCGATGGCACTCCGGAACCTAGAACGAGAGGGGCGCATCGCTAAGGTGATGGCTTTGGTTCCTGAACCCGAGGCGTTCTATGTTGTACCCGATGAAGTTGCAATGCTCAAAACCCCAAGGCGGGAAGACCGGAAATTGAGAATCCTAACCCAATCAGATCCGTATGTATCAAGATTCATTTGGGAGGTTCGAGCAATTCTTGAGCGAGGTTGGTACTTACCGGTCTTCAAGGGAGTTGACCCGATTGGAAAGGTCTTGATGTTCAAGGTTAACGACTATTTGGAAATCAAAGATATGCATATTCCGTACGCATACTTGGATGAATTTTGTGAAGCGTTCGAGATATTGCTCAACAACCATTCTGACCAATTGGTCGATGTCGCGGTTCTCACTAATTTCAATGGTGAAAATGTAACTACTCTCGACGACGATACCAGATCTGCTCTCGAAAATATCGGCTTCAAAATAGCTGGTGAAAGGATGATTAGAGGAGGTGTTGTAGATCCACAACCAAGAGAATTGGCCGAGCGTGCTCTATTCCACCGCCATAATCTTCATCAAGATTCGAGGTTACAAACCGAAGTTGATGCCTTAGATAGCGTTCAGGAAGTTAGAGATGACTTCGGTTTGAGAGGCAGATCCGAAGTATACCGTGTCAGCTTGAAAAACATGGCTAGTGCAAAGAGATTGCATCAAGGAGTAAATCTTCGAAGTCACCAAGTCTGGGCATCTTATGATCACTTCTCGACTCTGCTGGCGATCAGAGGACAAGAACCTGATGATGAATTACTCGATGTGATGGATTTTTTCAGCGAAAACTCTGATCCTGCAATTTTCATGGAACGGCATGCATTAAAACGAGCGGCGTTCAGAAAAATCATCCAACCTCTGCTCAGAAGCGGCCATATAGTTCAGGATTTCAGAGGAGGATTCAGATCGGTTTATCCACGACAAGGAATGGATCGAATAATTTTACGCAGGGAATATTTACGTCGAATCGTTTCGGATTATCCGGTAATCACACTCAAGCAATTCTCAAAATTAGCTGGAACTCCATTCAAACCTGAAGAGCTCAAAGCAATTCTAACCGAATTCGAAGAGGATGGGACTTTGATCAAGGGATTCTTGATAGAGGATTTGCACGAGGTTTGTTGGGGGCGTAAAGATCTTCTTGAAACCTCGAAGAGCCTAAAACCAGTCCGTGATTTAGTGCTGCCGCCATCTGATCCAATCGCGCCATATTTCTCAGATATTCTAAAGCAAAGATTCGGATTCGGTAGTGCGTATTTGGTTTTCCGAAACGCCGAACCAGTAGCTGCTTTCAAAGCAAATATAAGAAATAAGGAAATAGATGTCACAGATTACGAAGGCTCTGAAAAAGGTTGGCGAATTGTTAAAGAATTCGCCTGGGAGCACCAGATGCCTCTCAAGACCGAACTCAGAATCGGTGGCAAAAGAATTAAACAAAACTGAGACGATTTTAATATTGTCAAAGGTCTGAACCAGTTGTGTAATAGTCAATAAAATGTCCCGTAGGGACATGTGGCCTTGAAGCGGAGCATTGAAGAACAACCGAATTCCATTTGGTAATATGAACCACAAGGCCTTGTTGATGATGGCCCTCATGCTAATGGTGACCGCCAGTCCCTTGGTAACACCCGTAAGCGCACAACTGGAAGACATTGAAGTCCTCGAAATGGTCGTAAACCCGGCAAATAATCACACCTACTATTTGCTAACAGCATCATCATGGACCGATGCGGCACAAGTTGCTCGAAGTTTGGACGGATTCTTGGTCACCGTGAATGACGAAGCAGAAGATCAATGGCTTTTCGATACCTTTGCAACCGATGGTGATATTACACGCCATATTTGGATCGGATTGACCGATCAAAACGCCGAAGGAGAATTCCGCTGGCACGATGGAACTCCTTTCCTCTATCGAAATTGGGGAGATGGTCAACCCGATGAAGGCAATGATGAGGATTATGTCCATATTACTGGCACAAATATGGGCAGTATCGACCCAGCTACTTGGAACGATTTGGAAGATGACCCTCAATATTTCCCGGTTTATGGAGTGGTTGAAGTTGGTGAAGGAGCGGATTATGCTTTAAGATTCGATGGCGATGATGATTATTTAATCGCTGAGCACGACGAGGGACTGATAATTGAAAATGACTTATTCATCTCGGCTTGGGTTAAGCCATATACCGCTAATGGCAACCAATTCATTGTGATGAAGGGCGATTATGGTTGGGGCATGTACCTTTCCAATGGTAACTTAGCATATTCCTCCCAATACAGTTTAAGTCAACATCCAAAATCAAATTTCACTGTTCCCATAAATCAGTGGAGCATGGTATCTATTCATGTTACCAATCAATCCATTACTTTCACACTCGATAATGTCTCAGAATCGCCAATTGCTCTAGAAGACCATCAGATTCCTCAAGGAGACTTTGGGTCGAATGATTGTTATCAATCTGGAGAAGCCTGCGATGAATTCTATATCGGTAGAATGGGTGCTGGATGTGATTGTTCATATTTTTACGGATTGATGGACGATATTGAGATATCGAGTTCGAACCAATCTATTAGTGATTGGTCCTTCCCAGAGGGAGAAGGTGCAACCACCCTCGATAATAGTAATAGAACTGCAAATATCAATGGAGCTGCATGGGTAATGCCTGACGGTACAATTATTGCCCAAGCGATAGAAGTCAAGAATGGAATAACTGTTTCTAGCCTTTCGGCCCAACCCGGCGATACTCTGCTTTTCTTCGTGGAAATTCCAGAAAATACCCGTTATGTCCAATTGACAGTATATGCTTGGGACAATTGGGGTGATGAGGAGAACGAAGAAGAATTTCAAGAGATTGAAATGAATATTTATATTGCCAATAATCGCATTCCTACCGCGTGGGACCATGATGATATTGTTGATGGGTGGGGATACTATTCCTACGGCTATTATGAATGGCCTGAAGCCGGTACTTGGTGGATGACCATTACAACTAAAACCGGCTTCAATAATGCTGAACTGAGCGCTTATTGGGAAGAAGCACCAACTCCACCCGAATTGGATGACATGACAGAATTGAAGAATGGAATCGCAGTTACCGACCAAGGAATTGGTCGAAATAGTGATACAAAATCTCTATACTATTATGTCGATGTGGTCGAACCCCTAACAGAATTAAGCGTCAAAACTTTTGGTGGAGATGGCCAATGCGACCTTCATATTGCTTGGAAGGTCTTGCCTTGGGATGACTTCGGTCAACCTTGGATTATCGATAACTGGGATGACGGAGAATCTACTACAGAACCCGCCGATGCAACCAGTTCCTCCAGCACAATCGATCATTCTCAAAATCCCGGCAATGACGAACGCGTTAGCATCTTTGATGCTCAAGAAGGGATCTATTATGTTATGATTACATCTTATCGACAATGCCACGGTGTCACTATTCAAGCGGACTTTGTTTACGCACCTGATAATACTGCACCTGATGATGCAATTGAATTGAATGCTGGAATACCATATGGTCCAATCTCTGGATACCATGGGCTTGACCAATACTTCTTCATCGATGTTCCAACTGGAACAGAACGTTTGGAGGTTGATTTAGACAATGGAGCAGGTGATGCAAAACTTCTGCTGCGATTAGAAAGCACTCCAACTTGGACAACTTACGATAAGCACTCCACAACCCCTGGTGCAGGTGATAAAATCGCATTTAACGACCCTACACCTGGCCGATGGTACATTTTGGTTGGAACCGAAGAATCATTCAGTGCATTGGACATTACAGCATCATTCGCAGATCGCTACGAATGGACTTACGATGGTGAACCAATCCAATTATTCAATGAAGAGTCGGTCGAAGGAATCACCGCCCCAGAAGGCGAAGAGATGTATTTCTTCATCGACTTAGAAAATGATGCTACCGCGATGAAAATCAGCACTTGGGGCGGAGATGGTGATGTAATCCTTAGCGTTGAAGCAGAAGGAAGAAACTGGGATGAGGACGATATTATAATGGGTCGTCAAGGCTCGACTTCCAATGAATTTGAGTCTGACCATGGCGGTCCTGAACAAAGCGTTGAAATTTGGTATACAACCGGGCGAGTAGATATAATCCTAAAAGCAAAAACAGATCTTTCTGAAATAGGAATTATAGCTATTTGGACCGAATTCGATTCACCTTTCCCTGAGCCAGAACCTGAGCCTGAGCCCGAACCTGAAGAAATAAAATCATGCGAAGAAATCGCTGAGGAATTATTCATAGAAATGGATCGCAATAACGACGGGGACCTTTCACATTCAGAATCTCCTGATTTAGAAGAATTCGATTTGAATGAAGATGGTGTTATATCATTCAATGAGTTGAAGCAAGAGGTATGTTCTTGTGGAAGTGAATTGGAATTGGTATTTGAACAATACAATAAGGACGAGGTCAGTTTAACCGATTTGTCAAGTCGTAAGTGGAACAACGACCATGACTTCTTCGCAATCGACCGCGATAATAACTTGCGAATAAGTACCAAAGAGGTCGAAAGGAATACAATGGCTTGTACAACCACTTACGATGCGTTTGACCGCGATGGTGATGGTGTGCAGGACAAGGATGATGCTTTCCCTGATGACCCTGACGAATCCAAGGATAAAGACGGGGATGGAGTCGGTGATAATGCGGATATATTAGCCTCAGTACCGAATGATTTGGTATATTCTTCAGCGGGAATTGTTGGAGTAATATTGATTTTATTATTAGCTTTCATGCTTGTGGGCAATAAGCGCGGTGGTTCAGGCCCTGCTTGGGAACAAGAGCAATTCGATGAGAGGATGATGGGAATGGAACCTCCAACGGTTGTTCCCCCTGCAATGGATTTGGGGCCGGTGCCAGAGGTACCAGCAGAGATGGTAGTTTCTGACCTATTCGAATGATTCTACTTATCTGGCCATCCAATTTTGAGAACGATAGGGGACTATAAATAGGACGTGTTAAACCCACAAAACATGTTTACTAAAAAACAATGTGCATTTATTATTTCCTTGTCAATTGTACTAAATTCGCAATTTTTGCTTAGTGACTCAACCCTAGTTGACACTAAAACTATCGATTTCAGAACAGCCGAAAACAATGCTGAACCAACTATCTCATCATTGAACTCTACTC
>LWDU01040847.1_pt1 | contig 33006 bp, 24 predicted proteins | sample 727161 | NCBI WGS metagenome assembly LWDU01 (sample SAMN04566230, study PRJNA314399) | hydrothermal vent metagenome | isolation source: deep sea hydrothermal plume seawater | place: Mexico: Gulf of California, Guaymas Basin | collected 2004-07-11 | reverse complement strand
CGGGTGCCGGCGGTACGGACACGGCCACCAAGTTGGGCTACATCACCGTGAACGAGCCGGCCCCTACGGCCGACTTCTCGGGAACCCCGACTTCTGGCGTCTCACCGCTCGTCGTGGCTTTTAGTGATCTGTCAACGGGCAACCTGAGCACGTGGTCTTGGAGCTTCGGTGATGGAGGCAGCTCCTCGGCCCAGAATCCGGGCCACACATACGGCGCTGTAGGAACCTACACAGTCTCCCTGACGGTGACCGGCCCTGGCGGGAACGATACGACGACTAAGGTCGGCTATATCACGGTGGCCGATTCGCCGCCGACGGCCGACTTCTCGGGCACCCCGACTTCTGGCGTCTCACCGCTCATCGTCGCATTCAGCGATCTATCTACGGGCGTCTTCAGTACCTGGTCCTGGGACTTCGGTGACGGAGGCAGCTCCTCAGCCCAGAACCCGAGCCACACCTACTCGGCGGCAGGCACCTACACGGTGGCCCTGACCGTGACCGGCCCCGGTGGCAGCAATACTGCCACCAAGGTGGGCTACATCACGGTGATCGAACCACCGCCCACGGCGGACTTCTCGGGCACCCCGACCTCGGGGGATGTACCGCTGATCGTTGCATTCAGCGATCTTTCGTTAGGCAGCGTCTCGTCTTGGTCTTGGGACTTCGGTGATGGGGGTAGCTCTTCGAGCCAAAACCCCAGCTACACCTTCACGGCCGCGGGTACCTACACCGTTGCCCTCACGGTGACGGGCCCTGGTGGCAGTGACACCATGACGAAGGTTGGCTACATCACAGTGAACGAGCCATCGGTTGGCGGTCTGCACTACCTGTCGTTCTTGACAACCACCAACGTTCCTGGGGTGGGCAAGGTCCGTGACGAGGATGTCGTCACCTTCGACGCAGCCACAGGCCTCTGGTCCTGGCACTTCGACGCATCCGACGTGGGAGTGGGTAGTACGGACATCAACGCGCTGCACGTGCGAGCCGATGGCAGCCTTATCCTCTCCTTCAACACGACAACCACCCTTCCGGGTTTGACGGGTGGGCCCAATGGGGAGGTTGTCGATGATTCAGATCTCGTGGTGTTCACCTTCACCAGCACGGGGGCCAACACGGCAGGCACGTTCGCGTTCCTGTTCGACGGTTCCGATGTGAATATGACCACCAATGGAGAGGACATCGATGCGGTCTATGAATATGACGATGGCCGACTGGCGATCTCCACGGTTGGGACTCTGCGAACGGCTGGTCAATCACCACGCAGGGACGAGGACGTGGTGATCTTCACCCCGAGTTCGCTCGGGGCGGCAACCAGTGGCAGCTTCGCGCTGCACTTCGACGGCTCGGACGTTGGCTTTGGGAGCATCGGCGGCCACGACGTGGGTGCCGTGACCTTTGATGGCCCGGACATGCTGTTCTCGACCCTTGGCACGTATACGGCTGCCGGAGGCACCGGAGCGGACGAAGACGTCAGCCGTTTCGTGGGGACGTTCGGTTCCCAGACTTCGGGTACAGCCGCCCTGGAACTGGATCTCTCCGCCTTGGGCATCAGCACCTCCGAGGACACCGATGGCCTCTCCTTCCGATGAGTGTTCAGTACGGCAGGGTTGCCGAGATGGCGTTGGATGCGGCGCGTCCAGCGGGTGTTCCGTCTTCGGGGAACCAGACCTGCGCATAGAGACTTGATCCAGGCAGGGCCGTGGCGGGCACCGTGATGGTTGTCTGCCACGCGCCCGAGGCGTCGGTCTGAATGGTCGTGACCGAATCAGCTGAAGGCACCTGCAGGCCTCCAGCCATGGAGCGGCAATCGGCGCGAAGGCCTACGATCAGATTGGTGCTCAGGTTTGCAGGGGCGCCAGTAAATGAGAGCGTCAGTTGGCTTCCCGGGGCAATGACTCCGGATCCTTGCAGGGATGAAGGTCCGCCTTTGCCGGGCAGGGCGTATTCCAAATCCACCCAGAGGGCCCCGGGATCGTCAGCAAAGCGCAGGGAGAGGTAGGCCTGCTTGCGATCCCGCACCGCGTTCACGACGGCGACCCCGTTGCAGGGGGTGGAGTCCGTGAAGGACAAGCCCCCGCGTACCGTGACCTGAGCATTGACGATGGGAGCCTTAATTGGCGTTGCGCGCAGCTGGTCCACACGCGCCACCGCTCGATAGCGACGACCGGCGGGGAGCGCCACACTGACCGGGTAGGCGTTTCGGTCGTTACGAATTTGACGTTCCACGTCGAATGTCCCGCCCGGCACGATGAAAGGGTTTGCGGGATCACTTACGTCCCAGAAGGCGATCTCTGCCTTACCAACGCCACAGGTTGGCGCCCCTGGGCCGATGCGCCCGTCGAGGATGACCTCTTGGACGCGCAAAGGACTACCGCCGGGTGCTGTGTCGAATGCGAGGCCGACGTACCAGTCGGATCCTGGCGCACTAGTGGGCGGCGTGAGGGGAATGCTATTCGTCGCGCGCGCCAAACCGTCGGTTGTCGTGACGAGAATAGGCTGAGCAGCGGTAAGGGGCGGGAACTCGCAGCCGTCCACGACGACCTTCCCGCTGCGGTAGACCGTTACCTCACGGTCGACCAGGTGAGCCAGGGGAATGCGCGCGAGTCGTGGATTCACGTGCCGGTCAATTCGCCGGAAGCCCACACTGGGGTCGGAGGGGAGGTCGACGGCGATGCTGAAGTAGAGGTCCTGGTCGGGATCGGTGGGGTCGGGATCGGGGGGCAGCGCGAAGTGCAGGGCATATTCGTTCTGGGTGATGTAGCCCCCTGCGCTCGTTACCAGTTGGCGTCGGCGGTGACCCGTGCCGTCGCCTTCGACGGCGACCTCCACCGAGGCGCCGTACTCGTTGGCCAGACCGAAGGGCACACCTGGGGCGTCCATCACAACGTTGACCCGCACGAACCGCCGTTGGTCGGCGGGCGTGGTCTCATCGTAAATGGTGTTGTCGTAGAGGAAGCCCCGTACCGAGCCGAAGGCACCGATTCCCAGGTCCATGTCTCCGTCCTTGTCCCAGTCGGCCCAGGAATGGACCGCATTGACAAGGTTGCCTGGGGGGATCGGATGAGTGGCCACGACGAACTTGCGCTGGCCCGTCTCCACGAACATGTTGCGGCGGAAGATCGTCTGGGTGCTGATATCGATGTCTCCATCGTTGTCCCAGTCTGCGTGAGAAACTCCCAGGCAGTTAATGCCGCCGTTCATCTCGATGACCTTCTTTTTGGTCAGGAAATACGTTCCGTCCCCATTGCTCTCGAGGATGCGGATCATCAGGTCGGCGCACCATGAGATTAGAAGATCGAAGTCACCGTCCAAGTCGTAGTCGAAGAAGAAAATGCCCTCGTCGGTCGTGCTGCGACCCGGGATGCCACTGGCCGGGGTATCCAACGGCATGAACATGGGGGCCCCCAGGGTCGAACGGTTCTGGTAGAGGGTGCCGTTGCAGTAGAGGTCAAGGTCCCCGTCACCATCCACGTCGCAGAACTCCGCTCCCTCCGGACGATCCGTGCCGGGGATGTTGTCCAACCCCACCTCGCGACTGAGTTCGAGGAAACGGTGTTCTCCGCCCGGCCCCGTCGGCCCCATGTTTTGAAGGAAGAAGTTCCCAGGGCTGCCGCTCATGGGAACCCAAGCAGGATAGACGGGTACGAACAGGTCGGGATCCCCGTCGAAGTCCACGTCAGCCCACAGGTTTGTTTCGCAGTTGCCCCAGGGGACCTCATCCACCACTCCGGGGCGCATGACGTTGATGAAACCCGGCAGGGTGCCGGTATTGCGTAGCAGCTGCACGTCCTCCTGCACCGTCCCACGAGTCTCGGTGGCGATGTCTGGGTAGCCGTCCATATTGAAGTCACCGATGGCGCATCCATAGCGGGGTTGGAGCGGCAAGACGTTCTGATAGACCTCCCAATCCTGGCCACCCAGGTTGTGCCAGAGTTCGCCCGAGCGTGCTCCGAAGAAATCAACCCAACCGTCCGCATCCAGGTCGCCGAAGGAGATCCCGCCGGAACGGTCAATATCAAGACCGTTTGGCCAGTTGGAGTTGCGCCAGAGGGAGACTTGGAGGTCCTGAGCGTTGGCGAAAGCAGCACCGAAGAGACTCCCGACCAATGCCACCGAGATGAAGCGGCAGGCGTGACGGGGCCGGGTAGGTCGTCGGCTGTGCATGGAGTGGGCGTGCATCGTGGGTTGTTCCTGGGTTTGTAGGCTCATAAACAGCATACCCCGGCGCGGAATTCTGGGTGGGTACGCCCGCGGTGCGTCCCAATAGGAGCGGGGGCCCGCTGGAAGCGTTGGCGCCTTCGCTTGTGGCGACGCCTAGTGGCTGTGGCCGCCGCCTGCATCGGCATCATTGTTGCTGGGCAGCTCGGAGACCAGGGCGTCCGTTGTCAGCAGCAGACTGGCAACCGAAGCCGCGTTCTGCAGGCCTGATCGCACCACCTTGGTGGGGTCGATCACTCCCGCCTTGACGAGGTCTTCGTAGGTGTCCGTCGCGGCGTTGTAGCCGCAGTTCTTGGCCTTGGACTGCAAGACGTTCTGAACCACCACGGCACCGTCCTGGCCGGCATTCTCAGCGATCTGGCGCAGGGGAGCCTCAAGCGCGCGACGCACGATGAGGGCACCGATGCGCTCGTCATCGCTCAGCTTGAGAGCTTCGACGACCGGGATGCAGGAGAGCAGAGCGGTTCCGCCACCGGAGACTATGCCCTCTTCCACGGCCGCGCGGGTCGCGTGCAGGGCGTCTTCGACGCGAGCTTTCTTCTCCTTCATCTCAGCTTCCGTGGCGGCACCCACGTGAACCTGGGCCACTCCACCAGACAGCTTGGCGAGGCGCTCTTGAAGCTTCTCGCGATCGTAGTCCGACTTGGTGTTTTCGATCTCGGCGCGAATCTGAGCGATGCGGCCCTTGATCTCGGACTTCTTGCCGGCACCTTCAACGAGGGTCGTATCGTCTTTCGTGACGACGACCTTCTTGGCGGAGCCCAGGTCCTTCAGGGTCATGGTCTCAATCGACGTGCCCATGTCCTCAATCACAGCCTGGCCACCCGTCAGGGCCGCGATGTCCTGCATCATGGCCTTGCGACGATCGCCGAACCCGGGTGCCTTGATAGCGACGCAGGGGAAAGCGCCGCGCAGGCGATTGACCACGAGGGTCGTCAGAGCCTCGCCGTCGATATCCTCGGCGATGATGACAAGGGGCTTGCCGGACTGGGCCACCTGCTCGAGCAGGGGCACGATTTCCTTGATGGAAGAGAGCTTCTTCTCGTGCACAAGAATGGCCGGGTTCTCGAACTCCACCTGCATTGTGTCGGGATTAGTGATGAAGTGCGGGGACAGGTAGCCCTTGTCGAACTGCATGCCCTCAACCCACTCGACGTAGGTGTCGAGCGTGGTGCCCTCTTCGACCGTGATGACTCCGTCCTTGCCCACGCGATCCATGGCCTCGGCGATCATGGCGCCGATTTCAGGGTCGTTGTTGGAGGCGATGGAGGCCACCTGCGCAGTGTCCTGGGTGCCCTTGATGGGGGTGGAGATCTTGTGCAAGTGGTTTACACAGGCGTCCACGGCCTTGTCGATGCCGCGCTTGAGGCCCACGGGGCTCGCACCGGCGGTGACGTTCTTCAGACCTTCCTCGAAGATGGCTTCGGCCAAGACGGTGGCGGTGGTCGTGCCATCACCCGCAGCGTCGTTGGTCTTCGCAGCCACCTGCTTCACGAGCTGTGCGCCCATGTTCTCGTAGGCGTCCTCGAGCTCGATCTCCTTGGTGACGCTCACGCCGTCCTTGGTGACGGTTGGGCTTCCAAAGGCCTTCTCGATGATAACGTTGCGGCCTCGGGGACCGAGGGTGACTTTGACAGCTCTGGCGAGCTTGCGTACTCCGGCACGGATGTGCTCGCGGGCGTCTGCGTCGTAACTGATCTGCTTGGCGGCCATGGGGCTGCTCCTTGTGCTGGGGTGGGGGTTCGTTGGCGGACTAGCTCAGTCAATGATGGCGAGGAGGTCGTCCTCGCGCATGATCATGTAGTCCTCGCCCGCGTACTTGACGTCGGTGCCGGCATAGGATGTGAACAGGACACGATCGCCCGCGCTGACGGAGAAGGTGCTCTTGGTTCCGTCGTCGAGGGAGCGGCCGTCACCGAGCGAAAGGACGATGCCCTCCTTGGGCTTCTCCTTGGCGCTCTCGGGGAGCAGGATGCCGCCAGCGGTCTTGTCTTCAGCTTCGATGCGCTGAACGAGCAGGCGATCGCCTAAGGGGCGGATGGCGATTTTCTTTTTGGTCTTGGTGGCCATTGGGATTCTCTTGTTGATGTCTTGGGAACAGTGAAAAAAGGGGGTGCCTTGGAGGGGCGCCGACCGTCGGATGACGGCGGTGGAGGGAAAGGTGAGAGCTAGTTGTTGCTCCCCCAGTGATCGTGAAGGACGCGCTGTACTTCGCCGCGCAGGGTGTCGGGGTGAACCGGTTTGCGCAAGAAGGCCGAGACGCCCGAGCGCAGGGCAACCTGCTCGTAGGCCTCGCTGGCTTCGGCGGACCACAAGATGCAGGGCAGCGTCGGAGCCTCAAGGCGCAGGGCTTCAAAGAGGTCCAGACCGCCGCGGTCGGGCATGTGTACGTCCAGCAAGGCCAAGTGCACAGTGGCTTCTCTACGGAAGAGGCCCAAGGCCTCGGTCCCGCTGGCCGCCCGGAGGACTTCGATCCCAAGAGGGTCGAGCAGCTCGGCGGCGCCGCGGCACAGGTCCTGGTCATCGTCCGCGATCAGGATGCGCAGGTCGCGGCCAGCGGAGGTGGGCAGGGGCTCAAAGGACATAATAGAGGGGGCGACCGCATCGGAACTGCGGGCCGTCTGGTCAGGAAAGCAAAGAGCGTGCCGCTGACGGGCGGCCGACCGACCCAAAGTAGTGAATACGTAACTGCTTTAAGGCTAATGGTTTAGGAGCACCAATATGGACAATTCCGCGACCCCGTCGGCGAGGCCCCGAAGGGGCTGTCTGCCACTCTGGCAGAGTATGTGGGCGACGTCCCTCACGACTGTCAGGATGACAGGTCTGGTTCAAGGTGGGCCCCAGGGCCTCCGGGCACCTCGTTCCCACTGCGGGGCGCGAGCGCTTCCGATTCAACGTCTGGCTCAACAAGGCCGCGCCCCTGGGCACGGGCCTGACGGAGGTGATCATCAGCGACTTCAGCTTCATCCCGCTTGCCGAGCGGCATCGCTGATAGCGGCCACGGGCGGGCGCTGATGGCCCTCATGGGACCTAGGGCTGGCGCAATCCGGCTCCAATTCCAATAGGGGCAGAGGCGTGGGCTGCACTAGGGTGTGGCCATGGGCGCCACCCCATTTCTCCCTCCCGTTTTTGATGCCCACGTCGATTCGCTCCAAAGGGCGGTGGACTTGGAGCACGACCTCGGTACTCACACAGCGGGCCACCTGGATCTTGTGCGAGGCCGAGAGGGGGGGCTCTCTTCAGTAGTACTCGTATCCTGGGTGGATCCTGCGTACTTGGCTACGGGGCCGGGCAGCGCGCGCCGCCGAACAGACGATCTGTTGGACGCCTACCACGCCCTGGTCGAGAATCACCCCGGGCAGGTTCGCGCGGTCGTTGACGGAGCCGGACTCGACTCGGCTCGTGAGGACGGGGTTATCGCAGCCATTGCCGGCATCGAGGGCGGGCACTCCATAGAGGAGAGTCTGGAATACCTTGAGCACTACCATCGACGAGGCGTCCGCATGATGACCCTCGTGTGGAACAACCATCTCTCATGGGTGCGCTCGTGTCAGGCCGGGGCTGGCCCCGATATTCCTGAAGGGCTGTCGCCATTCGGCCGCGAAGTCGTACGGCGCATGAATGAGCTGGGGATGGTCGTCGATGTGTCGCACGCTTCTGAGAGGGCCTTCTACGACGCACTTGAAGTATCTACCCAACCCATCGTCGCCAGCCATTCAGGATGCGCGGCCATCCATTCACACGTGCGCAATCTCTCTGACGCGCAGCTGAGCGATCTGGCTTCAGCCGGGGGCGTGGTCGGCATTGTGTTCTGTACGTCTTTTCTTGACGGCGATGCTGGTGCATTGGAGCGGGAAGAACGTGAAAGCGAGGCCTACCGCGCCTTGAGCCACGACAACGAGACGGGGCTGTTTCATCTTCAGGCCGACCACCTCCAAGCCACTCTTCCTCCGCTCTGCATGGATCGCGTAGTGGACCACGTCTTACATGCCGTGGAAGTGTGCGGGATCCGGCACGTCGGAGTAGGCTCCGACTTCGACGGTATCCAACGCCGCCCTGAAGGCCTCGAGGATGCTTCGTGCTATGGGCACCTTGCTCAAGCGCTCTTGCGACGTGGGCTGAATGAGGACGATGTGTGTGCCGTGATGGGCGGCAACATGGCTCGCGTGTTCCGGGCCGTGACGGCCTGAGTGCTTCAGCGTTGCTCGCCGCAGCGTAGCTCCCAGACTTCCGAATAGGCGAGCGGTGCTGCCAGGGGCCGGGGAGGGCAGTGACCCGTGAAGTCGGGGTTAATGAGGCCAAGCTGGAATGAAATCTGTCGGGTGCCGCCACAGGACTCGCCCAACTCGCCGTGGTACTGACCAGACTGCAGCCGGTCGCCGTCACTGAGCAGCCCGCAGTTGTTGTAGGAGACGCCGAATCCTGGAGCATAGAAGCCAAAGGTGAAGTCGGAATCACATGAATCCGATGAGCCCTCGTTCTTGCCATCTAGGTGGACTTCCGGCGTGACATAGAGGATCGAAGACCTGGGCCTGTAGCCCTCGGAGGACACGCGAGTAAAGGCTGCGCCGCATCCGAAATTCACCTCGTCAGGTGTGCGAAGAGCCTGGCTGGATGGAGTGCTCCAGAGGGCAAGGGTGACGAGCAATGCGCTGGTCGAGAGGGCTTGGAGTAGGGACATGACGTGGAGCGATGAAGGGAACAGGCCTGTCAATTGAGATAGCTGAAAGCCTCGGCCGCGCGATCGATGATGGCCTGATCGAGAGTGGATGAGAGAGGCAGTGGGCGGACTCCGATCAGGCCAAAGCGTCGTTGTCCCGCGCGGTTTCGTCGGTACTGCTGGATCTCGGGGAAGCGATCCACGTGGTATTGGAAGGTATAGCCGTTGATATGGAACGCACTCCGGCCAAGATCGAACAGGCCGGCACCTGTAAGCACGCCCTCCATCGGATGGCCTTCGGGCAGGGGGCCTTCTCCGCTCGCGCTCAGGATGATGGTCATGCTGTACGTTTGCAGAGCATGCGCGAGTTTTGCTCGCATGCGGGGGGGCGCAGAGAGGTACCGGTTATACATCTCAGGGAACACCTCGCCGACCACCCGTAGGTTCGTGCTCAAGAAAGCGTTGGTAGGTGTCGGCAGCTCAAGAATCGGCCCGGGCTCGGTCATGCCCGTTCCGGTTGGGGAGGTGCCGTTGCCCTGCATGGCAGATCCGGACTTGGGTTCCAATGAGATGCGTGCTTCGCCCCGCGGCCTTTCCAAGGTTGGCGGTGCGTGTTGTTGCTCGCGGGTGTCTACGCGGTAAGGGATCGCGGCATCCTTGGCTGGAATGGAGACCCAGCCCTGGATCAATAAGACCACACCAACCCCGGCCAATGGCAGGAGCTTGAGTCGCTGGGGAGTGGGGGACGTAGACATGAAGGGGCTCAACGTTCCTGCGCCGGGATCTACTGGGCGCCGAGTGGGCCGGTGTCTTCCTTTTCGAGTGCCCATCCTGGCGTCTTGAGGGTCAGAGTTCTGCTCTTCCGGCCAGCCACCCCATTGCATCTGTAGAGGCCCTCAGCCCCACTCCCGTGCCTCAAATGGAGACTTGGGGGGCCTCTATCTGGGCAAGACCGGAGGCAGCGGGAGTGCCGGGCCGGGCCTTACGGGCCAGCGGTTTTCGGGCTCGGGCGCATCCAGCTCGTTCCCCCCGTAGCCCAGGCCGGCCAGCTCATGCATGAAGATCCTCGTCACGTCCGTTGTGAGTTCATCCACGGGTGAATGCGGCAGTTGCGCCGCGAACCGTCGCAGGGCTTCGAATTCGGCTTCGGCGACGGCCCAGGTCTCGGCGATCTGTGCTCGCTCGCCCGATTGGATCGGAACCTCTTCACCTGGATCTGCTGTCAGGTCAAACCATTCAATCGCCTCCAGCTGCGGGCCAAGCGGGTCCGCTCCCCACTGCAGGCGCCGGATCAGCTTGTACTCTTCGCTGCGATAGGACTCCAAGATTCGCAGCGGAGCGCGTGAGCCGTGTGCCGCACCTAATCCAAGATGCGAGACAACGGCTCGGGCCGGTCTGTCACGGCCTTCCACCAAGGGCCGCAGCGTACGCCCCCAGCAGCCCTCAGGTGCCGGGCTGCCCACATAGTCCATGATGGTGGGGAGGAGGTCGCACAGGGCAACCTGTCTGGTCGAGTGCAGGGGCCCCGTTTCGCTCTTTGAGGAGCGTGGCGGAACAACGAGCAGGGGCACGCGTAGGACCTCGTCGTAGAGAGTCTGCCGGTGGCCGCGATTGCCATGTTCGAAGAATTCCTCGCCGTGGTCTGAGAGCACGATGAACAGGGTGTTCTCCATACGCCCTGCTGCCTCAAGCGTGGCCATCAGATCGCCGATGCGATCATCTACCCAAGCGATCTCTCCTTGATAGAGAGCGCGCAGATGTTGCAGGTCGCGGTCAGACACGATTCGGCCCGAATCGAGCGTTGGGTCGAATATTGAGGGGTTATTCCAATACCCCTCCCCTGTCATCTCGCCTTCGTATTCGGGATCGAAGTGGGTATCGAACGGACTGGGCGGGATGAAGTCGTGATGTGGGTCAAAGAAATGCACGAACAACGCCAGGCGCTGATCGTCGGGGGCTTCGAGGATGGCCTGCTCGGCCAATTCAACCACCCGGTCACTACTCACGTCCAGGTGCGATGCGAAGCCACGCATGTCTCTCGCCCAAAGCGCTTCAGTCCCGCCCGCATCAAGGGCATTGGCGAGGGCCTGATCTGCAGCGGGTTCGTCAGTCAGGGCGCAGCGATAGGAATCGAAGCCCCGCCCGAAGCCGTAGGCTCCCGCCAGAAACCAGCCACTAAACACTCCAGCCGTGTGCATTCCAAGCGCTCCCAGTCGCTCTCCGAGCGTGGCGTGCAGAGGGTCAATCCTGCGCCCATCATCGTGCACTCCGTGCAAGATGGGTGGCAGCCCCGTGAACAGCTCCGCGTGGCTGGGCAGAGTCCAGCTTGAACCGGCGATGGCCTGGTCAAAGATAACACCGCGCTCGGCCAGATCGCACAGGTGTGGGCTGACCTTCCGGTCTTCGAAAGTCAGGGCATCAGCGCGCACCGTATCAATAGAGATGATCACGACGTCACAAGCGGGTTCTGTTCTCGGATTGCCTGTGCAAGCGCTGATCAGCAAAGCACCGAGCAGGGACCCGCCCAGGTGAGAAGAGGCCTCCGGCATTTGTGAGTGGGGACGTTGCACGTTGCGTTTGATTCTAACTTCTCAAGCGGGTGCTACCCCATCGGTGTCCACACCTGGGCTGCCTGGCGGCCCCAACGCTGCGGACTTTCAGTCATGCGAGTAGACTCGTGTGCATGATGACCAGACTCCCGCATTCCCTTTGTATTGCAGCTTTTCTTGTGGTCACAGCGCACGCTCAGACGGTCATCACCAAAGCTCCCCCCCGGCCCGGGGCTTCGGTTGCTCCGGTGGTTCTCGACGGAATCTGGGAATCCACTACACCGGGTCTCGAGGCCATCATCGTGCTTGCTGAGCGGGCTGACCGCCGGCTCGTGGGTTACCTCCCAGGTAACCCCGGCTCCCGCCTTCTCGGCGGGCGAGTGGATGGCAGCGACGTCCATTTCATGATCGGTGGGGATGACCCGATGGTCACTTGGACGGCGGAATTCACCGGAGTCGTGAATGGTGACAATCTGATTGGCACCGTCAGTGATGGGAGTGGCAGTACGCCCGTCCAGTTTCAATTGACGACGGCCCCTGTGCTTGAAGAGTCGTGGCTTCTGTTCGACAACGCTACCTCAGATCGGGTGAGCCTCAGTCGGATGGAGGATGGCACGGGGTCTTTCCTCTTTGGTGAATTCGTCAACCTGACGGGATGCACCTTCCTTGCCTGTGGTGGCAACGTCAGCTCATGGAACATCACGGGGCTGGCGCACACGATCATCACCTCATCCGGCGGTATGTCGGGATGTCCCATGACCTCAACCCTCGTGGGGAATCAGGACCCTGTGGAGTTCCTCGTGGGGGGGACCTACACGTCCTCCGACTGCACCGGAATTCTCGGAGGAGGCGGGTTTCTGGGCGGAAAGACAGGCTTCACGACCATGGAAGACGCGCATGCCTTGCTTGAGTCGCTGGCGATCTTCGCAGATGACTTTGAGTCCGAGTCTCCGGAGGCTGCTGACTTTTTCCATTCGGCTTACCTGTACAACGGGTTTGCTCGCGCAGATGTCGAGGCTGCATTTGCCGCGTGGTGGGGGCAGTACAATTCCATTCGGGTGAGTCTCTCTGTGGACGAAATAGCCATGGAGAGTGATGCTGAAGTTCACGCTTTTATCAGTGGGCCAGCGCGCATGGACCTGCGCTTGAAGGCATGGGGGCGCGATGCCACTACCGGGGCATGGGAGGACTTCTGGAACTACGATACTGTCATTCCAGATGCCGCCGAACTGGCCTTCGTGGGTGAGGAGGGCGGACGTGTAGTCATCGTGGGCAACGGGCAGATACAGCCTTTCAGTATGGGGCTGCCGGTTTCAGCCACCGGGCAAGAGAACCTGTTCTATGGCATCTGGCCCTTCGGTGTTCATGGGGGAGGTCACCCTGAGGGGCATCCGGGTTTTGATTTTGAGTATGCCGTTGGTGCCAAGGTTCTCGCCGCCGTTGCGGGGCCGATCGTGGTCATCAGGCCCAATGATTCACACCCGGGCACTTGGTCGGTTGTTCAAGAGCCCCGGCCAGGGTTCAAGGTCCTATATGACGAAGTCACGAACCTCCCTCCATCGACTGTAGTAGGGAATGTGTTGGCGGAGGGGGATGTGATTGGCGATCCGTGGGACAAGATCACCTATCGAAGCAATCATCTTGGCCTATTGGTTCTGGGGGAGTTCTTGTGCCCGAGTGACTATTTCCACTCGACAGCTCAAGCTCAGCTGGACGCGTTCTGGTCCCAGTGTTTCTTCGCTGAGGAACCAGCCGAACCGCGTATGAAGAACGCCGTCCAGGTCATCTTCCCATTGACCTGCCGATGGGAGCTAAATACTCCCGGTTTTGGATCCAGTACAGCGGAAGTTCATTTCATTCGCCCAGATGCCACGGACTCCAACATCTACTCCTACGCCTTCCTGGACGGTGCTGGCCTGACCACGGAGTGGGGTGCCGCGAGCTTCAGCATGGCCGCTCCATGGGGCAACGTGAGATTCACTCCCGACGCGAGCCTGGGCTTGTCCGACCGATTTGGCATCTACGACATCGTTGAGGACGTGCTTACGCTCGACTGGGACACCTCAGGATTTCCTGCGGACCTGGCAGGTGCATCCCTGTACGACCTGGCTGATGATTAGGGCATAGCTCCTGAAACCCAGGCCCGGACCGAGCGTCCACTCCTCGGAAGTTCATCATCACTGCCAAGGAGAAGCCATGGAACTCGATTTCGGCCAAGTGCAGGACACCCAGTCCTTTGTTGCCATCCCCCCCGGATCCTATGCCTGCCGGATCGCGGAGGTGCGTCCGGGTGAGGCCCGCAACGGAGCCGTTCGGTGGAGTTTGCGTCTGGAGGTGCTGGACGGGGAGTACGCTGGGCGTACGGCCGCCTGGGACTCCCTGACCTGGAGCGAGAGGGGAGTGCAGCGGGTGAAATTTGTCCTGCGAGTCCTGGGATTTGACGTGTCGGGGCATCTCGACGTGGAGCCTCAGGATCTGGAGGGGCGCCAGGCTCTGGTCGAGGTCTTTCCGGAGGTCTGGGAGGAGCCCGAAACCGGCCGCCGTGTGGAGCGTCTGTCGGTGCCGTTCGCCGGTTGGGCTCCCCTCTCCGAGGAAGCTCTGACGGGTGCTGGCAAGGAAGAGCAGACGGGCGTTGACGAAGCGTCGGCTACGGGTGAGGCTCGGGGTCATGACTTCGAAGCCGACAACGACTCCCCCTTCTAGCGGGGGTGGCGAGGCTCTGACCCAGGCGGATGAGGAGCTCCTCGCCGCGGCCCGCGAGGTGTTGCCTCGTGCTCATTGCCCCTATTCGGGGTTTAGAGTGGGGGCCGCCGTGCGCGCACAGGGTGGTGAGATTTTCGCCGCCGTGAACGTGGAGAGCGCCAGTTTCGGGTTGACCCTGTGCTCCGAACGCGCCGCCATTGCTGCAGCGGTCACGGCGGGTGCGCATCAGCTCGTGGCCGTGGCCGTGGTCACTGAGGGCTCCGAGCCCGTGGCCCCCTGCGGAGCTTGTCGCCAGCTCCTGGCGGAGTTCGGCGAGCGGATGCGTGTGATTTCAGCGGGATCCGGTACACAGCCCTGGGTTACGACTATGGACCAACTCCTACCCCACCCCTTCCTAGCTTGCCCTGATCACGAGGGCGACGACGGCGCGTCCTGATCCATGACGGCTTCTCCCGTGACCCGCATCGTCGAGCTGGTCGAACTCCTCAACAGTTACAGCCGCTCCTACTACGTGGAGGGCCTGTCCCTGGTCAGCGACGGAGAGTACGACGAGTTGTACCGGGAGCTGGCGGGCTTAGAGGAGCAGGACCCGAAAGGCGTGCTTCCCGAGAGTCCGACGCAGCGCGTCGGCGCTCCCATCCCAGAGGGAGAGGGACTGAAGAAGGTGCAGCACGACGTACCCATGCTCTCCATCGAGAGCCTCTTCAGCGCAGAGGAAGTCCGCGAGTTCGAAGAGAAGATCGGCCGGTTCCTCGGTCTTGAAAGCACGACCGATCTGGCCTGGTCCGTCGAACCCAAGTTTGATGGGATCAGCGCCTCCCTCTTGTATGAGGATGGGCTGCTCATTCGCTGTGCGACCCGGGGAGACGGCAGCGTGGGCGAAGACGTGACCGCGAATCTACGGACCGTTCGTAACATTCCGCTACGCCTGGATGACACTCACGGGCAGGTTCCTGCCCGGCTTGAGGTGCGGGGCGAAGTGTTGATCGGGCGGGCTCAGTTCGACCAGTTCAACGTCGAGCGCGAAGCGGAGGGACGCACTAGGCTGGCCAACCCACGCAATGCCGCTGCGGGGGCCGTTCGCCGGAACGATCCGGCAGAGGTCGCCCGCTATCCCCTGGAGTTTCACACCTACTCTGCTCCGCAGGTCGAGGGCGCCTCTTTCGACAGCCATTCGGAGCTGCTGACAGCCTTGGCCCAATGGGGGCTACCGAATTCGGGCCACGCCCGACGGGTGGAGGGGCTCGAGGCTTGCTTGGCCTATCACCAGGAAATGGAAGAGGGGCGAGGGGACCTCCCGTTTGAAGTGGACGGCGTTGTCTGCAAGCTGGACGACCTGGCCCTGCGAGAACGGCTGGGCACAACGGCCCGCGCTTCTCGCTGGCAGTACGCCCAGAAGTTCAAGGCGATCTCCGCCGTGAGCACTCTGCGTGCCATCGAAATCCAGGTTGGCGCCAATGGTCGGCTAACACCCCGCGCCCACGTCGACCCGATCCAGGTCATGGGGGTCACCGTGCGTCACACGACTCTTCATAACGCGGACCATGTGATGAGCTTGGGGTTGCATGTGGGGGATCGTGTGTTCTTGAAGCGCGCTGGGGATGTGATCCCACAGGTCGAGGGCGTCGCTTCCGAGGCCAAGGGCAAGGCTCCGAAGGGTTGGAACGGGTCCATTCCCGTTGAGCTACTTGACGACGAGGATCATCCCCGTCCGGGTGCGGTTGTGGGCTACCGCGAGATGCTCGAGATGCCAACGACATGCCCAGCCTGCGACACGCCGGTCATGAGTGAAGGCAAGTACTACCGCTGCCCAAACGTGTACGGCTGCAGGCCGCAGATCGTGGGACGAACTCTGGTTCTTGTGGGCCGCGGCGGCTTCGAAATCGACTCCATCGGGGAGAAGATGATCTGGCAATTGCTTGAGGCGGATCTTCTATCCTCGCCTGCGGATCTGTTTCACCTCGACCCTGCCGAGTTAGTGGGGCTTGAGCGTTGGGGGCAGAAATCCGTGGACCACCTGATGGCACAGATTGAAGAGAGGCGGCAGGTGCCTTTCGCTCGCTTGCTGGCCTCCTTGGCCATTCCCGATGTGGGTGGCGCGACCGGCCGTCTACTCTCCTTGGTCTATCCCTCACTGGAGGCGCTGCGCGCGGCCGATGCTGAGGACCTTCAGACCCACGATGGAATAGGGCCGGAAGTGGCGCGCAAGATCGTGGGTTGGTTCGAGGAGGAGCAGAACATCGCTTTCCTGAACCGCCTGCTTGAAGGTGGAGTGCAGCCTGTCTTTCCTGAGGCGTCCGAGGGAGGCGGGATATTCGAGGGCAAGACCCTGGTGTTCACCGGCACGCTGGAGAAGATGACCCGAGCCGAGGCCAAGAAGGTCGTCGAGGATTGCGGGGGGCGCGTCAGCAGCGCGGTCAGCTCCAAGACGGATTTCCTGGTTCAGGGGGGCAAGCCGGGAAGCAAGGCCAAGAAGGCCGAGGCCCTGGGGGTCGAGGTGCTGCTCGAAGATGATTTCCTGGGCCGTGTCGTCCGCTAGCGGGAACCCGTTTCAACGCAGAACGGAACCGTAGGCTAGAATGAGCGCCGCCCTGCGGCCCTATCATGACTATGACCACCGACTCCAATTCTGAGCCGTCACCGGAGGCACTCGACCGGGTCGAGGAGCTCGTGATTTCCGCCCAAAGCGGAGATGTCGACTCCTTGAATGAGCTCTTCCAGCGCTACCACCAGACCATGGTGGAGATGGCGCGGCGCAAACTCGGGCCGCGACTGAGGCTCAAAGAAGATCCCGACGATCTCGCTCAGACCACGTTCCGTGAGGCGGCCAGGGACTTTCAGGGCTACCGCTATCAGGGAGAGGGCTCTCTCCTGCGGTGGCTGATCCAGATCCTGCAGAACAAGATCCGCGACAAGGCCGAGTTCTACTCCGCGGGCAAGCGGGACCTGAGCCGCGAGCGCGCCATGGAAACCAAGAAGGGCGAAGAAGAGCGCACCCTGGAGTTCCTGAGCGAGGACCTGTCGGTCACGCAGGTCGTTCAGCGCGATGAACAGGTTGGGCACCTGCGGGACTCACTGACGGAGCTGTCCGCTGAGCACCGACAGGCCATCACCCTCGTCTTCTTTGAAGGGCTCACCCTGCGCCAGGCGGGGGAGCGCATGGGAGGCAAGAGCGAGGACGCCGTGCGCATGATGCTGCGGCGGGCGGAAGGCAAGTTGGGCGACCGCCTGCGTTCCCGTCTAGGCTCCGACAGCACCTGAGGGCTTGCCAGAAGTCGGCCCTGGCCTTATCGTCCTCGCCCGGCGTCGGTTCCCCTGTGGTCTCGGGACGCCTTCAGGGCTATTAACTCAATTGGTAGAGTGCCATGTTCACAGCGTGGAAGTTACTGGTTCAAGTCCAGTATGGCCCACCACTCCACCCCGATCCGAGGATTGGATCGAGCCGGCTGCTGAGCTGACCGTCTGTCGAATCTAGCGTCGGCGGTATCCGCCCCGACCACGGCGGGCACCCCGCGGGGCCTGACCGGGACCGCGATCGCGACGGATCACCACCCTGGAATCTCGCGGATCACGGCGGCCCGCACAGCGTTCGAAGTGCATGGCCACTTCCTCCTGAACGTCAAACGTACAGGCATTGGGATGAATTGCGATGGAACCGATCATTCCGCCCTCCACCTCACCTCGGCGGCAGACGGCTGCAAGCACGCGGCTGGGGTTGGCGCCCTGATTGCTGCCATAGCTGATGAAGAAGCGCACCGAACGCCCGACGGCGAAGCGACCACCCTTCGGGGCCGAACGTTGGAAGCGCTGTGTGGGTGCGCCGTCGAAGGAGGACACGGTGTCCGTGTGGGACTCCGTCCGGCCAAAGCCATTCGATTTCTTGAAACCGGGCTGCTTGTACGCTGGCTTCTCGTAGGTCGACCCAGAATGACTAGGTGTCTTCTGGGGTTGAGGTGCAGGGTGACGCTGTGCCATAAGAGTCGCCACCACGGCGACCGGATCGCGGCCTTTCAGGAGACCCCGTGCTTGAGCGATTTGTTCCTTGGAGGATCCCTTCAGGAGAGCCTCGTCGAGGTCCGTCTCCAGGTTCTCTTGGGCTCGGGCAACGAGTTGGGCTCGCACCTCGCCAATCTCCACCGTGGGGCACCATCGAAACTCCACCCCGGCCTCGGCCAGGAGGCGTCCAACCCTGCGCTTGTGCTTGGGCGGGGCGAACACGGCGCTTCGACCCTGCTTACCCGCGCGGCCAGTGCGACCGCTGCGGTGGGTGTAGATTTCGGAGTTCAGGGGGGGCGTGCTGTGGATGACCAGGCCCACGTCGGGCACGTCGAGCCCGCGGGCGGCGACGTCCGTGGCCACCAACACCGTTGCCCGGCCGCTGCGGAAGGCAGCCAAGGTGCGGTCACGTTGTGCCTGAACCAATTCGCCGCTCAGTGGCTGAGCTGCGAACCCATCATCCGCCAAACGCTCGGCTACTTCTAACGCTTCCAACCGGCGCTCCACGAAGACCAGGACGCGCTCGCCTTCGGCCTGAAGCAGTAGGTGCACCAGGGCGTCGTATCGTTCCCCGTGGCGTACCAGGTACCCCTCGTGGGTGATGTTCTCATTTGCCTCTCCCAGTCGCGTACCTTCGACGCTGAAGGGATTGTGTTGGTAGCGCTTGGCGAGACGCAGCGCGGCGTCGGGGAACGTGGCTGACACCATGTGGGTCCGGCGCGGTTCTTCGGTGGCGTCCAAAATGGCCTCGAGATCCTCGCGGAAGCCCATGTCGAGCATTTGATCCGCTTCGTCGAGGACGAGTTCACGGACTCCACCGAGCTGCAGCGTTCCGCTCTTGATGTGGTCGAGCAGGCGTCCGGGGGTGCCCACGAGCACACGTGGCTTGCGTGCGAGGGTTTGCCTGTCGCGGTAGACCGGAGTTCCGCCAGTCACGGAGATCACCTGCGAGTCTTTCAGATCCTGAAGGAGCCAGCGCAGTTCCTCGCAGACCTGGGCGGCCAGTTCCCGGGTGGGGACGATGATCAGAGCCTGAGGGCCACGGCCCACGCGCTCTTCTGAGAGGGCGGGGGCAAGTACGAATCCAAGGGCGACAGTCTTCCCGGATCCCGTTTGTGAGGAGATCTGAAGGTCACGCCCATCGGCTTCGGCAGCCAGGACGGCCTCTTGTACGGGGGTCAGCTCCTTGAACCCGCGGCCCTCGAGGGCACTGCGCAGGGAGGCAGGTACGGCGCCGAACAGGCCGGCATCAGGTGTCCGGACCGGCGGACCCGGCTCTTCGGTTGGGTACGGGGTTCCGTAGGCGGGGGCGAAAGACGAGACGGCATCTTCCAGCGATAGCTGATTGTCGAGAGTCATGAGGTCCACAAAGGGCGAATTCGCCCAGTATCCAGTTTTGTAGCTGATTGAGTAACGAGGGCAGTTTTGCTGCCCCAGGACGAGGACCATCAAGGCCCGCACACGGTTGCGACTGGCTTACATAGACTTTTTTAGCCAGGCGCGAACGGCCGAGCGTATCCGCATTCGGTCTAGGGATGGGGCTGATGGGGACGAATAATTAAGCCACATGGACGATCCGATCCCTGTTCGGTGCAGTGAGAGGGCGATCGAGGCGAGCGGATGGGTCGCCAAGGCCCGGACCGGGCCCCATTTCTGACTGATCCCGAGTTTGGGTCCCCTACAATTCCCGCCCCATGCTCCCCGATTCCCCCCAGCAGGATTGGATCACCAGCCTCAGCGCGTTGCGCAAGGCGGGGCAGGCCTGCGCCATGGTGACGGTCACCGAGGTCCGTGGCTCGGCCCCCCGCGAGCCGGGGGCCCGCATGATCATTGCCGAGGGTCGCTTGGTGTGGGGAACCATTGGGGGTGGAAACCTGGAGAAGCTGGCCATTGAGCAGGCCCAAGCGTTCATCGATGAGCATGGGCGCCATACCGCAAGCGTGAAGTTCCCCTTGGCTGAGCGCGCGGGTCAGTGCTGCGGCGGCGAGGTGACCGTGTTCTTCGAGACCTTCGCCTGGCGGCGTACAAAGGTCGTCGTCTTTGGAGCGGGGCACGTGGGGCAGGCGGTCGGCGGTTTGGCCGATTACCTGCAAGCGGACGTCCTCCTTGTGGATGAGCGCGAAGAGTCCGAGCTGCAGCCCGCTCCGGACTCTGCGCGCACCTATGAACTGCTGTGTATCGATGAGCCGCAAGAGGAGGTCGACAACCTACCCTCAGACGCGCTCCTGCTGGTCATGACCCACAGCCACGCGCGCGACCTGGAGATCGTGGCCCGGGCTCTCAAGCGCGGCCCGTTCGCCTACATCGGCCTGATTGGATCGGAGCGCAAGTGGGATCGCTTCCGTAAGCGGTTGTTGCAGCGCGGTTTTACGGAGGAGCAGTTGAGCCAGGTGACGTGCCCCATCGGAGAGGGGCGCACATCAAAAGAGCCTAGTGCCATCGCCATCTCGGTCGCAGCCCAGCTGTTGACGGTATTGGCCTGAGGGCGGTCAAGTGAGCAGGTCGATTCAATTAGAATCGGGTACGATCCAATTCGATGCACAACTCTGCCCGCCTCCGTCTGATCCTGCTCGCCGCGGGTGGTCTTCTAGCTCAATTCGCACCAACCCCGGTACCAGTACAAGAACCTGAACTGGACCTGTCGCCCCGGTTCCTGCAGTCCATCCACTCCTGTGCCCGCTGCCACAACCCGTCCAGCGATGCCGAGGCCTTGCATGCCATTGACGGTAGCGATGCTTCTCCGGTGGGAACGTTTAACGGCACCGTCATGCAGTCAGCGTTCATTGATCCGTACTACCGGGCCCAGCTAGCGCATGAAGCCAGCTTTCTGCCCGCTGAGCAGGCCAGCGAACTTGAGAGTGACTGCCTGCGGTGTCATGCCCCGCTTGTGGCTTTCGAACGCCAGCTCGCGCAGCAACCGCCAGCGAACCTCGCACAGACTCTCTTGGATGGGCGCGCGAGTGAAGGCGTCTCCTGCACGGCCTGCCATCGCATTGGGCCCGATGGGCTTGGCGACGAAGCTACGTTTGACGGCCACCCGCCTCTATCGTTGGATGCACGGCTCTTCGGCCCCTACCCTGAACCGTTCACGGGCCCCATGCTCAACATGACGGGCTATGAGGTGACCTACGGGCCGCACATGGTGGGGTCTAGCCTCTGCGGGACATGTCACACTCTTCGGACCCATCCTTCGTCCGGGGCAGATCCGTTCCTGGAGCAGTCGCCCTACCTTGAGTGGCGCAACAGTGACTTCAGCTATGAGCAAGGTGCTACCGAGAAGTCGCGCTCATGCCAGGCCTGCCATATGACGGACGTGGGCTCGATGAAGATCGCACACGCGCCTTCGGGGTTTGACTTCGCCTTCTTGGAGGACCGACCTGAAGTGCGCACGCACGGGATAGTGGGTGGCAATGCCATGCTGCTCGATCTGCTCGCGGCGAATGGCGAGGAGCTTGGTGCCTTGGCTTCAACGGCAGATTACGAGCGTCTTGCTGTCAAGACCCGGCAGCAGCTTGGCGGTCAGACGGTGTCCCTTGAGGTTGAAGCGGGAGAGTCCAGCCCGGATACCATTGAGTTCAATGTCGTGGTGGGAAACCGCGCTGGCCACAGGTTGCCCACGGGATATCCCTCGCGGCGTATGTGGCTTGAGGTCCAGGTGGAGGGTCCCAACGGCGTGTGGTTTGCCAGTGGGGTTCCCGATGAAGAGGGCCGAATTCTGCCCAAGGCAGAGGCGTTCTCGATGCCGCACCTGAATCAGATCACGGAAGCCCAACAGGTCCAGATCTGGGAGCGCGTGGCCGTGAACTCAGCAGGCGCACCCACGACGCGCGTGGCGACAATGGCTCGCTCCCTCAAGGACAATCGTCTGTTGCCTCTCGGTTGGAGTGCCGACGGGCCCCATGCGGAGCGCACGGGACCCGTCGGGGTGGGCGATGACCCCGATTTCTTGGGCGGGGAGGACCGGGTGGCTTTTAGTCTCACGCTTCCCGAGTCGCAGGCGGGAAAGCAGACCGTGGAGGTGCGCGTTCTGTTTCAGACCATGCCTCCCGCGTGGACGGATCCCTTCGCGGAGGGGAAGTCCGAAGCCGAGCGTAGGTTTACCCGCATGCTGGCCGAGGCACCCACTCGGTATGAGGTGCTCGCCGAAGGGCGAGTTCGGATCGGGGGCTGATCCGCCCGCTAGCACCAGGAGTTGTTGACCACCTCTCCCACGCCTCCCGCTCCCGGGACGATGTACGAGGAATCATCCAGCCCCCGCTCCCGATCCCAATGTTCTCCAGGCACGCTGGCCAGGACTTCGGCATCGGAGAGTCCTCGGTCCAGCCGGGCGGTATAGACGACCATTGAGTCGCAAGCATCCAGCACCGCCCTCAGGTACTCCGGGGTTGCGATCATGGGCATGGCAATGACTCGCTCCGGTTCACCATGTTCTTCCCTGTAGTGATCAAGCGCCCGGATCGTCGTTGAGCCTGTAGCGCCCATCGGATCTGGGAGGAGCAGGGTCCGGCCAGCAACCGTTCCACCGATCTTGCTTCCAGAGAGGTCGACGCCGGTGATGCGCCCTTCTTTGTTGCTCACTCGCGCCATGGTTAGGTGATCCAGGCGAACGTTTTGTTCCGGCAGCAGTGTGTTCAGCAACTCGAAGCAGATCTGAGACGGGACTATGCCCCCCCGGACGATGTCGCAGACGACAACTTCATGAGTGGGGTCGAGTGCCTCCCCACGCCAGATCCCGGCAGCCGGATGGCGCTCGGCCATTCGTGTGGCCGCTTGGACCATAGCGGTAGGCAGCTCGCGTCCGCAGGCATGGACGCACAGCGTTCGGTAGATCATCCGCAAGTAGCCCATCAGCCCGGCGTGGCTCACCTTGGGACCCGACAAGTGCGCCAAGGCGCTGGCGAGGAGTGGATTGTCAAGAATGTGGACGCGCGGTCCGTAGCGATGCTCAAGTTCGCCGTATCCGGAGGGGATGGAATAGGACTGAGGGGAGTGGGCTTGGGTATTGGGCATGGCGGCAGCGTGGGGGGGGATGCGAACAGCAGACATGGTACTCGCAGGCTTCTCGGTTGCTCGTAGGTCAGATGCTAGGATCCGCGCTCCATGCCCCGTTTAGCTACATCGACCCTCATCACGGCCCTAGCCGTGCACCTGCCGCTCTTCCTGGGGGCCTGCGGCGAAGGTTCGTCGAGCGGTTCAGACTCTCCACCCAAGGATGATCTTGACGGGGCGCGCGCGGCCTTTCAGCGGGGAAGCGCACAGGTGCAGGAGCACTTAGAGGCGCCGGATCATGCGACCCTTCAAGCCGCCATTGATTCCCTTGAAGAGTCTGTGCGCCTTGCACCCAATGAGATCCAGCATCGGCTCATGGCGGGGCGCACTCAGGAGCTGGCGCTAAACAGCGAGGCAGCCCTCGCGCATTATCGCATTGCCACGGGACTGGGACACGAAGACCCTCTCGTTTGGCGGCGCATGGGGAATCTCGCCCTTGGGTTGGGGGACATGGACATGGCGCGGGGCTGCTTTGAGCGTGCGCTCTCACAGCAGGCAAACGATCCCGAATTGTTCTTCGGTTACGGCTGCTTGTTGGATCTCGAGGGTGAATTCGAAGCGGCACGCCAGGCCTTTGATTCCGCTACCGCCATTCGCCCCACATACGACGACGCCTATTTCAGGCTCGCGAAGGTCTTGCGTGTGCTGGGTGATGAGACCGGAGCGGATGCCGCGCGTGCGCAATTCGATCACTGGAATGGGATCGACCATGCTCTCGCTGAGGCGCGCAAGCACGTGCGGATGCATCCGGAGGACGCACACGGCGTGCGTGCCGTTGGTCTGTACTTGTTCCAGTTGCAGCGGGCTGAGGAGTGCACGGATTGGCTTCAGCGGGCCAAGAAGATGCTTCCGCGTGACGCCACCATTCTGGAATGTCTGGGGCGCGCTCAATCGGGTCTGGGGCGAGTGCCCGCAGCTCGTGCGAACCTGGAGTTGGCCGTAGAGTGCGCTCCCGGCAGTATCGACCCGCTGCGCGAGTTGGCCTTCGTCCTAGCCAAGGGCGGCGATGTCGAGGGCGCCCTTGAGCGCATGGCCCAGGCCCTGGCTCTTGCTCCGGGCGATGCGGATCTGCACTTTCAAAACGGCGTCCTCCTGATGCAGCTGCAACGCCCCGACGCTGCCTTGGAGGCCTACGCCCTCGCCCTGGTCAATGACCCGAACCTCATCGACGCGCACCTCGGGCAAGCGGAGGTGCACTACGGCGCGAATCGTCGGGAGGAGGCCATCGCTGCCTACCGCCGGGTGCTTGCAATTGACCCCACAAACGCTGCAGCTACGGGATCGCTGAACTTCATTCAGGGTGAAGGGAAATGAGGAGCACCTGGATTGTTGTTTGCCTGCTCGTGTCCTGCGGGTCGCAAGACGCCCCGGTTGCCGAGGATTCAGCCTTGGACTCAACGGCCGCTCAAGCCCTGAGTGCCTTGCATTTCGTCGACGGAACGGCCGCCTCGGGTCTCGGCACATTCCAGCAGCGCAACGGCTCGGCGGACAAAAACCTGATCCACGAGTCTTTCGCCGCGGGCTTGGCTCTGGTGGACCTGAATGGCGATGGCCATCTGGACGTCTACCTGACCAACGGCGGTCCAGAGCAAGGCAGCGATGAGTCCGTGGCCAATGCGCTCTATTTCGGCGACGGCCAGGGTCACTTCACTGAGGTCACCCAGGGCTCCGGCGTCGGGGACACCCTTTGGTCCTACGGAGTGAATGCCGTCGATTTTGACGGGGACTCGGACCTGGATCTCTACGTCACCAACCGCGGCCCAAACCGACTGTACCGCAACGATGGCACGGGTCACTTTGAAGACGTCGCCGCCGATGCAGGTGTGGCGGTTGAGGAGTGGAGCACGGGTTCGGTGTTCTTCGACTACGACCGCGATGGAGACCTCGACCTGTACGTGGTCAATCACATCGACTTCGACCTGCAGTCTGTGCATGAGCAGGGTCTGCGCATGCACTACTTCAATCAAGAGGTCTACTACGGTCCCCTGGGGCTGGACGGTGAGGCGGACAGGCTCTTCAGGAATCAGGGCGATGGCACCTTTGCGGACGTGAGTGAGGCCAGCGGGATCGGCGCCGTGGCCATGTTCGGCTTCCAGGCAGTCACTTTTGACTATGACGAGGACGGCTGGCCGGACCTGTACGTGGCCAACGACTCCAACCCCAACCTGCTCTGGCGGAACAAGGGCGACGGGACCTTTGAGGAGCTCGCTGCCCGTGCTGGAGTCGCCCTCAGTGCGACCGGCGATCCCCAGGCTGGTATGGGCGTGGCAGTCGGGGACTATGACGGGGACCTGCGTAGTGATCTGTACGTCACCAATTTCTCCGAGGACTACTTCAACCTCTACCGCCGCACCGATCGCGGCATGTTCCGCGACGTGACGGCGCGCGTGCGCTTACAGCAGACAACGATGCCTCTGCTGGGCTGGGCCTGCGCCTTTGCGGACTTCGATGCGGACGGTGATCTCGACCTGTTCGCTGCCAACGGCCACGTTTTCCCCCAGGTGGACCTCTTGGGGCGAAAGGAGACGGTCTATCTGCAGCGCAACTCCATCTTTGAGAACACCTCCGATGGACGGTTCGGAGTTCCAGCAGGAGGGGGAGGGCCGGGCTTTGAGTTACAGACCGCCAGCCGCGGGGCCGCGGTGGGGGACGTGGACGGAGACGGGGATCTGGACCTGTTGCTGGGCAACCTGGATGGTCCACCCTCCTTACTCTTGAATGAGGGCGTGGGCCTGGGCCATGCCCTGCACGTGAACCTCGTGGGCAAGCGGCCAAACACGGGGGCCATCGGGGCGCGGGTCGTGGCGCTCGTGGGGGAGAAGAAGATGTTGCGCCTGTGCGGGACCCAGAGCGGATTCCTCTCTTCCTGTCCCGCGACTCTCCACTGGGGTCTGGGCGAGGCCTCCCAGGTGGATGAGTTGCAGGTCACCTGGCCCGATGGTTTAGAGGAGTCGTTTTCTGGCGTCGAAGCGGGGCACGTCTCCATCACCCAAGGTTCCGGTCTGACACGGACCGATACGGGGGACTGACTTGGTCAAGCTCCCTCAGGCCAAGGAAGGGACTCGGGTGCCCGGCACCTGGGACAGCTCACGTTGGTTGTGGATACTCCTGGGCCTCGGTGCCGCAATGCACGGCTGGATCCTCGCCCAGCAGCTTGCGGGCGCGCCCTTAGCCCGGGTTCCGGTGGTGGATGCCGAGGTCTACTGGGATTGGGCGGGTGTGCTTGCGGGAGGTCAATGGCAGGGCGACACGCCATTCTTCTCTGCACCTTTGTACCCCTACCTTCTCGGCGCCCTGCGCAGCTTGGGTGCGGGGCTCACGGCCGTCTACCTGTTGCAGCTCGTCATGCATCTTGGCACCTCCGCCCTGATTTGGTGGGTGGGCCGCGAGCGGTTTGATGGCCGCACCGGACTGCTGGCCGCCGCGCTTTGGCTCCTCGCTCAGGGTCCGGCCTATGCAAACCTCAGGATCCTCGCGGGTCCGGTGCAGGCCCTTCTTGTGGCGGCGACTCTGGCTGCCTTGACCGTCTATCAGACTCGACCACGGGTTGCAGCGGCAGGAGCGGTAGGTCTCTTGGTGGGCCTTACTGCTCTCGCCTGGCCCCCGGCCCAGGCCATGGTCATCGCCATTGCACTGTGGATGGCGTTGCACCCGGGCCCCACCCTCAAGCATGCTCTGACGTTTCTCTTCGCGGGCGTGCTGACCATCAGTCCCGCGACCATGCACAACTGGCGGGCGAGTGGGGAGTTCATCGCCATCACGGCTCATGGGGGCATCACTCTCTACCACGGCAACAACCCCACAGCGGACGGAACTTTTTCACCTCACGGTGTATCGGGCGACAAGCGCGTTCACGAGCGGGATGCGTTTGACCAGGCCCAAGCTGCGGCGGGCGGGGATGTGGTCGGTTGGTCTGATGTGAGCTCTCATTTCTCGGCTCGCGCGCTGGATTGGTGGGGCGACCATCCCGGTCAGGCCTTCAAGGTGCTGTTGCGCAAGGGGTGGTTTTTCATGACCTCCTCGGTACACGGAGAGATGTACGTGCCTTCCCTGGAGAAGCAGGACGGTTCGGCTTCGCGCCTGTACGCCGCGGTGCTTCCGGAGTGCCTACTGGTGCTGCCCGCTATCGTTGGTGCCCTCCTCCTGCTCCTGCGCGACCCGCGGCGCTATTTTCCGGAAGCGGCCTTCGTGTTCCTGGCACTGGGTGTGTGTCTGGCCTTCTTCTACTCTCCGCGCTATCGCCTCCCGGCCTTGCCCGCCATGGCCCTGCTCGCGGCTTGGATGGCGACCGAGCTCTATGAGTATCTCGGCAAGGGTCGCTTGCGTTGGTCCTTGGCGTGGCCCATCGCCGTGGGTGCCCTGGGCGCATTTGCCAACCCGTGGCTCGGTCTGGAACCCACGGAGCGCTACCGCGCCAACTACGAGCTACGGGTGGGATCGGCTCATGAGAAGCTGGGTCAGGTGGAGGAGGCTCGCCGGCACTGGGAGTTGGCCCGCGGCTTCGGTCACCCCCAAGCCGACCTGGAATTGGCGCGACTGCGGTTGGAGACCGATCCCACGGCGGCGCTGGCTGAACTACAACGCCTTGCCGAGCAGCGCCCCGGGGACGGACCCACCCAGTGCGCCCTGGGTTTGGCTCTGGCCAGAGCCGGGCAAGCCAAATCCGCCCTGGAGTTCTTCCGCCGCGCCATTGCCATCGATCGCAACGACGTGAATGCCGAGCGGGGCGCAGGCGGCTGCCTTGTGCAGTTGGGCGAACCTGAGCGCGCCCTGGCTCACTTCGAGCGGGCCCTCCACCTAGACCCGGGTGCCGCGGACGTGAACTTCAACCGTGGCGTGGCATTCGAGCGTCTGGGGGTGGTGGACGAGGCACAATCCGCCTACGAAGCGGAGCTGATCCGCGATGGTCAGCACGAACAGGCACGCGGGGCTCTGGTCGCCCTGTTACAGCGCACCGGCCAGCACTCACTGGCCGTGGTACATGCCCGCGCCATGCTGGAGGCCGAGCCCGAGCACGTGGGAGCGCAGCTCGTCCTGGCATGGCTCTTGGCTACCAGCCGGGATGCATCCCTGCGCAACGGGCCCGAGGCCGTGCGCGTGGCACGCGCTCTGGTCCAGCAGGCCGGTGAAAACGACCCCGTCCTGCTCGATACCTTGGCTGCCTCCTTGGCTTGCGCGGGGGAGTGGGAGGAGGCGCAGCGGACCCAGCAGCTGGCCCTCAGCAAGCTGCCTGCCGAAGTGGACGCCAACCTGCGCTCCTCGATGCAGGCGCGCCTTGAGCTGTACAGTCAACGAGAGCCCTATCAGGAAGGCCCGTGAACGGCTCCTGCACTCGTAGCGACCGGCACCGTAGGATGCCTGCGATGATCCGAAGCCTGCTCATCGTGCCGGTCTTGGTCGCGCTGGGTGCCTGCTCACAGGAGGAGCAGCGGCCCAACGTGATCCTCATCTCCATCGACAGTCTGCGCGCCGATCACGTGGGCTGTTACGGCTACGAGCGTCCTACGACGCCCAATCTCGATCGCTTTGCTGCCGAGGGGGTGCGATTCAACGAGCACATTTCCAGCTCGTCCTGGACCCTGCCCGCCCACGCTTCCTTGTTCACATCCGTGCCGGATTCGGTCCATGGTTGCGTCGAGTCCGACGGCGTAGCCCTCTCACCCCAATTCACGACCCTTGCCGAGCGCTTCAAGTCGGGGGGCTACAGCACAGCCGGCTTCTACGCGGGCCCATATCTGCACGGCGCCTTTGGACTGGGCCAGGGCTTCGACGAGTATCGCTACGTCGCCGAAGATGCAGCCGAGTTCAGCGCGGCGGAGGTCAAGCGCTGGGGTCTGGATCCACGCGCCCACGCTCGGACCCACAAGGGCGTGACCAACCCGCAGGTGCACGAGGCCGCCAGCGCCTGGCTGGCGAAACAGGACGGGCCTTTCTTCCTGTTCCTGCACTTTTGGGACGTGCACTACGACTTCACTCCGCCAGCGCCCTGGGACACGCGCTTCAACCCGGGCTATAGCGGCCCGGTGACGGGGGAGAATTTCTTCTTCGATCGATCGATCCGTCCGGACATGCCCGCCGCGGACCGCCAGCAGCTTCTGGCGTTGTACGACGGCGAAGTGGGATGGACCGACAGCTTCCTGGGGCACCTGCGTGGAAGACTTGAGGAGCTCGGACTGGACGACAACACGGTCCTCGCCATCACCTCCGACCATGGCACGGAGTTCTTTGATCATGGAGGCAAGGGGCACCGCACAACCCTCTACGAGGAGTTGATCCGTGTGCCGTTCGTGCTCTGGTATCCCACCTCCCTCGAAGCCGCCGTCGTTGATGTCCAGACCCGTAGTATCGACGTAGGGCCGACCCTGCTGGAGCTCGCTGATCTCGCACCCGCATCCGATTCCAGCGCGTTCAGCCTCTTGGACCTCGCCCGGGGTGGAGCGCTGGAGTTCGACAATCTGGCGATCAGCGAGTTGTACTCAGTGGGAAACCGGCTGCGGTCGGTGCGCGATGGAAGGGCCAAGGTCTTGTTGGACGAGAACCAGCCCGAAGCACCTCTGCGATGGTACGACCTGTCCCTTGATCCAAGCGAACAACGCGCACGGCGCGATTTCGAGGAGGGCGCGGGGCAGATGGCGCACCAGAGTTTCCTGAAAGCCCAGGCCCAGCTGCTGGAGGCCGTATCCGCCAGACCTGGCGCGCCTACGAGCGCGTCCTTGCCTCCCAGCGTGCTGGAAGCTCTTCGAGCCAACGGGTACCTGGGCTCCGGGGATGGGGACTGATGGCTGCTGGTCAGCAGCAGGGCCTTCAAGAGCGAGAGGGTGCACCGGCGCTGTTCTGGCGCTGGCATCCTTCGGCCAAATCGCGCGCAACGACCGTCGTCGTGCACGGGCTCGGTGAACATTCCGGGCGCTACGGTCACGTCTTCGACACCTTGAACGCCCACGGCTACTCGTGCCTGGCTATCGACCTACGCGGGTTCGGCCAATCGGGAGGCCCGCGGGCCTGCTTGGAGAGATTCGAGGACTACCTCGATGACGTGGATGCGGGCTTCGCCCTTGCCCAGAGTCTGGGGGAGGCGCCCGCTCGCTTGCTGTTTGGTCACAGCATGGGCGGCCTGATCGCCGCTCGTTACGCGCAGGAGCGCGGCGGGAATCTCGCCGGGGTTGCGCTCTCCAGTCCGGGGCTGGCGATCCTCGGCAAGGTGGCCCTCTGGAAACATGGCTTGGGTGTGGTTCTCTCACGCCTCCTCCCGCGCTTCTCCCTGCCCACGGAAATCGACCCCAGCGACCTGAGCCACGATCGCAAGATCGTTGAGGCCTTGAGTCAGGACCCTCTCACCGTGGGGGTGATCTCCGCCCGTCTGTACACGGAGCTACGCCTGAACCAGGCCACTTCGATCGAACGAGCGAACAAGGTGCCATGCCCGTTGCTCTTGCAAGCCGCTGACCCCGATCAGGTGGTTGACGTGGCCGGGACGCGGCGCTTCCTTGCGCGTCTTGAAGGAGTGGAAGTGAAGTCGCACTTCTATCCGGGGCTCTACCATGAGATCTTCAATGAGACCACGCGGGAAGAGGTCCTCGGCGATCTCATCGGCTGGCTGGACGCTCGGGACCTCGATTTTTAGCACGGTCCGTCCCGCATCGGGGCACGCAGGGGCGGGGGACGGCGATCGTAGGCCGTGACTTGCAAGACCTGCTCGCGACTCGGGTTCCACCCTGGGATACTGGAGGTGTGAGCGTCTCCGTACTGCTGATGATCTGCTTGGCGGGCCCCTGTCCGCAGGGCCCTCCGCTCCGCTCCGCTCTGGGATTTCCCCAGACGCCGGGCCAGCCGCCGCGTGGACAACACCTGCGCGTAGATGCCTTCGGGTATCGACCCGGGGACGCCAAGGTGGCCGTGGTGCGCGAGCCTCTCGTGGGCTACGACGTTCCCGATCCCTTCACGCCGGGTGGCCTTCTTGAAGTGCGTCGCGAGCAGGACAATAGCTTGGCCTTCCACGGACCGTGCTCTCTCTGGCGCAGCGGCGTGACTCACATTCAGTCGGGTGATCGGTGCTGGTCCTTTGACTTTAGCTCCCTCACGGAGCGGGGCCGCTTCTACGTCTTGGATCCAGCAACGGGCGAGGGCTCTGAGGTGTTCGAGATTCGTCCCGGCATCTATCGTCCGGTATTGCGCGCGGCTTTGCGGATGTTCACCCATCAGCGTTGCGGCACGCCCAAGGCGGCGCCTTTCATTCGCGATCGTTGGACGGATGACGCCTGTCACCTGGGCCCAGGACAGGACCTGGAGTGTCGCTCGATCCTCGATCCGAGCAATTCGCGTACGGAGCGCGACCTGTCGGGTGGGTGGCATGATGCGGGGGACTACAACAAGTACGTCAACTATGCCGATGAGGCGGTGCACGGCGTTCTCGATGCCTTTGAGGTCGCCCCGCACCTGTGGTCCGATGCCATGGGCTTGCCGGAGTCCGGTAACGGTGTGCCCGACGTCCTCGATGAGGTGGCCTGGGAGCTGGAGTGGCTCCTGAAGATGCAGGGTCCGACGGGGGCCGTGGCGCACAAGCTCTCCGTCACGGACTGGAGCGGCACGAGCCCGCCCAGTACGGATCCGGGGCCTCGCTACTACGCGCCGGACACGGCTTCAGCCACGATCTCGTGTTGTGGGGCTTTTGCCCACGCTGCCATCGTGTTCTCCGCCCAGGGAGACCCGACGGCACAGACGTTCGGCGCGCAGCTCCAGCAGGCGGCGCTGGACGCCTGGGCTTGGCTGGATGCCAACCCGGGTCTCATCCCTTCCTACTACAACAACCAGGGGTTCTCGTCGGTGGCCTGCGAGGACTCGCCCTACGGCCAGGACATGAACCGCATGCGCGCAGCGGCGTATCTGTTCGAGTTGACCGGAGACGTGGTCTATCGGGACTGGGTTGACCAGAGCCACACGCGTGCCCACCTGTTTCAGTGGGGTTGGGTCTCGCCCTGGGAGGACGTGGCACAGTCAGGACTGCTGCGTTATGCCATTCACCCCGGTGCGACGGCTTCGGTGTCCGGTGCAATCCTGACGGCTTACCGCGACGAGGTTTCTGGAGTAGATCACCTGGGTCACTTCCAGGCCGTGGACGATCCCTACCGCGCCTATCTCGCCGACGGCGATCATTCGTGGGGGAGCAATCGAACCAAAGCCCTGCAGGGCGAGATTTTCATCCGCATGAACACTCTTGGCCTGGATCCGGGTCAGGCCCCCTTGTACCGGGCTGCGGCCCGGGGCTACCTGCACTACGTCCATGGCGTGAATCCCGTGGGCCTGTGCTTCCTGACCCACATGGACACCCAGGGTGCGGACTGCAGTGTGCGCGAGACGTACCACCGGTGGTTCGCGGACGGGACGATCTGGGACCGGGCCGGTCCGGATATCGGGCCGCCGCCCGGCTTTCTTGTGGGGGGCGTCAATCCAAAGTTCATGCCGGATGGCAGCTACAACGGTCCGCCCCTGGTCCCGCCCCTGAACCAGCCGATCCTGAAGAGCTTCAAGGACTGGAACACGGACTGGCCCGAGAACTCCTGGGAGGTGACCGAGTGCCACATTCCCTACCAGGCGGCCTATCTGCGGCTCTTGGCTGGCTGTATGCGCTGAAGTGTCCCTCTCTCTGTCCGGGAGTAGGAGGGTGGACTAGAATCACGCCCCATCGCGCGTCCCTTCGCGCGTCCCTTCGCGCACGTTTCCCGCATGGCAAGCCCTCCCTCCTGCACCGTGGCGATCTGTACCCTCAATCGCCGGGACGATCTTGAGATCGCATTGGAGTCATTGCGTGGTCAGGAGGCCGGGCCGGATTGG
>LWDU01032355.1_pt1 | contig 33017 bp, 36 predicted proteins | sample 727161 | NCBI WGS metagenome assembly LWDU01 (sample SAMN04566230, study PRJNA314399) | hydrothermal vent metagenome | isolation source: deep sea hydrothermal plume seawater | place: Mexico: Gulf of California, Guaymas Basin | collected 2004-07-11 | reverse complement strand
GTCAATAGTATCAACTAATTGATTCGGATAAGTCGCAAGGGGTCATCCGAAACCCTTCCATCTGGAGATGGTAGTTTGATGGGCTTTCAGTGGGCCAGTCTGAACGCTACCCTCTAATCTGCAGTAGGGAAATAGTAAACCATGAAACCCGTCCAGCATGAAACTAGTATGAGCGATGGCTTCGGCAAGATTGGTTTCTCGGGAACACTCAGGCCTTCTCAGGTGGCTTCTTCCAGCATAATCAGGAAGGAGTTGGAATCTGGATCAAGAGAACTGCTAATCGTGGCTCCTCCTGGTTCCGGGAAGACCGTACTTGGACTGTACGTCTGGTCAGATCTGGTCAGACTGCCCACGTTGGTGCTTAGCCCGAACTCGGCCATACAGGCCCAATGGGTCGAGAGAGCCAAGGAACTATTCCACTTGGATGACAGGGAGTCAGAAATAGGCACTGACCCAGAGAACCCGGGTATTCTGACCTCGCTGACCTACCAGTCGGTGACTCTCCCGAAGAGAGGAGGAGGCGAGCTAGACGAGTCTGCGATGGAGCTGTGGATATCCAGTCTGATGACTCCTGACTTGAACGACGGTTCGGTCGAGGCGGACGATCGTGAAAGCGCATTAGCCTGGATCGCTGACCTGCGGGAGAAGAACTTCGAATACTACTCTGACAGGATGGGGCACTACAGGAAAAAGGTCAGGGATTCGCTATCCGAGCATGGGAATGCCCTATGGATCCTCCACGAGTCCGCCAAGGCCAATCTGAAGAGACTCTTGGAAGTAGGAGTCGGTCTAGTCATCCTCGACGAGTGCCATCACCTGATGGATCACTGGGGCAGGGTTCTCATCGAGGCCATGGAATTCCTCGGGAATCCAGTTGTTCTCGGTCTCACTGCTACTCCTCCTGAGGGGGCCAGCAACTCCTCGGTCGATCAATACTTTGACCTGTTCGGAGAGGTGGACTACGAGGTCCCCGTTCCTGCCCTAGTCAGGGACGGCAATCTCGCTCCCTACCAGGACCTCGCATACTTCGTACGCCCCTCTCCGGGAGAATTGAGATACATCGCTAATGTAGATGAGGACTTCAAGAGCCTACTAGGTGAACTGAAGGGGGGGGCGGAGAACGTCAAGGGGCGCACACCAAAACTTGAGGTCTGGATCGCCAGAGTGCTCGATGGACTGATTCTGCCGGCTGGCAGAGCAAAGGACTGGAACTCTTTCCATAGAAGAGATCCGAGGCTCGCGGACGCTGCTAGAGCCTACCTCGCATCAGGCGAACTAAACCTGCCCGAAGGTGTACCGCAGCCGTCGGCTGAACTCGTAGCTGGAGGCAATAGTATGGATGTGCTGATCACGATACTCGATCGCTACATCAGGAATGGTCTGATGAGGTCGGAAAGCGAGGAGGACCATGCCCTTGCTGAGGATGCGAAGAGCAAACTGAGGATGCTTGGCGTCCAGATTACTGGGGGCGGCCCCAGACTATGCGCTTCACCTGTCGGCAGGGTGATGGCTTACGCCTCCGCCAAGTACGATGCTCTGCGAGACATACTGAGGGCGGAGATGGAGACCCTCGGACCGGACATTCGGGCAGTGATCGTGACCGACTTCGAGAAGACCTCGGCTACTGCCTTGGTAGAAGGCGTCCTCGATGATGACGCCGGTGGAGCAGTAGCAGCATACAGAGCAGTGCTCGGATGCGAGTCGACTGACAGGCTGGACCCGGTGCTGATGACGGGCACGACCGTATTGGTGGACGACGACCTCTTAGAGCGGATATTCCCTCGTTTTGAGCAGTGGGTCTCCGAGAGGAATCTGAACATCAAGTTCGATTACATCGAGAGAGGCGGTTACTTCGAAATCAGAGGTAAGGGAAAGGACTGGCTGCCACGCCACTATACGATGATGATTACCGAGATGTTCCAAGATGGAGTGACGAAGTGCTTGGTGGGAACAAGGGGGCTACTCGGCGAGGGCTGGGACGCGAGCAGGATTAACGTCCTAGTGGATCTGACCACAGTGACCACCAGCATGAGTATAAATCAACTGAGAGGAAGGTCGTTCAGGCTGGACAAGCACTGGCCTGAGAAGGTAGCTAATAATTGGGACATAGTCTGTCTGGCTGACGAGTTCACCAAAGGATTCGATGACTATCTCCGATTCAAGAGGAAGCATAAGCAGTTGTACGGAGTCTGCGACGACGGCGCCATTGAGAAGGGAGTGGGGCACGTTCACGCTGCTTTCACTGAAGCCGAGCCGGAAGGCGTCTCGGAAACGATGGAGATATTCAACGAGGAGATGCTGATGAGGGCAAGGAACAGAGGAAGGGCAAGAGAACTGTGGGGGATTGGACAACCCTTCAACGCAGTGCCAAGAGAAGCAATCGAAATCAAAGGATCATTCGGAGAAGGATTCCCTCCGGCTAACAGGATCGGTCTTGTCGCGTGGTCAGACGAATCCCTGATTCAAGCAATCGGGGATGCTGTCGCTTGCTCCCTACAGGCTTTGGGCCTAATCAGGTTCGATGCCAAGGTAGGGGGAGGGAGCAGAGGAGGGGGCTGGATGAGGGCTTACCTCGAGGATGCTTCAGAGGAGGAGTCAGAGATTTTCGCCGAGGCAATGCAGGAGATTCTAGGGCCTCTGGACAACCCCCGATATGTTATACCGAGAGAGGTCAAGGTGGTCAGCGAGACCTGGCTCAGCGAGATGCTCCCAAAAGTCATCGCCAAGTACTTCCGAAGAAGCGAGAACATCCTGTCGATGTATCATGTAGTGCCTAGCAAGCTGTGTCGGAATCTAGAGGATGCCAAGGTCTTCGAGCAGCAGTGGAACTGGAAGGTAAGTCCCGGCGAGGTGATGTACGGTCACAGCAAGAAAGGGAAGGAGTGGGTCAGCGAGATTAAGATGGCCGGACTGGCTCCTAAATCTTCCTTCCACCGCAAGAGCGTGTTCACCTAACCCTGGATGACGCTGTTCAGGATTGCGAAATAGTGTGCGATTGAGCCCGCGAGAACGAATAGGTGCCATATTGCATGATTGAAAGGAAAATTATCAGCGCGATAGAATAGCACACCGATTGAGTAGAATATGCCGCCAAGTAAAATCAAGTTTATCCCTTCCCAGCCTAGGGAATCAAAAAGCGGTTTGATAGCAATAATAGCTAACCAGCCCATGATGACATAAGGGGTTGCTGAGACATATTCCGGAATATTTCGATTCAACACTCTCGCAACGATTCCGGTAATTGCACACCCCCAAATCAATACAAAGAATGTCCAACCGATCCATCCATGCATCGTTACCAGCACGAATGGGGTGTACGATCCCGCGATCATCAGGTAAATTCCGATATGATCTGCGATTCTCATACGGTGTTTCATCTCAAGATTACTCACCGCATGATACAAAGTCGAGCATAGATAACAGGTAATCATGCACAAGCCGAATGTGATACTCGATCCAATCTTCCAATAATCGCCTGTTAGATTTGCTTCAACAGCTAGAAAGTAGAGTCCGACAATGGCGAGTAGGGTGCCAAAACCGTGGGTGATTGTGTTGGCGAACTCTTCAGCCTTGGAGTAGGGGGCAATATGCAACCGTGAGATATTCTCCATCTCACAACACTTCCACCTAATCCTGCCCCTCAACCTTGATGAAGACTAGGTGAAGTTGCTAACACCGAGTGTCAGAAATTACCATGTATATTATATTCTTAAATTACATTGCCGGATATCATTCGAAGACGATAGACTAGAATTTCACAAATCAATCGCGAGATCGATCATCAATCTGGAGTCCGGCTCCTCCGGTCAGAATCCGCCATTTCCCACGTAGAACTCCCATTCCGTAATTCCAGTGTAACGTATAGGTTACAATTGAGGAGAGGAAAATTGTCTTACTGGTCTTGCTCGGAGAATTGCCCTTGGCCGAGCCGAACCAGGCGAGCAAGTTGTACAGCAGAATGAGCGAGAGGAGTGTGTGAACTCCTGCCCTCGGCCAACCCATAGGGATGGTTTCGGTGCTGATATCCCAGAATTCCGGCCAAGCGAGCCCACCATTTAACAAACCCCAGAAAAAGAATGCGAAGGCTGCGGTGACTAGTGGAGGAAATGCAGCCGTCATCGTATGCGTGAATGTGTGTAATTCGGGGTATTGATGGCTTGCGAGAGTACGCACAAGTCCATAATTACCAATCTGTTTCTTGACTCGTAAAAGGTTACGTCGACGATGCCACATCACTGCGGTGCGGTCAGTCCACAACTTGTGACCTGCCATGCGAATTCTGTGATCGAGCATCACATCTTCAGCCCCGATAGCACCTTCATCAAAACCGCCAACTTGCTCGAGGACTGAGCGCCGATAAGCCGAATTTACTCCGGGTAATTGGTTGACTTCAGTAAGTTCTGAATCACCGACTTTTCCATAATTTGTTCCTGCTGTATAAATTGTCGAACAGAATGCGACATCTATGACGCGTTGCCACAAAGTCGACTCCTCGACCGGTGCAAAGTTAGGTCCACCAACTCCTGCAACATCTTCACGCTCAAACCAATGAGCAAGTTTTGCAACCCAATCTTCAGGTACAATTACATCGTCATCGGTGAATAGAATCAATTCTGAATTTGTTGCCTCTATTGCTACGTTCATCATCGACAAAACGCACACCTGCAGCCTCAGCAACCGCCCTTCCCGGATCATTTCGAGGCCCGACAACGATAATTTCGAGTGGCCCAGAATATGTTTGCTCAGCCAAACCCTCCAGAACTATGGCCAACTCATTCGAGTTGCGAACTGAAGGAATAATTACACAGACGCTAGGGTTACTCACGCCTTTGGCGTGTCCGCCTCTGCTTTCAAGCAATCTCATTTTTCGTATTCAGGAGCTTCAGCAAAAATATTCGCTGGAACAGCGATTATTACAATAGAGAATCCCATTCAAGGGTCATTGGTGACTCTCGGGGCGAGGAAGTAAGTCCAAGACGCTCCGCCACCATTACTTGTCCAGGTGAGTCGAAGTGGATACTTATCTTGGAATTCAAGATTAATTACATCGGTCAATCCGCTCGCTAATTTTCGAGTCAATGGATCTAGGAATTGTAGCGAATAGGTCGAATTTGTTGGATTTGGGCAAACTAATTCGCTCAATTCACCAGCATCGAATCGGACGTTGACCGATTCGCCAGCTTCGACACTAACTGAAACAGACATTTGGTTAGAGTCGAGACTCAAATCAACCAATTCACCGACCATCTTTGCCGCGCGAAGAGCGCGTGAAAGTTTCTCGGCATCGATAGATGCCCTACTGCTGAAATCTAACACTGGCATCTTCGGTTCATTCATCGTGCCGGTGTCGAGTCCACGTAGAATCCTGTGAACTTCACCTACGCGGATATTAATCGCACCGACCGCTTCATCATAATCGAATTCAACTAGGTCGGACGGTCCAGCGAGTGTTAACAAATCACGAATTTTTGAAAGTTCGATGCCAATTTCGACCGGTTCGACTTCATATGTTTCAAAACAAGCATCACTGATTGTAGCGGATAGTAAAGCCACGTGAGAACCATCGACTACATTGACATGAAGACCATTCTCACCCCAGACCAATTTTGCATCTTCTGTTAGGACTGAAAGAAGATCAACAATCTCCTTCATTAATTGTGTATTAGCGGTTACTCTGAGCATTCCAGCATCCTTCCCTATCCCTGTCCTAACTGCGGGTTCTTCATGATTACCACTGATACATCCGTAGGATAAGTTCAATTTTCATCATTAACAGATTATTGCTGAGGGTTAATGAATACAATGATTAGAAATTATTGATATTCCCTAAATCGATGACCACAGCCTTCACAAGTGCAGATTTTTGTTTCTGGTTCATCGGAAGATCTCGTTTGCATTAACACGATGAAAATGCGGTCTTCGTCACACTTGGGGCATCGATAATCGCCGACCCAAAGTGTTCCTTGAGCAACCGGCTCCTCGACAACTTCCGTCAAATGTTTCAACGAACTCGACTCACTCGTCGTGCTAGCATTACCTAAATCGAGAGTTTCTCCAGTCATCGGGTCGGTGAATTCTGCGCCTTTACCATCTTTGCCCGTAAGTGGACCCTCGTAGAGGCATTTGTAATTTGTACAACGGATATTTCCATTATTTTCCATGAATCCTAAGGTTCCACATTCTGGGCAAAACATATTCTCACTCTCAACGCTGGCAGTTAATCACTAACCATTCAGTGCTGAACCATTGTGTTATTGAACATTACCACTAAAAATGCAAGAAACCTTGACCAAATCTATGAAATCAGTGCAATTCCAGCCTTATAGCCTGCCCATGCAAATGTCAAACTTCCAATAATGGTCAAAGTCACATACATTGCTGCACTGGAAGGAGCCTTTTGCGAGAGTTGAATTGTTTCGAGAGCGAAGGTCGACATCGTCGTGAAAGCACCGAGCACGCCGGTGCCGAATAGAAGCAGGTTATCTTGGCTGATTAGTGCGCCTGCTGCGAGGGCACCGAACATGATTCCTAGCAGGAGTGATCCGACTAAATTTACCGTCATCGTGCCATATGGCATAGTTTCAGCTGGTACGATGTTTGAGATAATGTAACGAAGGGCAGCACCGATAGCGCCGCCGAACGCGACGAGTAGAACGAGCCGTGCTTCCATATCGAGCGCTGTGTGCTTTCTGTTTTCACCGCTTCGCCATATAGCGTTGGATTGAAGCGGGAAGTCGACGCGGAGTGAATTGTGCGCATCATCTACGATTGGAGATTAGCCCGCGTCGTCGACGAGGAGGGGATTATTCTCGATGAGTTGGTTTGGGAGCGTCAAAGCACAGGTGCTTTGGTTGATAGATTAGCAAATTTACAATCCGGTCGAATGAGCCACGAAGCCAGTGTTCTGGCAAATCGATTTGAGGATGCAGAAGTCGATTCATTAGGTGCATTATCGACAGATGATTGGCCTGAAGAAAGCGCTGAAGAAATTGAATTATTCACAGAAGCCTCTCGTCGTTTAGCCAAACGCGGAGTTGCCGATTCGTCAGCAGATATAGATCGTCGCCTCGATATGATGGTTAGCTCAGCGAATGAACTTCGTTCTGCTTGGACAACTTCGGAAGCACGTTGTGTAGAATGGGTTGGATTATTTCTGTCCGAGGTTGATTTAGACGGTCAGAGAGATGCAATTCCAGCCGCGGTAGCAGAGTCAGATTCGATGGACTCCGCGGCTGAAAAATTGAATGTCAGCCAACCACCACACAAGCCTGATGAATTGGAATGGAATTCGATAAATGCTCATGCGAATGGCGTTGTAAATCTCGGGAAACAATTGTCTGAACACGAGGATGCAATACGTGCGGTTTCGTATGATTATGTACCTTCTTTATCCAAATTAATCGGACCGCTCGGAGCAGCGAAATTACTGGTTCTAGCCGGTGGGAGAGAACGCCTCGCTCGGATGCCATCTGGGAGTTTACAAGTTCTAGGAGCATCCGCAGCAATGGCTGCCCATCGACGGGGTGCGCCACCACCCAAACACGGTGCGATTTTGTTTTCCATGCCGGCCATTAGTCGTAGCCCGAGATGGGTCCGCGGCAAAATTGCGAGGTACCTAGCCGGTAAAGCTAGCATCGCGGTTCGGGTCGATCATTTCGGCGGCGAACCTTGGAGTGAGGAAAAAATAGCAGAAATTCATAAAGAAACGGAGGCAATCAAAGCAAGATTCCCTAAGCCTCCGAGAAGGAAGTGAGAAAATGGCCCGAAGAAAACCGATTCAGATCGGTTGGGGTGTCCGCCGAGAAGGTAGGGTTTTGTGGACAAGAAATGCAGTGAAGGGGGTTTCTGTGAGTGATGAGCGGCGGAAAAAAGATGGCCGAATCGAATGGCGCCAATGGAATCCTTCGAAATCGAAAGTTGCAGCGAGTTTAATCAAATCAAAAACCGATCCTAGTGAATTACTCCCCGAAACAGGCTCAACTTGCCTCTATCTAGGTGCTTCAACAGGCTCGACAGTTAGCCATATTCATGACCATGTTTGTGGCGCTGGGAATCATCATGGTGGGCAAGTCATCGCTGTTGAAATCGCACCGCGGATGATGCGTGACTTGGCAAATTTAGCCGAGAATCGACCTGGATTAATCCCGGTTCTGGGCGATGCTCGAAAACTATCAGTCATAGCTCCATATCTGCGTGAAAAGGCCGATTGGTTACATCAGGATTTGAGCATTGCTGACCAGGCTGAAATATTTTTGAAAATGTCTGAGACTTTTTTGAAAAAAGGAGGCTGCGGATTACTTTCACTGAAAGCAGCGAGCGAGCGATGGAGTGAAGGAGGAGATGATTCTCGTTTTGATAGCGCGAGAAAATTGATTGACTTATCAGAAAAAATCGTACTCATTGAAGAGATAGATATCTCACATTTCGAAGAGCAACATCGAATTTATTTTTGTCAGCGGCTCTGATTAGCCCATTGCCGCGAAGCCACCGAGAGCGACGATGAAGATGATAATAACAATAATTCCAATAATTGTCAAGCCGATAGTAATCCATGAGATAACCTGAGCTGCTTTCGCAGATCCTGAGTCAGGATGACTCGGTTGTCCATTTGTAATAGTCAGGGCACCATTAGCGAGAATTACAGCAGGAATTGCGAGAATTATTCCACATCCGGCAGTAAAAGTTAAGATGATTCCAATGATAGACAATATCAACGCTAACATTGCATTTGTTTGAGTAAATTGACCCATTGGAGCACCTTGAACATAAACTGATTCAGGAGCAGAATTTGGCTCTGCGGTTGGTGTACCTTCAAACCATTGCTGTTCTCCCTTTTCTTCCATGATTGGTGGAAGTGACGACTCAATTTCAACTATTGTATTGTCTCTATACGAATTAGATATGCTCATGACCCTCTTGCATTAGCCTTGCTCATGCCGGAAATGCCTGAGGTTGAAACGGTCCGTTCAGGCTTAATTCCTAATTGGGTAGGCCGGCGAATAACTTTCGTCGATTTACGTCGGCCTAATCTTCGATTTCCCTTTCCAGAAGACTTTGAAGAATCGTTAACCGATGCGGTCATCGAGCGCATCGATCGACGCTCGAAATATCTCTTGATTCGATTATCTACTGGGAAAACTTGGTTGAGCCACCTCGGGATGTCTGGAGTTTGGACAATCGGTGCGGATGGTCAAGCTAAACACGATCATTTTTACATCGAATTTGATGATGGCGCGGTGACTTCAGTCTACAATGATCCGCGCCGATTCGGCTTCATGGATTTATTTGAAACGAGTGAAGAAGCCAATCAAAAATTATTGCAAAATTTAGGTCCAGAACCACTGACTGATGAGTTCACTTATGCTGCCTTAAAATCGGGATTACAAGGACGGCGAACTCCAATAAAAACCGCTCTTTTAGATCAAAAAATCGTTTCTGGCTTAGGAAATATTTACGTCAGTGAAATACTTCACCGCTCAGGGATTTCTCCGCTTAAAACCGCTGCTGAAGTCGCTGGTAAAAGCGACCATATCAACAATAAAATTGAACGAATTCATCGGCAAATCAACGAAGTTATTTTTGAGGCAATCGAAGCAGGGGGTTCGACCATATCCGATTTCCGAGGGGTTTCTGGCGAGGCAGATTTAGGCTATTTTACACATCAATTTACTGCTTTTAATCGCGAGGGTGAGCCATGCAAGAAATCCGGATGTACCGGTACAATTCTACGGATTGTTCAGGCGGGACGTTCAACATTTTATTGTAAAAAATGTCAAAATTAATTAGTTGCTTTCCATCAATAATTTTGAAACAAAAAGTTGCATTCTAATGGGTGCAGTTCGTAATATTAGAGGAAATGGCTTGTTAATCCATCCAGCGACGACTTCACGGCGACTATTGCGCATCGCTCGAACTGCTGAGCGGGCTGTTGCTTCCGCACTGGTCGATCCGAACGATCCGATCCGACTCTGGTCGATACCCGCAACTTCTTGAAATCCAGATGGCACATAACCGGGGCAAAGTGCTGTCACACTGATTCCGTCTTTTTTCAGTTCAGCGTGAAGTGAACGGGAGAAACTGAGTACGTACGCCTTTGTCGCAGCATAAACTGCCATCGATGGTATTGGAATGAATCCCGCAACTGATGCGACATTCAAAATACGATTTCCTCGCTTCATTTTCTTCGCGTAGGCGTGAGAGAGTTGAGTAAGTCCACGAATGTTCAAATCAATCATTTGTAACTGCCGATCGATATCCACTTTAGTGTGTTTTCCACTCGTTCCAAAACCAGCATTATTTACTAAAATATCTACTTCTCCAGCTTCCTTGATAAGTTGGTTTACACCTTCTTCTGTTGACAAATCTGAAATGATAATTTGGCTTTCAGTTCCGTGTTTTTCATTGAGTTCAGTGGCTAATTCTTCTAGCTCAGTTTGCCTTCTTGCACAGATTACTAAATTTGTGCCTTGGCTCGCTAATATTCTTGCAATTTCTCTACCTATTCCACTCGATGCTCCGGTGACTAACGCTCGTTCTGGCCTCTCGCTCATATGATTCGCAAAGCCGTTCGTCTTTTTCATTCAATTGCATTTTCTCAACATGAAAACGATTTGTTTATAGTCCTTGGAGTGCGATATACTCTGCCGACAAGGAGAGCTGTGTTTCTTCCGAAGATTCCTGTTCAATTACATTTGAACAGGCGCACATATGTTGCGAATAATGTTGGCAGATTAAACAATAATAAGGTGTCTGGACCTTGACAATTTTTCGGTCCGGAGGCTACGCCCAAGAAAGCAATGTTGAAAATGCAATTTTTGCATTCGGAAGAAAAACCGAGGAGGTTGAGTTTCATCAAAAGCAAAACCTTCCTACGGGTATTATTCAAATTTTGAAAGAATCCAACCTCGTTGATGAGGCTTTAGAATCAGGTTTTGTTCTTGAATTAAGTAATACTAAAATTAAGACAGCAGGTTGGTTTGAATTTGACCGCATTTTTCTCAGTAAGAAGCGTAATTCGTGCCACGGGATGGGTTATTGGAGTCAGAGAGCCTCATTCGGTTCGGTGGTAGGTTTGGGCTCTTTCGAAATGATGCCAGTTGACTGGAGTCACTCGGATTTGCCTCAAAAAATTTGGATGCGTGCTGTACCCCTAACTGACAATCGTTTAGCTTGGGCTCTAGGCAGAGGAGATATTCTTAGTTCAGAGCCGAATGAGCAATCGACATTAGAGGATTATTTTGACTTGGGTAAAATAATTTCAAATCAGAAAAAAATAGATGTGATACACCTGCCTGGGCCACCGGAAAAGCCGTACCACTTTTTCATAGACTAATATTCGATGAGTCGAGATGGTTTTGTAATTTTTCAATTCCTTTTCCAGGCCATTGACAAACTTGTTTTCCATCGATGAAAATTGAATTATGTGGCAAAATCGAAATATTCTGAATCCATTGATTTTCTATTTTGAATTTCGTTAATCGTGGGGCATCGAGTAATATTTTTCCAAATTTAACACCGGTAGATGGATTATCAGAACCAAGCCAATCACTGAGTTCACGTGTCCATGCATCACAAGAAATACAACCGGTTTTGCCAATTATCAATACAGCTTTTGGTGAGGAAAGAAATTCTTTCCATGAATTTGAGTCTAAGGTTTCTAACTCAACCATAATTGATCATCTCACCACTTTTTCAACAACTTAGAATAATAATTCACATTCATCTATGTTGGTTTGATTAAGCCTAGAAAAGTAAGCATGATAATAGTTTCAATCTAGTATTCTGAATCAAGAATATGTTTACAAATGTTGATGAGCGTTCGATTTAGGCCAAGGGTATGACTGAGCATACACTACAACAAAAGCTGATAGCCGAATTCATCGGTACCTTCTTTCTAACTTTGACCATTTGTCTCACTGCTGTATTCGGATCTTCATCTTCAACTCATCCAGCCTTCCCAATTGCTGCGACTTTAATGGTAATGATATATGGACTCGGACATGTCTCTGGGGCTCACTTCAATCCGGCTGTGACCATGGGAATCTGGATTAGAGGTGCTTGTGATAAATCAGATGTGCCACCATATATTGTCACACAGGTCATTGCAGGAATCTTTGGTGCTAGAGCATCTATACTAATCTATACTGAAGAGTTTCAAATACCATTAGAGGCTGTTTCGTTACTAACCAGTCATAATTATTCACCAGTAATATTGGCAGAATTATTGTTTACTTTTGCCTTAGTATTTGTTATATTGAATGTAGCTACTTCAGAGAAAACTTCTGGCAATCATTACTTCGGCTTCGCAATAGCATCAGTTGTATTTGCGGGAGCACTTACTGTGGGTGTAGTATCTATGGCTTCATTCAACCCTGCTGTATCTATTTCTTTAGTTGCAGTTGGCAGATTAAAATTAGCAGAGGTTCTCTGGTTACACATAGCTCCGCAATTGGCCGGATCATTCATTGCAGTTCTGGCCTACAAGGCGACTCAGTAATATATTCAAGCAATCAAGGAGAACTCTCACTAAACTAAAATGATATTAACTCGAACTCATTCGTGAGATTATGATTCAATATTCATGTAGTTCGTGTGGTATGGGTGTCGTAGGCATGAAGTGTGCATCTTGTAATTGTGAATTAGTCCCAGATGCCATCACAACAGCAGATGGAAGAGTAGTCTCAGTAACACGTTGTCCAACTGGTTGCGGTAAAATCAAGTCGCCAATGTGTTGCGGCTCTGATATGACTTGTGCTGTTTGATAAATCACATATTTCGACGAAATTTTCCGCCGGTTTCAAACAGCGCTTGTGTGACTTGTCCAACCGAGCAATATTCGACGATTTCCATCATTACTTCGAATAGATTACCGCCATCTCGAGCGACTTGTTTCAACTTCTCTAGTCCTGCTTCAGCCTCTTTCGAATGGGTTTTTTTGAACTTCTGATTTCGTTCGATAACCATCATCCTCTCTGCTTCATTCGAACGTGTTACCTCGATGTCGAAATCATCTTCTTCATTCGACTCATTTGAATTATCGATGTCTTCTTCGAAAGTATTCACTCCAATTATTGGTAATTCTCCAGAATGCTTTCTATGCTCGTAAATCATCGACTCATCTTGAATTCGGTTGCGCTGGTAATTCACTTCCGCATTTCTTCGAATATTTTCAAAATTTCTTCTTCGACCGTATCGGTTAACCAACTAGCGATATGAGATCCTTGAATCGGGTTCTCATTTTGTAGCCACCCATATTCTTTTGAGAGTATGAGCTGAATTGCCATCGAATCTCTGACTGTTTCTTCAGTCGGTGTCCCAAACGCCTCGTCACGAGAGTTTGTGTGAAGTGAATTTGCGTTGTCTGAGAGTGCGTAAAGTGCCTGTAAAGTCGTGCGATAATCGTTCCAAGTATACTCCTGTGCGTGTAAACTTCGCCCACTGCTTTGAATGTGGTACTTCAATTTCTGCCCTCGCTCGTCAACGGCATAAATATCGCGCATTGCAATCGCCCAGATTCGCCTTGCGACTCGGCCTATCACGGCGTATTCAGGATCCATTCCGTTTGAGAAAAACCAACTGAAGTTTCTCAAAAATTTGTTTGGGTCAATGCCTCTAGCCTTGAACAACTCAACATATGTTAGACCGTTTGAAAGCGTCAATGCTGCTTGTGTAATTGGGTTTGCCCCAGCTTCAGCGATGTGATAACCGCTGATGCTGACAAAGTAATGATTTCTGATGTTATTTTCGACGTAAAATTCGGCGACATCCCCCATCATACGAAGCGCGGTGTCAAGATTGAAAACAAGTGTGTTTTGCCCCATCGATTCCTTGAGTTGATCGGCTTGAACGGTTCCTCTGATGGTGCTGAGAGTGTAAGTGCGGATTTCTTTGAGCTCTGCATCGGTGGGTGTTCGTTGGTTTTCTTTTTCGAATTTCTTAACCTGTTGGCGAATTGCAACGGTGAAGAAAGCGGCTAGATGCCACCAGTAATTGCCATTGATAGTTTTTGAAACGCTGGTATTTGATGCGCATAAATCAAAGCCATCGAAGAGAATTTCCATTTCTTCAACAGTGCTGATGCTTACTCCACTCTCGCATACTTTTCCGAAAATATCGAGGCGCTCAACTGGGTCATGACCGTAGAGTGAGGGGGAGTCAAAGGCAGTTGATATGCGATTGAAAGGCTGACCTTCAGAGAGGAAATGGAAGCGCTTGTTTGTGCGCTCAGCACTGCCTTCACCAGCAAACATTCGAACTGGAAGTCGCCAGTGTAAGGGAAAGAACCAGGAGTGTTTTCTCGACGAATCCATTCGAGAGTATCTCCCCAATCAGTGTGGTCGGGTAGTGCAACTCGTGGTAATTTCAATCCAGAGAGGGTTTCTCTAGTGGTTTTGACCGAGATATCTTTGCCTCGGACGGTGTAACTCGCTTGCCCAGAGCGATATTCGGTGGATTTTTTCTCAAATTCTTTGAGGATTCGCCAAGCTCCCGCTGGGATGCTGGAACGGATATTGTCAGCCTCGGAAATGAGTTCATCAGCGGCATTGGAATTTTCAGTTTGCCTCATTTGGACGGCAGATGCTTCAAGATGTTGAACGAGGCGCATCTTTGCTGCAGCATCTTCTGTTCGAGAATGGTAATCTCTGACCGATGCAGCTACTTCTGCGAGATAGCCTTGTCTTTCTGGTGGAATTGGTGCGGCTCGGTGTGGCAATCCATCAGCGCCGAGCCGAGGTTCAGCCGCCGCAAATGATTGATTGTGGAGGCTGTTCAAGATATTGGAGAGGTGCTGCCAAAGTTGGTCGATGCCTGCGTCCGCAAATTGACTCGCAATCGTTGGAATTACTGGAAGTGCGGTATCTTCAGCTTCCCATAATTCTCGATTTCGCTTGAATTGTTTACGAATTTCAGCAAGAGCATCTTCAGCGCCAGGTCGATCGAATTTATTGAGCACAACGATGTCAGCAGAATCCAACATCTCAAGCTTCTCGAGTTGACTGGGGGCGCCATATTCTCTTGTCGTAACATATATCGAAATATCTGCAACTTCGGTAATCGCATCGTCACCTTGTCCGATTCCACTGGTTTCGACGATAACCAAATCGAAACCGACCGCTTGACAAAGTTCGACTGCATTACCTATACAATCCGCGATTTCTCGGCCGCTATCTCGGCTTGCAAATGAGCGCATGAATAAATTTTCATCGGAGAGCGAATTCATTCGAATCCTATCGCCGAGTAGCGCTCCACCTGTTCTTTTTCGGGTTGGATCTGTCGCCAATAGCGCGATTTTAGAGCCTGGATTATCACGCTGAATACGCAGCATCAATTCGTCGGTTAGGCTGGATTTTCCAGCACCGCCAGTTCCGGTAAGGCCTATGACAGGGCAAGCAGAGGTGGAATCGACAGAACGAATTCGTTCCAAAACCAGATTGAATTCTTCTTCATCAGAATTTTCTGCCAAGGTCAACATTCGCGATACTGCTCCATGATCTCCCGCAGAAATTGGTTCCAAAAGTGAATTAAAACGCCCCGCCTCAAGCAAATCAATCTTACTTGCTTCCTCAATTGCATTCGCAACCATGCCGGTCAAACCCATGGCTCGGCCATCATCGGTAGAGTAGATACGGGCGATGCCAGAATCGCGTAAATGTTTAATTTCATGAGGTAATATTGTTCCACCACCACCCCCGAAGAGAAGGACATGTCCGTAACCGGCTTCGTCAAGTAATTGCTTTGTGTGTGTGAACATTTCAACTGCTCCACCTTGGTATGATGTGATTGCGACACAATGAGCATCCTCCTGAATTGCCGCCCGTGCAACATCATCCGCTCCACGATCGTGACCTAGGTGAATTACTTCACATCCCATCGATTGAAATATTCGACGAAAAATACCTATTGCTGCATCATGTCCGTCGAAAATCGCTGCTGCGGTAATTATTCGTAACGGCATTTTGCCATTTGAAGCGCGTGCGGTACCGCCTTCTATTTCACGAGTTACACCCAGATTTCCAGCCTTTGCTTCGCTGGACATCTCATCCTCGGCTCCCCCTGCCATGACCTCGGGACACTAAGTGTCCCCAAGAAACCGCCGGGTGTCATCAATTTTCAAGAATACGGGGGAAAATCACCAATGCTGGGTATGCATTCAAGGTAGGGGAAGCACTCGAACCAATATGGCTGATGATAATCTGCATTGTCCTCGTGATGGAACAATCCTAATTTCACCTGAGACAACCAAGCACACGGCCTTTTCTCAGCATGGTATTTATCATTGTCCAGAATGCGCGGGATTAGCCCTACATGCAAAGGCAGCCGCTTCGGCTATTTCTGCTGAAAAACTCGAGGAGCTCCATGACGGATTTACCGATCAGGGCGCCCCTGTTGAAATTTTATGCCCATTTTGTATTGCCGGAATGCGAGTCCGTGATTTTGCATTCCGCAAGCTCGATGGTAGCCTAACGGAATTAATTGAAATCGACGGGTGCCCATCATGCTCTTCATTTTGGCTGGACGCTAGCGAATTGCAACGGATTTCTCCGACCATCGAATCCTATCCTTCAAATCAAGAGACCTCCACTGAAAAAACTGCTACATCAGAAGCAAAGACTCTATCTATAGTTCTTGAAGTTCTTTTCCATCTACCTTTTGTGTTAATTTGAATGCGGCAAGGACATGCCTCGCCAAGATTCATCGTCTGAATCGGTAGGCTCTTCCAACTCAACTCCAAGTTCTAACATCTTTTCAGGAGATGTGTCGTCATTTTCATCTGAGAATAATGTCTATACATCTAGTGAAAACGGTCCAGGTTCTGATGGATTTAAATGGAGCTTATTTTTCTTAGGTCTCTTGGTTATCGCTCCAATTATTGGATTTATCTTGGCATTTAATGTTGTTTCAAATGATGAAAATAATAACTATTTTAATGATTGGACTAATTCACTTTCCGAGCCAGAGGAAGTCACAATCGATGGAGCCACTTACAATTCTTGGTACCATGAATTTGATTTTCAGAAAGACCCAGTTCCGACTAATAGTGAATGGATATATGTGGAAATAGATTTCTATAATTCTAATAATTGGAATGGTTGTTCTGCAAGTGAAAATAATTTTTATAGCGTAAGTTCAATCGATGATGGAATTCTTTGGTATGACCTAGATTGTTATGGTGATAATTTAGAAAATACTCAGGGGTATGTTTCCTACGATGGAAGTACATTCACATTCGCCGTAGACACGACAAAATCTCCATCCTCATCTAGAGTAGATGGTGAATTTGTGAATGATATAGATAACGAAATCTCATTGGTAATTATACCGATTCTGATGGTAATTATTTACATTGGATTATTGATTTATAGCTTCAATTCAGGTAAAAAAGAGCTTGGATATGGATTGTTAGCAGGACTTCTGACCGGGGGAGTCACCTTCTGTTTATCTGGGCTAATAGTGTCAATGATATTTTATAATGATTTTTAATTTTTAATTTTTCAAAAGGCTCCACCGACGAGTAATCCTGCGAAAATAAACATCAATACACCCATCACTCCATCTATTTTTCTTGCGTTTGCTCGTAATCTATCTACGCCATTTCCTCGGGTCAAAACAGTGGCGACAGTAACATACCATGTTCCGTCAATGACCATTCCCATAGCCCCCATCCCCAACAGGGTTTGCAAACTAATACCTGCTTCGATAAAAGGTGCATATAGTGCTAAGAACCAAGCAAGGATTTTTGGATTAAGGATTGCGATCAAAAACCCTTGAACAAAACCTGCACGCTCTGATAGAGTGTGAAAATCATCCGCGTCTTGTGAGGCGGTTTCTACTGGGGTCATGGCATGTTTGAGGAAGATAAATCCAAGGTATAGCAATAGCACTATTCCTGCATATCGCAATATTGTAGCAATCGTTTCATCGAAAGCTAGCATTGTCGCTATTGCAAAAGCAGCAGAAAATGCATAGATTCCAAAACCAATCCCATGGCCAATACCAGTGGCGACCCCACTCGCCCTACCTCCTGCTGCAGTATTCCGCAAAACGACAGCCAGACTCGGTCCGGGGCTCATCGCACCGACAATGAATACGCTTGCTAGAGCAATCCAAGCCTCGGGGTTCACGGGATTGCACACTCGCCTCAAGCATCTGCATACATCGCTTCTATGTTGGAGTCAATTCGCCATCATCGACAGTAAAATCTCTTGGTAAAATTGCGAATTTCTTCAATTGTTCAGGGTTAGCAAATTTCCCATTCAACTTGTCCACAGCAGCTTGAATCTCTGCTCGGACTTCTTCACCAGCGGTGTATTCTTCCAAACTATGTCCTGAACTTTGAATCAATGCATATTGGTCGTCTGGACTCTTTGGAATTTCTGGAATTGGAATGCCAATTTTGTCTCGTAATATTGCGCTCATATCAAGCGTAAACAGCGCACTACAATACTTTCGACCATCACCGACTAGGAAACATTGTGAAACGATTGGAATCGCTTTGAAAGTCTCTTCAATGACTAATGGTGCGATGTTCTTTCCACCGCTCGAAACATAAATTTCTTTCTTTCGGCCAGTGATAAATACGTATCCATCTGAATCGATTTTTCCGATATCGCCGGTGTGTAACCAATTTTCCGAATCGATTGCTTCCGCGGTCGCTTCCGAATTTTTGTAATATCCTTTCATGACGTGGCGACCGCGCATCATAATTTCTCCATCATCAGCGATCATCATCTCTGTACTCTCAAGTGCTTTACCTACTGAACCGATTTTGTTATGACCAGGGTAATTTAAGGTGGCACCAGCTGTATTTTCTGTCATTCCGTACCCTTCAAAGATTGGAATTGTCAATGATGTGAAGAGAGTTAGGATATCTGGATTAATTGGTGCAGCGCCTGAAATTGCCACTTTGAGATCGGAAAATCCGACCGCTGCTTTCAATTTCTTTTGGAAGACTGATTTTAAACCAGGGATTTTCAAGCCAATTTTCAGAATTGCTTTACTTGCGATTACTGCGCTGAGAGTTGAATAAATCTTCTCGTATATCCGAGGTACTCCAATAAAGAGATGAGGCTGAATTTCTTTGGCGTAATCGACTACCATCAGAGGGTTATCACACGAGTATAGGTGCATGGCGTATCGAATCCAGTAATGATTGTCTAGCGCTTGTCCGAAAACGTGCGCGAGCGGCAGCCAAGAGAGATATCTATCACCTTGTCCGAACCTGAAGCACTTTTCTAATTCATCTATTTCGTAAATCCAATTATCATGGGTCAATTCAACGCCTTTTGGATTTCCAGTAGTCCCAGATGTGTAGATTAATGCAGAAGTATCATCTGGGGTAATAGCATTAGATCTCTCAAGGACAACAGAATCTGCCAATGCATTCCCTCGGGTATAAAATTCAGACCATGTCGTTACTTTCGAGTGGTCTGGAACATCACAACCATCCATTATCACAACACTTTGCACATCATCGAGTTTGTCCAAAATGGATGCGAGTCGATGGCAAGGCATTTTTGATGGGTTACCCCCATCCATGGGGTTATTGCCGACGAAGACAACCTTTGATTCAGAATTTCCTACAACCCATTCAACCTCTTCGGGAGAACATGTGTGGTAAACACCAACGCCTACTCCACCGAGCATTTGAGAAGCAGCATATGCACCATACCATTCTTTTCGATTGTAAGAGTAAATTGAAAGTTTATCTCCAATCTCAAATCCTATATCGATTAACGATTTTGAAATATCCATGACATATTCATAAAATTCAGACCAGGTAGTTGTATCCCAACCTCCTGAAGCATTTTTTGATGAAAAAGCAGCCTCATTCGCATATTCTTGTGCATTTCTTAACAGATACAGGGGGGTGGTCATACTCGACATCAATCTCGGAAGGATGTATTTCTCTTAACAACTCCGTGTAGGATGAGTCAGGATTATACCTAGGTTATCAGGTATTATTGGCATTCTCATGGAAGGACTGTGCGGACATTGTCTCGCCAATCTGATCCACCATTTTTATTCGCGAGGGGTGAAGCAGGACTCGGATGCCAACAGGTCTTGACTTCTACATCGGTATTTGATAGAGCTTTTAATGCGCGTTTTTCTGCGAATTTCCCCACTCCAATGACAGTAGTGATTCCAAAAATATCTACAATTTCCCTTAGATGCTCATCACATCGTTCGAGTAGTAATCGATTTGTTAACCCGGAAATTTTGTCCGGAGTGATATTTGTTGCACGTTCCCCTGAGAATAGCATCAACGGACAGTGATTAACGAGGAAAACCTTCGAAAGTATATTTTCACTCGAACCATAATGGTCTGAAAGCAAACCCCAGACAGCCCGCTAACCGGCCGCTTAGGATGCAAATTTCGTGGCTGCTCGACTGGTAAATCGCGAATCTCTAATATTTCGCGAACCATAGCGGTTGCAGCGAAAGGAATTCCCATTTGCCCCATGCCATGCGGGCCTGGATTCATTCCCAACAGGAGTGTATTTGCCTTTCCTTTCGCAGCTTTTTTTAGATAAGCGAGATGAGGTTGCCAAGCATAAACAAGAGGATTGTAGATGCAATCAACCAAGCCTTGTTCGACCAAATCATCTGCATACGATTCAACATCATCTCGCAATCTTGCCGCAGCATCGATCAATAGTGATTCTAACAATTTCTCACCTATTGTTTGACATCTCCGACGAGCGCATCAGTAAGCTCGCATAATTCATCGGGAGTAATTGGAAAAACACTGTCTGCAGAGCCACCTGCTCCCCAGATGAGGTCATATTGAAACAGATCTTCATCCATCAGCATGATGCATGGCTTTAGGTGGCCGAAGGGTGGAACTCCTCCCGGTGCATAACCTGTATTTTCAATGATATAATCAGCATCAACCATCGATGGTTTGTAGCCCAAAATACGCTTCACTTTGCGCTTTCGGTCTACTCTATTCGCCCCAGAAGTGATGACTACAATTGCGCTCAATTCACCCTTGAATACGATGGATTTTGCAATATGTGCGACTTCACAACCAAGTTGTTCAGCCGCATCTTGACTCGTCCGAGTGCCCGCTGCATATCGCCTTGGATTCGGTTTAAAATTCAATTTAGCACATTCAGCAAGCCATACCTCGTGCCCACCCATAATCTCTGATGTTCGCATCTGAACTTCATCATTGGGGCGTTGAATTGAAGGTCAGGGTGGTCTGACCGATGTTCATGCAGAGGTTGCTTCAAGCAAAGTGGGTCCGATTCAATCACATTGCGACAATCTTTGGAATTTTTTCAACAATTCTGTTAAGTTATTTCGTTTGGGTCCGTGAAGGATGTGATCCTTGGCTGCCTTTTATTTCAGATACCGATGTCAATCCAGAATCTGGAATTCCATTCACTATCGGCCTCTCAATTACTGGTATTATGCTCACACTTGCCTTTATTCAAATAGGGACGTTACGCCAAAATTGGCTGGAAAAATATGATATTGAAAGCCGCCTGATATTTTGGAATAAAATGTCGACTTTGGCAGGAGTTACATCCGGATTGACAACCTCTTGGATAGCATTCACACCATGGCATGAACAGATGATTTTGCATATTTTTCAGGCGATAATAATATTCACAGGTGCAGCAATTTGGGTTGTTATCGCAAGTTTTGTGAGTATAAAAATGTCAGAAATTGACGAGAGTTTTTCATTAATTTTGAAAAACAGAATTATCGCTGCGACAATTTCAGTTTCAAGTTTTATTCTGATGAGTATTCATTTCGGGCTGGTCGTTGGCGGTGAAGGTGATTTATCAAGTGTAGAATCTTATCTAGATAGTGTTGTTATCTGCACCGAATTAGCATCGCCTATACTCACTCGAGCAGCTTTCTTCGAATGGCTAATGGTTTTCAGTCTCGGTGCAGTGCTCGCGTCTTTTATCCCTGAAATAGATTTACTAGTCGACGATAATTAATCGAATTGAGTTTTGAATTCACCAGGGACGGAGACTTCAATCAATTCCAAATCTTGCATCGCATCAGAATATTTCACCCTCATTCCTGGTGGGATGACGAATGCATCTCCTTTTCCAAGAATCTGTGACTCTACGCCTTCTCCTTCGAGTGTTAAGCCACCACTCATGATATAATTGAACAAAATATCTCCTTCGTGACTCGACCAAACCGTTTTGCCTTCACTTGGTTTGACAACCTGAACACTCGCGACACCTTTGGTATTCTCACAAATTGTTGTGTCGCGGCAAACAAATCCCGGTAATCTGAATTCTTGCCAAGTCGCTTCCGAGGCTTGATTGTGAACAAACTTCTGACCTTGCCATTCCCTATCAGGTCGCAAATGTTCGGTCGGTAATTCCATTTCATGGTCGATGACTGTGACATGATCTGCCGGTACACCAATCTCGACAACCTCTAAATTATCGCCTGAAAACAACACTCGATGGCGAATTTCTGGCGGTTGAATAAAACAATCACCCGCGGTTAATCGAATCGGTTCACCCTGATCTTCATAGACAACATCAACCCAGCCATTTATGCAGAAAATAAGCTGAAATCCGACTTTGTGATAATGCACCATATCTGGAACTGGCCCGCCTTCGGCTATTCTGATATGACTCGCGATTATCGAACCCCCAAGTCTACCTTGAATCAGGTCTCGGTAATACATTCCGGCTCGCCCAATTACCCATGAATCACTATCGGCTAGTCGACGTGTTTGGAAACTATGTTCGGTCTTTGGAATTACCATCGGTGGATTGTTTGGGGCAATTTCGACGACCGTTCCATTCGGCGCTACCATTTGGGTATGGCCAGCAAATTTTTCATCCTTTTCATCGGTGCAAATTCGTAATAGACCCGGTGAAATCTTTTCATCCATATCGATTCTGAGTCGCAATCCCATCCCTGAAAATTCTGCGACTCTTGGATGATCTGCAGGATAGATTGTATCCATTTTCATACCTAATGTTTCTGTGAAAAATCTAATGTCATCATCCAATACTTTTGATGGCAGAATTACCCATCCTTCATTAGTCATTATACACATCTTAATCAAAATTTATTATAACGATAACCTTAACGTAATCCGAATATCTTTGGGATTTTCTTTTTAGTTCTCACAAAAATCACTAGAAAATTAAATCTAAACTTCTTTCAAAGCGAAGCCATTCGATTCAAGATATGGTTTGGCCAGTCGGACCCTACGGGACTTCGATGGGTGCACTATTGCTGATGACACTACCCGTCCATTGGTTCCTCACAAGAAATGAGCCGGAAAAGCGAGTCGGACTTCGCGAGTTACCTGGTGAAATCCGGAAGAAGGGATACGGTTGGCACATCGCTCTCTACGTCTTGATGTTCATTTACAAGGCGTTGATAGATCACCATAACGAGCCGATGAAGGCACGCGTTGGAGGATTTACACATTGGTTTTGGTCGATTGAGGGAGATTGGACTTTACGCATTCAAGAGGCTTTTGAAAATGACCTTTTGACGGATATTTTGTCGGCTCATTACCTCTTCATGTACCTATTCATTATCTGGTTCAGCCCGATGTATTACATGCTCAGCCGCGACGAGAGAATGGCTGACAAAGCGGCTCTGAATTACTTCCTAATCTACATTCTTAGTGTACCACTATACCTTTTCTTCAATGTCGAAGTAACCTCTTCGTTCATTCCTGGGATGGACGCTTTATTGTATCATGATGACTTTACTTTACGATTCTTTGTCGACAATGATCCGATGGACAATTCAATTCCGAGTTTACACATCGGATTGTCGGCCTCACTTTTGATGATCAATAGATTACATGTTCGCGAATTAGGAATTTCGATTTCCGATTGGCGCCATCGAGAATTTGACTTGTTTATCATGGGAAATTTATTTATTTATTTATTTTCTATTCAATACCTTGGGATTCACTGGGTTTTCGATGTGATTCCGGGATTAATGATGGCAATAATTACCGCTGGATTTGTCCATGCTGTACAGCCGATTGTTCGTGCACGTCAAGAGAAGGGTTTGGCTTCATTATTGCCTGATCGTCGGCAGACCATCGCTGCTATTGGAGTCGCATTAGTCTGTTCATCTTGGTTGATGCTCGGGGTTGTCGATGGGGCCGGTGTCGATGAGGATCAAGCTAATTTCCGCTTCGGCGAGGGTGATGTGATTATCGACGTCATCGAGGTACATTCGCTGAATTATCCGGTTACGATGATAGTAAAAAATGTCGGAGAATATCCAGTTGAGGTTATGCTGGTAGACTTGAAATCGGCTGAGGGACATATGACTCGAGGAAAAATCGATTGGAATTCAATTTCTAATTTCGAACAAATAACACAAATTCCAATAGATGAGTCAATCGATTTCTCAGTTATTCCTAACAGCCTTTTCGATACACACCTAATCATTGCTCGAATTTCTGATGAATCGGTGAGTGGAGGAGGTATAGGTGAATTGAGAATAACTCCACATTATGTCGATGACGAACTGATTTACTCTGCTCTTCTGGCTAGTATGCCAGCATTTTTTATTACGGGAATAGTCATCGAAGGTATTACCCGTCCTCGCACCACAAGTGCTACACAATAAGCAATTTTTATTCATGGAATATTGTATGCGACAATTCCACCGACATATAATCCAGTCATCGAACCTAGGGCAATCCAGATTCCAATCCTGAATGGTGGGAAATTGTATTTCCACATGTAGGTGGATTGGAATACCCATGTTAATCCGACGATGATAAACCAAACTGCGAAGGCCTTAATGGGTAAAAATCCAATGAAAATTCCGGCAAGGTAACCCGCATAAAGCTCGAATTTATTTCCGTATTTCTCATTCAAAAGGAACAAACTCAATGCAGCGATTAACAAAACTAGAACCGAGAAATTAATCGATTCTTTAGACAGGTAAGGTACTTCGGTCAGATATGGTAAAATTCCGATAAGAAAACCAAACCCTGATGGAATCGCAACGGGCCAAAGTGGCGGTTCTTCCCATTTCATGAATGGACTGCGGACGCACATTGCTGAAGAATACTGTGAATTGCCCAGAGCGACTGTATCATAACTGAAACGACGCTCCGGCAAATGATGTCCAAAGGTGAAATCGTTCTTGGATGCCTCGCACCACATCCACCTCACCTTGTTTATGCAGATAATCCTCCTCAAAATGAAGCTTATTCCGAAGGTGGATGGGAAACGCTTCGGTGGGGATATGCTCGCCTCGCTAGAAAATTGAAAAATATCGATTATGATGCAATAGTTATTTTCACGCCACATTGGCAAACCTATATCGGCACACATTTCCTTGGCTTACCAGAATTCAAATCGAAATCTGTTGACCCTATTTTCCCAAATCTATTCCGTTTCAATTACGACCTAAAAGTCGATGTTGATCTTGCTGAAAAAATGCGTGAGGCGGCAGATGAGGCTGGAATAATTACCAAGATGATGACTAATCCTGATTTTCGTGTCGATTATGGCACGATAACCAGTTGCCATTTATTGAATCCCGATTGGGATAAGCCAATCGTGACGATTTCATCGAATCGGAATACTCATTATTACTCACCAGAAGTTATGATCGAGCAGGCTGGCGCGCTGGGTCGCGCTTGCGCCAAAGCAATCGAAGAAAGCGGCAAGCGCGTCGTTTTGGTATCAAGCCACAGCCTTTCTCACAGACATTTCGTCACCGAGGCGCCTTTGCCCGAGGACATGAGTTTAGAGCACATTTACAATCATAGTCAATACGTTTGGGATATGAAAATTATCGATTTGATGCGCCAAGGAAAAAGTCGTGAAGTCATCGATATTATGCCAGAATTTACTGAGCAAACGATTGCAGAAACTGAGGGTGGCGGACTGATTTGGATGATGGCTGCAATGGGACACCCAGATTATTCTGCAGAAATATATGGTTATCAATCAGTTATTGGTACTGGAAACTTAATTGCTTCTTGGGATCCAAATGACGAAACGCGGGAGTACGTTCTTTGAGGTGAGATTATGGCTGAAGAAATGAATGAACCTGAGATTTTATTCGGTATATACTGTCCACCCCATCCTCATCCTCTGCTATGCCCTGAAGCAAACGAAGGTTATGGTAAACTGCGTTCAGCATACGATGCATGCCGCAAGCGCATAGAAGAGAGTGAAGCCGATTTAATTTTGATTTACTCGACGACATGGCCGAGCATTGTCGGACATCAAATTCAAGCGCTCGAAAATCCTGTTTGGACACATGTTGACGATGATTTTCATTATCTTGGAGGTATGCCATACGACTTCAAAATAGATGTTGATTTTGCGAATGGATACGCGCACAGTTGCATATGAGGGATTCCCAATCGATACCGGCTCGGTTGTTGCTTTGCAATTATTGAATCCAGACAACCGAATTCCAGCTTGTATAGTATCGAGCAATATGTATGCGAATCGAGCCGAAACAATCGTTCTCGGCAAGGCTGCTCGTGATGTTCTGGCAGAACAGGGCAAGAAGGCGATTGTCGTAGTTGTAGCAAGTTTGTCAAATCGTATGTTTACCGAACACATCGATGAGGTAGATGACCGGATTCATTCACAAAAAGACGATGATTGGAATCGAAAAATATTGGAATTCTTCGCAGCAGGACGATTAGAGGATTTGAGTCAATTAAGTCGAGACATTCACGGTCAAATAAGAGTCAGCAAAGTGGTGGCATACAAGCCAGCCTGGTGGATGGCTGCAACCATGGGTCAGCACAATAATTACGCTGGCGAAGTGTTGGCTTACGAAGCCCTACATGGCTCTGGTGGAGCGGTAATTACTTTGACTCCAACCGATGGGTCTTTTGGCGATAAAGAATTTGATGAAGATGATGTTGAATTCTACCACGGGGACCGTGATGTGCTCGATAAGGGGATGCTGTGATGACAGAGGATGTCGATGAACAGACTAGTTTTGAATATCGACGAGCCTTAATCGCAGGAATTATCGATGCTCCTGATGAATTTATTGAAAAATTGTATGATAATTACGGTAAATCGATGGCCTACTCGGCTGGTGGAGCACTCGGTGCAGCAGCTGGTATTGCAGTTGGTGGACCGGTTGGAGCAATTGTTGGCGGAGTTGTTGGGAGGAAAACTGCGGGCACAATAATTAACGAAGACGGACCAATAATTTCAGAGAATGCACCGTCTGCAGTTGGGGCTTATCCTCATGCATTCCGTGTTGGAAATTTGCTTTTTGTATCAGGTATTGGTCCGCGCCAACCGATTACCAATAAAATTCCGGGTGGCCCGATTAAAGATGCGAATGGCGATCCTCTCGATTACGATATTCGAGCACAAACTAGAGCGGTAATCGAGAATATCAAAATAATTCTTGAAGATGCTGGCTCATCCTTAGACAAGGTGGTTGATTGCCTATCTTTCCTCGTTGATATGGACCGGGATTTTGCAGGATATAATGAGGTCTATGCAGAGTATTTCTCTGAGATTCTATGTGCTCGAACTACTTGTGCTGTTCGCGCCCTTCCAACCTCTATTGCGGTCGAGTTGAAGGTTATCGCTAAAATCTGAGATTGAATTAATCAGGCTTCTCTGGTCAATAGATATCTAGGTTGGTGACGATTCTATTCGTTCGGCTGTACAGTCCGGTGGTGCAGAAACCGGATTGCAAGCGACTGGCCCATCCGGCAACTCAACCCAGTAGTCGATATCTTCTACCTTAGCGGGATAATCGGTTGAAATCGAATGAGCACCACTAGCAATTGCAGCCTCCAATCTCACTGTATTATTGCTATCAGCCTCTCCATCCTCGGCATCGTCTGCTCGGCTGCGAACGATGTATCCTTCTTCGACAAGATTGCGAATTTGATCTCCATTACCAATCGGGTCGGTATTGGAGAAAATTGCCGCTTCTGGTGTACCTTCAACAGACATTGTGAACATTGTTGAGCCGACTAAACCAGGAAAATTTTGGTGGTATTCTTCCCTAATTCCTCCACCCGCTAACAGAATGAAAATCGCCTTGCCGCGAGACTCTTCTAATAATGGCCAGCCATTTGTTGTTACAGCCTCGGACAAACTCGCTGCCTCTCCACGTACATCGTCGGGAGTAATCAATTTCTCATCAGGCCAATTTTGCTTAATTTCTTCTTCAATTTTTTCGAGCATGCCTTGCAGCTCGGCAATGGTCGTAATATCAGAAGCTTGTTCTACCCATTCTTTTGGCTCTACCCAAATCATCAATGGTACATGGGTTGGATTAGCATCTGACCAAGTATTCAACACACCTAAACAATCAGCGAGAGTATTGCAGGTGCTTCTAGAATCGTATTGATTGTGATAAACTCGTAAATCGCCTCGTGGATCCCACCAAACATCGAGTTCAAACTGCCGAACGTCAAACTCACCTGCTTGAACATCCAAGGGTTCATGCGTGTATTCATATGCTCTCGCCGTCGGTCCAAACGGCTTGATATGGTACGAATTATGTGTGCCTTTTACCTGAATATGATTGATATTCAGCGGTGTCGGGTCATCATCAAAAATCGATGATTCCCCGTCCCCAAATCCAAGACATCCGCTGAAGATAGTTGTTATCATCAGCAAAGCCAAAATCGATGCGAGGCGGTTCATTTTCATTCAGTCAGCCGCCCCATTAGAGAATAAGCATTCGATTGCAGGTTTGCAGCTAATCGACTTCACAACATTAACACGCAGAGCGAATGCCGACCGTCTACAATTGGGGGTGAATTCAGGTGACTGCAGAAGCAATTTTTGATACCAATTTCATTTCTTTAATGTTCGTTTTATTGGCCGCTTTTCTTGTCCCAATATTGCTTTCAAGAAATACTACCTTACAAGTACCGATAGTTGTTGGTGAAATTATTGCTGGAATTATTCTTGGCCCCAGCGTTTTAGATTTGGTCATTATAGATTCAGAAGTAATACTATTCATGCGCGATTTCGGCCTCGCTTATCTGATGTTTATTGCAGGAATGGAAATCGATTTCAATATACTCGGAGAAATCGCGAAAAAATCTCGTGAGCGTCAGGATTTGGCCTTCTATCAAAATCCGATAATTCTCGGTCCGGCTTCCTTTTCGATGACTCTTGCGACCTCTGTAATTCTCTCCCTTCTTATCGTCCAACAAGGATTCATCGTCGACCCATGGATGCTCGCGTTAATTCTATCAACAACCTCACTCGGTGTGGTCTTGCCGGTTTTGAAAGAACGTCATTTGAACGAAACCACATTTGGTCAGACTATTTTGTTGACTGCTTTGCTCGCTGATTTTGTGACAATGTTATTGATTTCACTTTATGCTACCTATCTTGTAGAAGGCTCGATTAGTCCGAAGATGTTGCTCGTATTCCTGCTATTTGTCGCCTTCGCCGCACTTTATCGCACCGGTAAGATTATCCAAAGCATCCCAATGTTTTCTAATTTGCTCGAAGATCTTTCTCACGCTACCGCAAAAATCAAATTGCGTGCAAGCCTTGCATTGATGGTTTCTTTTATCGTTCTCGCTGAGGTGCTGAACACAGAAATGATCCTCGGTGCTTTCATCGCTGGTGTTATTATTTCTTTACTGAGCACTTCCAAAGATAGGCGTGTCAAGAGAGAATTAGAGGCCTTTGGATTTTCCTTCTTTATCCCAATCTTCTTTGTCCTCGTAGGAGTCGGATTTAATCTTCCAGAATTGGTCAACTCAAGAGAAGCGATGTTGATAGTTCCAGTGATTCTGGGCGCGGCAATCGCAGTCAAGTTCATTCCATCTCTAATCTTCCGATTTGCTTTTAGCTGGAAGGAATCGATTGCCGCTGGTTCACTTCTCTCTGCGCGTCTTTCACTAATCATTGCCGCCTCAATGATTGCATTAGATCTTGAAATCATCAATGAAGCAATGAATTCAGCAATTATTCTCGTAGCAATCATCACTGTGGTATTCGCTCCGATGTTATTTTCTGCACTCATTCCACTACAAGACTCACAACAAAGCCGCCGAGAAAAAGGAGAATATGCGCTGAAAAGATTTTTGACGATAATTGATAATATGGGAGAAGAGATCGACGAAGATGATTTGGCGGCAATGTTCGAGAACATCGATGTAAATCATGATGGTCAAATTGACATTCATGAATTAGTTGCGATTTTTGAAGGTGATTTACACATCGGCGAAGATGAAATCCTCTGAGCTGATACTGTAAACTAATCGTAATCTCCGATTGAAACCTTCATCGTGTAATTGAAGGTAGGTATCGTGCTCGCAAGCCTTGCGAGGCGAGTCTATGGCAATTGCATCCGGCGCAAAAAAGGTCACTACACATACTCTTCAAGAAATGAAAAGCAATGGTGAAAAAATCACCATGTTAACCTCTTATGATTACTCATTAGCCCGCCTTGTCGACGCTGCTGGAATTGATGTCATCCTCGTTGGTGATTCTGCTTCAAATGTGATGGCTGGCAATGAATCAACAGTTCCAATCACTTTGGAGCACATGATTTACCATGCTCAATGCGTAGTTAATGGAGTCGAGCGTGCATTAGTTGTAGTCGATATGCCATTTGGCAGTTACCAAGGAGATTCCAAAACAGCCCTCGACTCAGCCATCCGCATCATGAAAGAATCAGGAGGGCATTCTGTTAAACTCGAAGGAGGGATTGAAGTCGTTGAATCAATTGAGAGAATCCTCACTGCTGGAATCCCTGTAATGGGTCACTTAGGCCTCACGCCACAATCGATTTACAAGTTCGGCACATATACCGTCCGCGCTAAAGAAAATACTGAAGCAGAGAAATTAATCGAGGATGCGAAGGCGCTCGAAGCAGCGGGGTGCTTCGCTATCGTCTTCGAAAAAATTCCTGCTGAACTTGCCAAGCGAGTCAGCGAAGAACTAACGATTCCAACCATCGGAATCGGAGCCGGCGTTGATTGTGATGGACAAGTTCTGGTTTTACACGATATGTTGGGAATTACCAAGGACTTTTCTCCACGCTTTTTGCGTCGGTATGGTGATCTAGGGGCTTCGATTGATGGTGCTGTTAAGGCTTACATTAGCGATGTCCGAGACAGGACATTCCCTACTGATGATGAATCGTATTGAGGAACGGCAGCAGACCGAACATAACCTTCAAGGACGCTCGATTTGGGTTGAACGCCATCGACCGGCTACGGTTGGCGATATCAAAGGTCAGCGCGCAGTCGTTGACCGGCTCAAGGCATATGCAAACAATCGCACTTTCCCTCATTTATTGCTCGCCGGTCCACCGGGAACTGGCAAGACAACGGCTGCGTTGGCGCTGGCCAAGGATGTTTTCGGTGATGATTATCGCCGAAATATGTTAGAAATGAATGCTAGCGACGAGCGAAAGCTCGAATCGATTCGAACGAAAGTCAAATCCTTTGCACGAACTGCTCCAATTCCTGGAACTTCATTCAAAGTCATCTTCCTCGACGAAGCCGACGCACTAACTCCTGATGCTCAAGGTGCGCTTCGTCGAATAATGGAACAAAATGCAGCGACTTGTAGATTTATTCTATCCTGTAATTATTCATCAAAAATTATCGAACCAATCCAGTCACGATGTGCGATTTTCAGATTCCGTCCAATTGCGGACGACCAAGTGAGGGAAATGATTGTCTCAGTCGCTGAAAGAGAAGGAATCAATCTTCACCCCGAGGCTGCTGATGCAATAGTTCATGTCAGTCTTGGTGATCTCAGAAAAGCCATCACATCTCTTCAGGTTGCAGCTTCACTTGACAAAGATGTCACCAGGGAATTGATTTACGAGACGACTGCAACCGCTCCGCCAGAAGAATTGCATGGATTCTTTCTCGCGTGCCAACAAGATGGCTTCCAACCCGCCCGCCGCCGCCTACGGGACTTACTCGACCGCTTCGGACTCGCAGGTACAGATCTGGTCAATCAATTACATCGAGAACTCGGTAATGTTGCATTCCTCGATGAATTACAGAAACTGAAAGTCACAGAAGCGATGGCCGAAACCGATTATCGAATGGTCGAAGGCGGTGGAGAAACCCTTCAACTCGATGCTATGACTGCGAAAATTTGCTCACTAATCTGAATTGAGAAGCAAATTTTGAATCCGCTAAGATTCGCAAACTCAAGCGGTTGAAGTTTGAGCGATGATAATTGTGTAAGTCTTATCCCAGACATTTTCCCAAGGATCGCCCTGTTCGCTCAAAACGATATGGACGGTATATTCACCTGGGCTCAAAGTCCCTAAATCCCAAGCAAGTCCGATATCCATTTCATGTGGAGCAACTTTTGCCCCACGAGTCCAATTTTCGATCGCATCAAAAGTAGCTATTTCGTCCGTATGAGAGATTACAGTTCCGGACGAAATCGTTTGAATAATTTCACCGCGATATAAAATCTCACCAGAAAGCATCGCGGTTTCAGCATCGACATTGTCTCGAACAGCGAATCCTAACACTATATCGACAGTTCCTTGATCCAATCCAATAGTGTATTCGCCACCTTTCCACGTCGCATCGATGATACCATCTGTCACCTCGATGTCCAATCCACCTGCTGTTGTTGGTGGTGCGATATCTGCTATCGGTGGATTGACCAACGCAAACGAGAGGGCGAGCCATGAAAATATGAACAACATACAGGCACGAAACCAATTTCCTTTCGTGTAAAGTTCGTAATGCTTTTTGGGTATGAGTAATTTGTGAAGTGAAGGAACTGTAACACAAAGAAGTAGGGGGATTAGGTATAGAATTGCGTCTGGTTCAGTCATTGTAGGCATCATGACATAACGTAGAAGTGCAGCGATACCTAAACCGTAGATGATAACAAGCCACATCGAATACATGTCTGCAGTTTCCTTTTTTGCATAAGCAATAGGATCGAATGGCTCAATTTTTCGTGATTTTGAATCATCGTCTTTAGCAGAACCGCCAGACTTGCGTTTTCGGTCGTTGTAAGCACTGGCTTGCAGCGCTGTGTTGACGTCGACCATGCTTTCGCGAGGGTAAACGCCTCATCAATGGTTCG
>LWDU01037649.1_pt1 | contig 33020 bp, 28 predicted proteins | sample 727161 | NCBI WGS metagenome assembly LWDU01 (sample SAMN04566230, study PRJNA314399) | hydrothermal vent metagenome | isolation source: deep sea hydrothermal plume seawater | place: Mexico: Gulf of California, Guaymas Basin | collected 2004-07-11 | reverse complement strand
GGGTCTGTGTTCTGCCCTTCCGGGACCCTGGAGAACAGGACGTTCGACAGGGAGCGTACAGGGACGTATTCACAGCGTTCCCGGAAGGGCATAACACAGACACGCGACCCAGGCTGGAGAGAGCCTTCGAAAACCTTCCTGCCGCAACAGCGCTTTGCCATACTCCCGGAACAATAAAAAACCGGGAGAGAGAACAGTGGGCTACATCGACCCCCAGGCGCGCACCGATCAGGCCGCGTACATCCATGAGTCCGCCTGGCTGTACGGCGACATCGAACTGGCGGAAGGCGCCTCGGTGTGGATCAACGCCGCGTTGCGCGCCGAGCTCTATGACATCCGCATCGGCCGCTACACCAACCTGCAGGACTTCGTCATGGTGCACATCGGCAACCACACCGGCACCCGCATCGGCGATTACTGTTCGATTACCCATCACGTCACGCTGCACGGCTGCACCATTGGCGATAACTGTCTGGTCGGCATCAACAGCACCCTCATGGACGGTTGCGTGATCGGCGATAACTGCATCATCGCCGGCCACACCTTTCTGAAAGAGGGCACCGTAATTCCCGACAACTCCATTGTCATGGGCGCGCCGGGCCGGGTGGTGAAAACCCGTGACTGCGGCGAACCCAACCGGATCAACGCGCTCGCCTACTATAAGAACGCGCTCGCCTATCAGCGGGGCGATTTTCGCGCCTGGGCGCAGCCGGCTTTCTTTCAGCAACTGCGCCGGGAGGTGGGCGAGGTGGAGTGATCCGGGCGCTGTCGAAACACCGCCCGCCGGTTCGACTGTGGCGTATCGAGGCTCAATGGCTTCTGCTCCCGGAGAATCGAGATGGATTATATTTGCCTAGTGTACGTGGATGAGAACCGGTTGGCGTCACTGCCGCGCGGCGAGCGGGATACTCTGCTGGCCAAGACCTGCGACTATCGGCGGGCCCTGCTGACCGAGCAGCATTATCAGTGGGGCCAGTGGTTGCCGTCGGCGCGCCTGGCGACCACCTTGCGCCACGGTGATGGTGGCCTGCGCTTCCACGATGGCGCCGCCGCGCGGGGCGACGAGCAACTGAGCCTGGTGGTGTTGCTGCGCGCCCGGGATCTGGACCAGGCGCTGAGGCTGGCCGCCGGCCTGCCGCTGGTGCGCCTGGGCTGCGTGGAGGTGCGCCCGCTCAGCGAGGCGGCGCCCTGGGTTTGCGAGCGGGACGCTCAAGAGAGGGAGACTTTTGTCGGTTAGCGGTCATATCGAAGCCCTGTATCGGGATGAGTCGCGCCGGGTGTTGGCCACGCTGATCCGCCTGCTGGGCGATTTTGATCTCGCCGAGGAAGCGCTGCAGGACGCCTTTACCGCGGCGGTGACCCAGTGGCCCAAGGACGGTGTGCCCGACAACCCGCGTGCCTGGCTGATCAGCGCCGGACGCTTCAAAGCCATTGACCGTATCCGCCGGCGCGCCCGCTTCGACGCTTCCCTGGAAGAGCTGGCGCTGCGCTTCGAGCAAACCACCGAAATGCCGGACCTGGATCTGAGTGTCGAGGACGACCGGCTGCGCTTGATCTTCACCTGTTGCCATCCGGCGCTGTCCGAACAGGCGCGGGTGGCGCTGACGCTGCGTGAAGTGTGCGACCTTACCACCGAGCAGATCGCCAGCGCCTTCCTCACGCCCACGCCCACCGTGGCCCAGCGCATCGTGCGCGCCAAGGCCAAGATCCGTGACGCGGGTATCCCCTACCGGGTACCGGAGAAAGCCGAGCTGGCGGAGCGGCTCGACAGTGTGCTCCAGGTGATCTACCTGGTGTTCAACGAAGGTTATTTTCCGTCCTCCGGGGCGGCACTGACCCGCACCGATTTGTCCGGCGAGGCGCTGCGGCTGGGCCGTTTGTTGTTTTCTTTATTGCCGGAGCCAGAAGCCGGCGGTCTGCTGGCGCTGATGCTGCTCACCGAAGCGCGCCGGGCGGCGCGCACCGACGCCACCGGGGATCCGGTGTTGCTGGACGACCAGGACCGGTCCTTATGGGACCGGGCGCTGATCGCCGAAGGCGAGAGTCTGGTGGAGCGCTCGTTGCGCTCGCGCCGCTTCGGGCCGTACAGCCTGCAGGCGGCGATCGCCGCCGTGCACGCCGAAGCGCGGCGGCCGGAGGACACTGATTGGGAACAGATCGTGGGGCTCTATGACGTGCTGCTGCGCGCCGCGCCGTCACCGGTGATCGCCCTCAACCGGGCGGTGGCGGTGGCCATGCGCGACGGCCCCGAGGCCGGGCTGGCGCTGATCGACGGGCTGCTCGCCGACGGCGGGCTGGACGGTTACTACCTGGCCCAGGCCGCGCGGGCGGACCTTTGCCGCCGTGCCGGCCGTATCGAAGAGGCCCGCGCCGCCTACCGCGCCGCGCTAGCGTTGTGTCAGCAGGGCGCCCAGCGCGCCTTCCTGGAAAAGCATCTGGCGGCGCTGGATGTCGAAACCCGGGCCCCCTGAACGACCAGGGAGAACCCACCCATCAACAAGGCCAATAAGGCCAAGGAGAGTGCCTGTGAAATACCTGTGTCTGGTGTATGCCGAGGAAGCGTCGCTACATAGCCTGCCGGACAGTCCCGAGGACGACGAATGCCAGGCCTACGCCGACTCCCTGGCGGAGAGCGGCAGCATGCTCGGCGGCGAACCCCTGGAGCCGGTCAGTAGTGCTGTGACGGTGCGGGTGCGCGACGGCAAGACGTCGGTCACCGATGGTCCGTTCGCGGAAACCAAGGAGCAACTCACCGGGTTTTATCTGGTCGACGCCCGCGACCTGAACGAGGCGATCCGCATCGCCGAGGGCATCCCCCCGGCCCGGGTCGGCAGCATTGAAGTACGTCCGGTGCGGGAGCTGCAAACGGAGAAACCACAATGAACAACGACATCAATGAAGACCAGCAAGCCATCCAAACCCTGATCGCGCAGTGGGCCAAGGCGGTGTCCGCCGCCGATCTGAATGCGATCCTCGCCTGTTACGCCGACGACGTGGAAGCCTACGACGCCATCGGCAAGCTGCGCTTTCAGGGTCTTGACGCTTATGGCGCGCACTGGCGCGAGTGCATGTCGTATTGTCCCAACGGCATGGTCTTCGAAGTCCATGAACCCCGGGTGCGGGTGGACGGCAATCTGGCGGTGAGCTATTTCCCGGTGCGCTGCGGCGGGGAAAACGAAAAGGGCGAGGAGCAGGTCGGCTGGATGCGCATGTCGAGCGCGTATCAGCGGATCAACGGTCAGTGGAAGATCGTCCACGAACACTCGTCGGTGCCGTTCGATCCCATGACCCTGAAGATAATGGAAGACGCCGCGCCCTGAGGGCTCGGCATCTTCTTGTCTAACGTATCAAAAGTTCAGAAATTGAAGTCCGGAACTCCTTCTTCCCCGCAAGGACGCTAGAGCGAGGAACCTCTTTAATATCAAATCTATGGCGATATAGATCTCTTACAGATTCATGGTTTGCGTTGGTGGACACAATGTGTGCTCCTCTTTCTTTTGCACGCAACAAAGCAGCACATAGACGCTCTTGATCACTCCAGGAAAAAATTTTCTCATTGTACTTAACGAAACCATTAAAATTGTGCTTAACCGTGTAGGGAGGGTCTGCAAATATGAGATCTCCTGCACCAGCTAAATCGATTGTCATTTCAAAATCTTGATTCAAAATCAAAGATTTTTTTAAGGCACTTGAAATCATCTCAAAGTCATCGCCCATTATGACCCTATTTTTTGTGCCAATGGGAACATTAAATCGACCTTTAAGATTAACTCGGAAAAGACCATTCCAGCAGGTTCGATTAAGGTAGAGAAGCTGCGCGGCCTGATCTACTGAGTTAGAAAACGTTTCCGATCGTATTCTGTAATAGTAATCTTTTGAGTGATTCTCTTGGTGTTTTTCCAATTCCTGCTCTACCGCACGCCAGCTGTCTCTAAGTGCTTTATATGTGTTTATGAGCCACGCATTAGAGTCACTTACAACGGCGAGGGATGGCCTGATATGAAAGAAAACGGCACCGCTCCCGAGGAAAGGCTCAATATAGCGCCCGGTGTATGCTGGAAGCACATCGGAGTGCTTTGATATAAACCAACGCTTTCCGCCCGGCCATTTCAGGAAAGGCGTAATGGGAGAGTCGTTAGGCGTCATCGTTTGATCCACTTGTCGTCGGATATCCTTTTCCCTAGCTCCTCGAATATATAATCTATGTACTCGAAATCATCTACTTTGTAAGTTCTTTGAGAGGTTGCATGTGCAGGTATGCGGCGGAGCTCGTTTATCCTCTCCATCCATTTTATATTCTTCGCCTGCCCTTTATCTCCTGGCTCGGGGATGTCTAGGTATGGCTTTAGATGGGGCCAATTCGGCTTCTTTTCTGCTATTTTTTTGTAATCAATGAAGTCAAGATAATGTTCAAGAGGAAGGTTTTCATCGTCATCGATTGATTTTTCATAGGCCCTGACTTTCATGGATTTTTCGGTAACGCCTTTCTCCCAGTAGTCGGTGCCTTCGTGCCCGTAAACGTCCTTGAGGACTGTAAATATCGTGTTCTGGACGACTATGTTGATGTCTTTTAACTTTCGGTCGGCGCTTTGGATGTTGTCCTCTGATTGCTCTTCTTCCCATTCTTTTATGCCGTCCGGTGAGAAGTCTTCATACTTTTCTTTAATTATGCGCGACAGTTTAAAAAAGTATTCTTTTGGCCCGCCGGAACCGAATTTGACTTTGAAGTTAGTCTCCATTGAAGATAAATCCGCATTTCCTAGCCAGTCCAGTACTGGGTCGAGATATTCCTCAATTTCTGAAATTAACTCTTGAGGTGTGAGTTCCAGAGGATCCATGCCCTTATCTGGAGCCATGTAGTTTATTAGCTCATTGAATAACAATAGATAAGCATGAACTGCGGTGTTTGTGCATAGGTAGCCGGGCCGGCCGGCGTCCCATATTTCAGTGTTTGCGCTTTTGATTTGATTGAAATATAAGTTAAGCGCTTCACGAGCGCTTTGTAACGTTCCGTGATCATCAACGCCACAAAGTGAACCGCGCTGATAGACCTGATTTTTAATGGCGACACGGCCAATAAGAGTTGACTTGCGTAGGCCGTCTTTAATGCCCGGAACGGTTAGGCATGTTCTCTCGGTTGCAGGTATACCCTGGCGTGTCACGCGGTTGTAAAAGGGCTCTCCGATATCTTCATTTAAAATATTGATCAGGCGTGCGGCGATTGCTCCGATTCGCTCCCCAGGTCGCTTCGAACCCCAACTGAGTTCACCCTCTAGATCATCTAGTAGGTTCTTGGGAACTGATTTCTGTTCATGGTTGATAGTAACGAACAAGTTTGCTTCTTCATTTTTCTCTAATTGTTCAAATGCTATAACCGCTACGTTTTCTTTTTGGAGATTGTCTTTTAAAGGCGCATACCCATAGAGTCGGTGCTGGCCATCGATAATCCATGCAGATCGATAGCGGTCTGGCAAATAAAGATCGCCCCATACTACACCGGTTTTTTCATCTTTTGCTTTTTGGTCAAAGCGGACTTTCTTGGTGAAATTTATTAGGATGTTGGTTGGGAAAAAGCCACCACTTTTAATAAAATCCCCAATTTTCTTCAGTCGAGATTTGCTAACCAGTCTTTGATAGGATGGGGCGCCCTGTGGATCATTTAGGGAGCGATGGTTGACAAATGATATTTTTAATAGCTCTTCCGGGTGGCTAATAAAAGCGTAAAAGCGCTTGCCGCCTAGCGTCCCCCTGATGGCCGGTATTCTTCTATCGGAAAGTTGTGGAATTTTTTGGTCTTTCAAAAACTCGGCTAGAAACTGATATCGAGCCGCGGAGCGAAGGTGTTCTGCAATCTGGGTGAAATACCGAAGCTCCTTCTCAGTTACAATATGAATGTTCTGGCTCGACGCCCTTTTCAGGTCTGGTTCGGACCAAATGATGTTCTCAGTAAAGAACATCCAAATAATTTTGGGCTTGAAGCCATTGCCATAGTGTTTTTTGATCGAATTGGAGATTGGGCCTTTGAGGTTGGCAAACTCTTCAATATCCTTTTGGAGGCTGCGCCGTCTTACTTTTGTGTTAGCTTTGCACTCTGCTACAACAACTGTTTCATCGTCTTTTGCCAAAACGTCGATTTGTTTCGAAGATACAGGGCTGCTTTTTCTTTCTATCGATATTTTGAAATTTCTATCCTTGTTTATTTCGGGGTAGCCCAGAAGAAACATCAGCATCCAGACTCGGTTCTCCAAACGTTCGTCAGGAGATATACGCTTGCGCATTTTGTATTTTGTTTTTAGTGTTCTATGGAGATAATAGCCGGCGGACTCGTAGTCATTCTTTTGGGAGTCAGAAACGCTTATCTCTTTAAAGTCCTTCCTTCTCCGGGTTGCTTCCCTGGATATTTGTGAAGGATCATTCAGAAGTTTTCCTTCGAAGTACGCCATTATTAATTCCCCCCCTTATGGCTCGAAAGCAGGCATGCCTGATTATTATACTTTTAGTATCTAGATAGTGTTGGGCATGGCCGAGATACATGGCCGCTAGTAAAGCAAATCACCTATCTTAAATCTAGGCTTGGCTTGATGAGGGAGGGCAGATTGTGTCGAGGTGGGAAATGTGAGGGGAATGGCGGCCGGCCATGTTTCTGGCCGGCCGATAGAGGAAGTTTGATTACTCTTTGATCAGGTAGTCGCCGTACTGATCGCGGAGCTTGTTCTTGAGCACCTTGCCGGTGGCGTTGCGCGGCAGTTCGTCCACGAACACCACCGCGTCGGGCAGCTGCCAGGAGGCGATCTTGCCCTCGTAGCCGGCCAGGATGTCCTTTTCGGACGGGTCCTGACCTTCCGCCTTCACGGCGATCAGCAGCGGGCGCTCGTCCCACTTTTTGTGGGTGGCGGCGATCACCGCGGCGTCGGCCAGTTCCGGCATGCCCACGGCGATGTTCTCCAGCTCCACGGAGCTGATCCACTCGCCGCCGGACTTGATCACGTCCTTGGAGCGGTCCTTGATGGTGACGATGCCGTTCTCATCCAGGGTGGCGATGTCGCCGGTGGGGAACCAGCCGTCCACGTGCGGCGGCTCGGCGTCCACGTTGAAGTAGGCGCTGATCACCCAGTGGCCCTTGGCGTACAGGTCACCCTGGGTTTCGCCGTCCATGGGCAGCTCGTTGCCGTCGGCGTCGGCGATGCGCAGGTCCACGCCGAACGGCGGGCGGCCCTGTTTGGCGCGAATCGCGGCCTGCTCTTCCTCGGACAGCTGGGTGTGCTTGTGCAGCAGGGTGCTCACCGAGCCCACCGGGCTCATTTCGGTCATGCCCCAGGCGTGCAGCGTGTCCACGCCGTAGTCGTCACGGAAGGTGGCGATCATGGACGGCGGGCAGGCGGAGCCGCCGATCACGGTGCGGGTCAGGCTGGGCACCTTCTCGTTGGCTTTCTTGAGCGCGCCGATCAGACCCTGCCACAGCGTCGGTACGCCGGCGGCGCAGGTCACGTTTTCGCTGTTGATCAGGTTCTTCAGGCTGTCGCCGTCCAGACCCGGGCCGGGCAGCACCATCTTGCTGCCCACCATGGCGGCGGCGTAGGGGATGCCCCAGGCGTTCACATGGAACATCGGCACCACCGGCATCAGGCAATCCCGGGCGGAAAGATCCAGGCTGTCCGGCAGCGCCACGGCCATGGAGTGCAGCACCGTGGAGCGGTGCGAGTAGAGGGCGCCTTTCGGGTTGCCGGTGGTACCGGAGGTGTAGCACAGGCTGGAGGCGGTGTTCTCATCGAATTCCGGCCATTGGAAATCGGCGTTGCCGGAATCCACCAGGTCGTCGTAGAACTTGATGCCGGGCACTTTCTCGGCGGCTTCGGCGTCTTCGCCGCTCAGCAGCACCACGTGCTCCAGGTGTTCCAGCTTGTCCTGGATCGCCGCGATCAGCGGCAGGAAGGTCTTGTCGATGAACAGCACGCGGTCCTGGGCGTGGTTGAAAATATACACCAGCTGTTCCGGGAACAGGCGCGGGTTGATGGTATGGCACACCAGGCCGGCGCCGGACACACCGAAATAGGCTTCCAGGTGGCGGTAGTTGTTCCAGGCCAGGGTGGCCACCCGGTCGCTCTGTTTCAGGCCCAGGCCCAGCAGCGCCGAACCCAGCTGGCGGGACCGCCGTTCCACTTCGCCCCAGTTGGTGCGGTGGAGGCCGCCGGTGGTCTCCACGGAGACGATTTCACCATCGGCGTGGTAGCGGGCGGCGTGGGCGATCTGTGCGCTGATCAACAGCGGCTGGTTCATCATTTGGCCTAGCATGTTCTCTCTCCCGAGGCTTGGCGGTTGTTGTTTTCGGCTTTCGAGGTTTGCGATATCCCCGTGCCATGTCAAATAGTTTTGCCATTCGGCCAGCCTGTCATCCTGGCAATCGCCGTGGCGTGAAGCCCGCCGTGCCATCGCGATCCTCGATCACACCCATCCAGAGCGCCGATCGCCAGGGTGCTTTACCTCAACGAAGCTTCAGGTTTTAGGCTTGCCTTTCCTTCACCGAGATGGGCAAGCACCATGAATGACACTTTGAATCTGGACGTTTATCTGCAACGCCTCGGGTACAGCGGCGACCGTGCTCCCACCCTGGCGACGCTGGCCGAGCTGCAGCGCCGCCACGTGGAAACCTTTCCGTTCGAGAACTTGACCTCCTACCTGGGCGGCGAGGTGCCGCTCGATACCGCGACCCTGGAAGCCAAGCTGCTGCACGGCGGGCGCGGGGGATACTGCTTTGAACACAATCGTGTGTTCCAGTTGGCGCTGCGGCAGCTGGGGTTCCAGGTCCGCGGGCTGGCGGCCCGGGTGTTCTGGAACCAGAGCGAGGACGCCCAGCCGCCCACCACCCATATGCTGTTGCACGTGCTGATCGACGGCGTGCCCTGGATCGCGGACACCGGCTTCGGCGCGCTCACCCCCACCGCGCCGCTGCGTCTCGACGTCGACGGCGAACAGGCCACGTCCCATGAGCCCTACCGGGTGCGCCAAAGCGGCGCCGACTACCGGCTGGAAGCGAAGCTGGGGGCCCAGTGGCGCCTACTCTACCGCTTCCCGCTCCATGAGGTGTCGCCGGCCGACTACCGGCTGTTCAACTGGTATGTGAGCCACCACCCGGAATCTCTGTTCGTGGCGCACCTGGTGTCCGCCCGGGTGGAGGCGGGTTGCCGCCATACCCTGCTCGACCACCGTTACACGGTACGTTTCCCGGACGGCGCCAGCGAATCCCATGAGCTGGAGGACGCCGACCGTGTGCTGGACCTTCTGGAGCGCGTCTTCCGGGTGCGCGTCGGCGACATGCGCGTTCGCGACCAGCAGGCGCTGCGCCAGCGTCTGGCGCTTGAGACGGAGGATGGGGTCCGCTAGGCTGTCCGGCTTCTCGCGGGCCGCCCGGCTCGCCCGTACCGCTTCTTTCTGGACCTGTTCTATGTGGATCAAGAACCTCACCGTTTTCCTGGGCGCGGAGCCCTTCCCCTGGTCGGCGGCGGAACTGGAGGAGCGCCTCGACGCGCACCGCTGCCCGCCCTGCGGCCGCCAGAGCCTGAGCAGTGAAGGTTTCGTGCCGCCGCTCAAGGGCGAAGACCGCATGGTGGTGGTGGCGGACGGCTTCCTCTACTGCGTGCACCAGGAGATCGCCCGCCTGCTGCCCGGGCCGGTGATCAAGGAAGAACTGGACGAAAAGGTGGAACAGATCCGCGAGCAGGAAGGCCGCCCGGTGGGCCGCCGTGAGCGCGCCGAACTGAAGGACCAGATCACCTTCGAGCTGCTGCCGCGCGCCTTCACTCGCTCGCGCCGCACCGGCGTGTTGATCGACCTGGAGCGTCGCCGCATCCTGGTGGACAGCGCCTCGGACAGCCGCGCCGAGCAGATCGTCGCCGCCCTGCGCAAGGCGGTGGACTCCCTGCCGGTGACCCGGCCCACCGCGGCCAGCGCCACCACCGCCGCCTTCGGCGAATGGCTGCGCGACCCGGCGTCGCTGCCGGAGGGGTTCACCATCGGCGACCGCTGCGAGTTCAAGGACGGCGACGGCGCCAGCGTGCGCATCACCGCCCTGGACCTGAGCCGCGAGGAAATCCTCGCCCACCTGGAACAGCTGGCGGCGGTGAAGGTGAACCTGTGCTGGAACGACGAAATGGAATTCGACCTGCAGCAGGACCTGGCCATCAAGCGGCTCAAGCCGCTGGACCTGATCCAGGAGAACATCGACAACATCAACGCCGAGGACGCCCTGGAAGAGCTGATGGCCCGCCTCAGCCTGCAGGGCGCCACCCTGCGCGCCGCCCTGGACAGCCTGTACGACTACTTCGAAGTGAAAGCAGAGAGCATCGGCGCCGCCTGATTCTCGACGCAAACCACCATGGCGCCCGGCTTCCCCGCCGGGCTATGTTGAGCCTTCCAACAACAACACAGGACACCGCCATGATCGAGCAGACCATTGAACGCTGGCACCGGGACGCCAAGGACGCCGAGGCGCTCAACGATATCCTCGCCGACAACGTGGTGTTCCACTCGCCGGTGGTGCACACCCCGCAGGAAGGCAAGGCGATCACCAAAATGTACCTCACCGCCGCCCTGCACACGCTCAACAACGAGCACTTCCGCTATGAGCGGGAAATCCTCGACGGCCACAACGCGGTGCTGGAATTCACCACCGTGCTGGACGGCATCCAGCTCAACGGCATCGATATGATCCACTGCGACGAAGACGGCCGCATCGACGACTTCAAAGTGATGGTGCGACCGCTGAAAGCGGTCAATAAGATCCACGAAATGATGGGCGCCATGCTCAAGAAGCTGGGCTAGTCGCGGGTGTTACCCTTGCTCGAGCTGCCAGCGCACGCCGGCCAGTTCAAAGCCGCCCCGATCCACCGCCAGCCCCTCGGCTCCGGCCCGTGCCAACAGAAGATCCGGGTCGGCGCCGCGCAGTGACAGCGCACTCAGACATTCCTTTTGTCCGGACTGGAACCGCAGCGCCACGCCGCCGGCATCGGCGCGGTGATCGTCCGCCACCGTTATACCGAGCAGGCTTCCCCAATGGGTGGCCAGATCGCCGGGCGTGGGGCTGTCCAGGGTGACGGCGTGCAGACGGCAGGGCGGCTCCGCTTGCGGCGCCGCCTGCCAGTCGGGCCCGGCCGGCCAGTAAGGCCCGTCCAGGGCTGCCCCGCCTTCGGTGCGGTTGAACTCGATCATCGCCGCCCGACAGGCTTTGGGGTGCAACTGCACGCCCAGGTAGGCGTCCACCCGCATGCGGTTCACCACCGGCACCCCCAGCGCTTCCGCGTCCTGGGCGCGGCGCTCCGGATCCTCGCAGTCGAAGATCGCCATATAGCCGCCCCGGCCGCCGCTGCGTTCCAGAAAACGGCCGGCGGCGGTGCCGTCCTCGATCGGCGCGACGATTTCGATAAAGCGGTCGCCGAGCCGGAAGATCACGTTCTCCAGACCGTAGCGGGCCAGGTGCGGGTCCCGGTGGCAGGACGCCGCGCCGAGCACGGCGGCCAGTGCCCGCTCCGGCGCCGCCAGTGCCGGCGCCACCAGGCACACCTGCCGCAGCCTCGGGGTCGCCATCAATCGAACAGAATCACCTGGCGGATGGCGTCGCCGTCGGCCAGCCGGTCGAAGCCTTCGTTAATGTCTTCCAGCTTCATGCGGTGGGTGAGCAGCTTGTCCACCGGCAGGCGGCCGGCCTGATAAAGCGCGATGTACTCGGGGATATCCAGCGCCGGCACATGGCCGCCCAGGTAGGAGCCCAGGAAGCGCCGTTCCTCGGCCACCATCTGCACCGGGCTCACCGCCAGGCGGGTGTCCGGGTGGGGCAGGCCGGCGGTGACCGTGCTGCCGCCCTTGCCGGTGGCGGCGAAGGCGAATTCCAGCGCCGGGCCGACGCCGGCGAACTCGGCGGCGATGTCCACGCCGCCGCCGCTGATGTCCTTGACCTGCTGCACCGCGTCCGCGTCCTTGGAATTGACCACATGGGTGGCGCCGATGGATTTGGCCAGTTCCAGCTTGTCCTCGGCGATGTCGGCGGCGATCACCTGGCGAGCGCCGGCGGCCACCGCGCCCAGCACCGCGGACAGGCCCACGCCGCCCAGGCCCACCACCAGCACCGACTGGCCGGCGCGCAGCCCGGCGGTGTGCACCACCGCGCCCATGCCGGTGAGCACCGCGCAGCCGAACACCGCGGCGATCTCGAACGGCAGATCCTTGGGAATCTTCACCGCGGAACGGCGCGAGGTCACCGCGTGCTCGGCGAAGCCGGACACACCCAGGTGGTGGTTGATGGTGGCGTCGCCCTGGTGCAGGCGGCGGTCGCCGCCCAGCAGCACGCCGTCGTTGTTGGCCTTGGCGCCGGGGGCGCACAGCGCCGCGCGGCCGCCCAGGCAGTAGTCGCAGGTGCCGCAGCTGGGCACGAACGAGAACACCACATGGTCGCCCACTTCCAGATCGGCGACGCCGACGCCCACTTCCACCACCTCGCCGGCGGCTTCGTGGCCCAACGCCATGGGCAGCGGCCGGGGCCGGTTGCCGTCGATCACCGACAGGTCGGAGTGGCACAGGCCGGCGGCGCGCACCCGCACCAGAATCTCGCCGTGGCCCGGGGCATCCAGTTCCACCTCTTCGATTTTCAGCGGTCGGGAGTCCTTGAACGGGCGCTGGGCGCCCATCTCACGCAGTACTGCGGCACGGGTTTTCATTGTGTTTCCTCGTCGTTGTCCTTGGTGAAGGTCTGGTCGTTCTCGCCGCTGAAGAAGCGGCGACCGTAAATCAGGATGCACAGCGCCACGCCCACGGCGAACGCCCAGGTGGCGCCCTTGGTGGCGAGCACCGCGGCGACCACCCCGGCGATGCCCAGGTCGCGCTGGCTGCGCGCTTCAAGAATGCCGATGCGCACGCTCACGTAGCCCTGGATCAGCAGCGTCAGCGCCAGGGCCACGCCCAGGATCGGTTCCACCAGGCTGACGATGGGCATCAGCAGCAGGCCGGTGTTGGTGCCCCAGCGGAACGAGCCGGCGCCGCCGAAGATCGAATCCATCGCCTTGCGGCCCTCCTTGAAGCGCTCCACGATCACCACGTGCATGGCCGCCCACAGCGGGCCGCACATGGCCACGTCCGGGCCGATGATGCTCATGGTGGCGTTACGGCCGCCGAAGATCATGTGGGCGCGGTCCGGGTTGTAGTCCACGTCCTCGTCCTGGCGGCTGGCGTCCGCCTCCTTGAGCAGCGCCTTGCCCTGCAGCACGTCGCCGAACAGCACGATGTAGGCCGCCAGCATGGTGGGGATCGCCTGCAGGAACATTTCCGGCGACGGCAGGCCCAGGCCGAACACGGTGTACTCGTTCCAGAGGGTGGCGAAGTCCGGCGTGGTGAAGCCCCATTCGATGGTCGGCCAGGGCGCTTCGCTGAACAGCGGCGCCAGCACGATGGCCAGGGCGATAATCGGGAAAATGCCCAGCTTGCCGAGCGTGCCCCAGAAGGCGTTGCGGGTTTTCAGCACCGCGAAGTGCTTGGAGAAGATCAGATAGAAGGCGATGCCGATGGCGATGGAAATGGTCCACGGAAAGCTCTCGAAGCGGCCGCCCACTTCGAACACCGAGATCACCGCGGCGATGCCGGCGCCCATGATGATGCCCGCTTTGATTGCCGGCGGCACCAGGCTCACCACCCGCCTCGATAACCCCGTGGCGCCCAGCCCGATACAGAACACACCCAGTAACAATTGAAACGCGATCAGCGCATGCACCCGCGCCTCGCCCTCCGGAAAACTGGCGCAGTAGGCCATCAAAAGAGGGATCGCCGGGGTGATCCAGCCGGGCACCACCGGGTCGCCCAGCAGGTGGTGCAACAGGTACAGAAAGCCGTTCAGCAGCACCACCGCCAGCGCCGCTTCGAACGGCATGCCCAGCAGTTCGGTCATCAGCGGAATGGCGGCCAGATCCACCGCGCACATCAGCAGACCCTGGAAATAATCGGGCCATTCGAAACGGTAATGCAGGAAAGGAAGACGGAGTTTGAAGGGGCCCATCGGCCAGTAAAGGGTCTCGCCGTCCGGCCGACGGTAATCACGCCTGGATGTGTCACCCATGAAGAAGGTCCCGAGCTCGTTGGTATTATGGCGTAATCAGTGTATGACCCGTGGGTCAGGAATCAAGCGACCGGCGCTCACGCCAGCAGATAGCGAAGCAGCATGGCCAGGCAGACGATCACGATCAATGGCCGGATCAGGCGCGCCCCACCGTGCAGCACCGCGTGCGAGCCCAGCCAGGCGCCGGCCATCTGGCCGACGATCATCGCCGCGCCGGTGACCCACAGCACCTTGCCGCCGACCACGAACAGCGTCAGCGAGGCGATGTTGCTGGCGAAGTTCAGCGCCTTGGCCTGGGCGGTGGCGGTGATCAGATCCTGGCCGCGCAGGGCGACGCCGGTGAGCGAGAAAAACGAACCGGTGCCGGGCCCGAAGAAGCCGTCGTAGAAGCCGATCACCGGCACCACGGTGCGCTGGTACAGGCGCGCGGACAGGCGTGGTGCCCGGGTGACGCTGCCGGCGCCGGGGCTGAACAGGAAATACAGCGCGATCACCGCCAGCACCACCGGCACCAGCACCTGCAGCGCATCGCTGTCGGTGAGCTGCACCAACACGGTGCCCAAGGCGCTGCCCCCCAGCGACCACAGGAACGGACGCCTCAGCCCCGCCAGCGTCTCGGCGAAGCGCCGTCGGCGCAGCAGCATAAAGGTGGCCATGCCGGAGCCGAAGGTGCCCTGCAGCTTGTTGGTGGCGAGCGCGTTCACCGGGTTCAGTCCGGCCAGCAACAACGCCGGCAGGGTCAGCAGGCCACCGCCGCCGGCCAGGGTGTCGATAAAGCCGGCCAGCAGGGCGACGCCGCCCAGTATCAGTAATAGCGACAGTTCCAGTTCCACGCTTCGCCTCCCTTCGAGGGGCACGAGTTTAACGTGAACGGCGCCGCCGCTGTTAAACAGTGTTAAGCGGGGGCGTTGTCCGGCGTGGCGGGGCGTAGGATGAAAAGCGTTAGTCGTGGTTGCCCAAGGACGGCAGCCGATACCCGAAAAGGAGCAGTACCATGCGCAATCTCACCGTTTTACTGGCCACCGGTGCGCTCACCGGCACGTTATTCCTGGCCGGCTGCCAGCCGCCGGACGAGGACGACGCCAAGAAGGGTGCGGAGGACGAAGAGACCGTTCCGCATCCGCCCATTGAAGAGTCCCGGCCCGGCGAAGAGACCGGCGCCGAGCAAACCGGCGGCCCCGCCGACGGCAGTGAGGAAGAGGCCGGTGGTGGGTATGAGTCCGCCCAGCAGCCGAATGCCGCCGCCTCCGGTGAGGACGCCGCCACCTTCACCGACACCCGATTCCGCATTGCGGTGAACTACCCGGAATCCCTGCAAAAGGTGTCCACTGAAGACGGTGAGGCCGGGGACACGGCGCAATGGCACGCCTTCGCCGACGGCCAGGAGGGCCAGCGCCTGCTGACTCTGAAAGTACCCGGTGAGGTGGACGCGCGCTTTCAGCTCGGCGCCAGCCGCAACACCAAGGCGCTCACCCACTGCAAGGACCTGCCCGAGGGCGTCGACCAGGAGAGCAAGCAGACGCAGACCATCGACGATGTGGCGTTCACCCGCTTCGACGTGACGCGCACCGATGGCGACCAATACACCACCATTCGCAGCTATCGCGCCACCTACACCGAGTCCTGCTACGCCATCGATCTGATCGCCCGCGGCAGCGGCGGCCAGGGCCAGGCGGCGGACCGCCAGACCGAGGCCCTGGAAACGCTGCAGACGGTGCTCGACGGCGTCCGGTTCACTGAGTAACCGGCTCGTCGTTGTGGGTCTCCTTGACCCGGAACCAGGCGGCGTACAGCGCCGGCAGGAACAGCAGGGTCAGAGCGGTGGCCACGATCAGCCCGCCCATGATCGCCACCGCCATGGGGCCGAAGAAGTCGCTGCGTGACAGCGGAATCATCGCCAGCACCGCGGTCAGCGCGGTCAGCGCGATGGGCCGGAAACGGCGCACCGTGGACTCGATGATCGCGTCCCACTGGCTGCGGCCCTGGCTGATGTCCTGCTCGATCTGATCCACCAGGATCACCGAGTTGCGCATGATCATGCCGGTCAGCGCGATGGTGCCGAGCATCGCCACGAAGCCGAACGGCTCGCCGAACAGCAGCAGGAACAGGGTCACGCCGATCAGCCCCAGCGGCGCGGTGAGGAACACCATGGTGGTCAGCGAGAAGCGGCGCAGCTGCAGCATCAGCAGGGTGATCACCACCAGCACGAACAGCGGCAGGCCGGCGTTCACCGAGCTCTGGCCGCGGGCGGATTCCTCCACGGTGCCGCCCACCTCCAGCAGATAGCCCGGCGGCAGCGCCTCGCGCACGCCCTGCAGCTTGGGCTGCAACTGACCGACCAGGGTGGCGGGTTGCTCGTCGCCGTAGATGTCGGCGCGCACGGTGACCGTGGGCAGCCGGTTGCGGTGCCAGATGATGCCTTCCTCGAAGCCGTACTCCAGGGTCGCCACCTGATTGAGCGGCACGCTGCGGCCGGTCTCGGTCTGCACCGCCAGGTTCCCCAACTGGCCCAGGGCCTCGCGCTCACGGGCGTCGCCGCGCACCTCCACGTCGATCAGCTCGTTGTCCTCGCGGTACTGGCTCACCGCCACGCCGGACAGGGAGCTCTGCAGCGCCCGGGACAGGTCGGCGGTATTCACGCCCAGGGCGCGGGCGCGGTCCTGGTCCACGTTCAAGCGCACCACCTTGCTGGGCTCTTCCCAGTCCAGATGCACGTTGGTCACCGCCGGGTTGTCGCGCACCACGGCGGCCACGTCGCGGGCCAGCTCACGGACCTTGGGAATGTGCTCGCCGGAGACGCGGAACTGAATCGGGTAGCCCACCGGCGGGCCGTTCTCCAGCCGCGACACCCGGCTGCGCAGGGTGGGGAACTGTTCGCGCATGGTATCGATCAGCCAGCCGCGGATTTCCTCGCGCTGTTCGATGCTGTCGGTGAGCACCACGAACTGGGCGAAGCTGGCCGCCGGCAACTGCTGGTCCAGCGGCAGATAGAAACGCGGCGAGCCGGCGCCCACATAGGCCACGTAATGGTCGATGTCCGGGTTGTCGTCGAGCAGTTTCTCCAGCCGTTCCGCCTGCGCCTGGGTGGCCTCCAGGGAGGCGCCCTCGTGCAGCTTCAGATCCACCATCAGCTCCAGCCGCGCCGAGGGCGGGAAGAACTGCTGCGGCACCAGCCGGAACAGCGCCAGCGAGCCCACGAAGATCAGCAGGGTCAGGGTGATCACGGTTTTGCGGTAGCGCACGCACCACAGCACCAGCCGCCGGAAGCGCTGGTAGAAGGGTTTCTGATAGGGGTCGTGCACCTTGCCGTCGGCGTCGCGGCGGGCCAGCTCCGGCAGCAGTTTGTCGCCCAGGTAGGGCACGAACACCACCGCGGTGATCCAGGACACCAGCAACGACAGCGTCACCACCTGGAAGATCGAGCGGGTGTATTCGCCGGTGCCGGACTCGGCGGTGGCGATGGGCAGAAAGCCGGCGGCGGTGATCAGCGTGCCGGTGAGCATCGGGAAGGCGGTGCTGGTCCAGGCGAAGCCGGCCGCCTTCAAGCGGCTGAAGCCCTGCTCCATTTTTATCGCCATCATCTCCACGGCGATGATGGCGTCGTCCACCATCAGGCCCAGCGCCAGCACCAGCGCGCCCAGGGAGATCTTGTGCAGGCCGATGTCGAAGTAGTGCATCAGCGCGAAGGTCATCGCCAGCACCAGCGGAATCGACAGCGCCACCACCAGGCCGGTGCGCGCGCCCAGGGAGAAGAAGCTCACCAGCAGCACGATCACCAGCGCTTCGATCAGCACCTGCACGAATTCGCCGACGCCGGCCTCCACCGCCGCCGGCTGGTCGGACACCTTGCTCAGCGTCAGGCCCGCCGGCAGCGTGTCCTGCAGGCGCTTGAACTCGGCGTCCAGGTTTTCACCCAGGGCGAGAATATCGCCGCCGTCCTTCATCGACACCGCCAGGCCGATGGCGTTTTCGCCCAGAAAGCGCATGCGCGGTTCGGCCGGGTCGCTGAAGCCGCGGAACACCTCGGCGATGTCGCCCAGGCGCAGGGTGCGGCCGTTCACGTCGATGGGGAAACGGCGGATCTCCTCCACCGACCGGAACTGGCCGGACACCCGCAGGCGCACCCGGTCGCTGGGGGTTTCGAAGAAGCCCGCCTGGGCCACCGCGTTCTGCGATTGCAGTGCCTGCTGCACCGCGCCCATGGGAATGCCCAGGGACGCCAGCTTGGTGTTGGACAGCTCTACCCAGATTTTCTCGTCCTGGACGCCCACCAGCTCCACCTTGCCGGCGTCCTCCACGCGCTGCAGGGCGAGCTGCAGGCGCTCGGCGTAGTCCTTCATCAGCGCGTAGTCGAAACCGGGCCCGGTGAGCGCGTAGATGTTGCCGAAGGTGGTGCCGAACTCGTCATTGAAGAACGGCCCCTGGGCGTCCGGGGGCAGGGTGTGCTTGATGTCGCCGACCTTCTTGCGCACCTGGTACCAGAGGTCGGGGATTTCCGAGGAGTGCATGTCGTCGCGGGCCACGAACAGCACCTGCGACTGGCCGGGCCGGGAGAACGAGGTGATGCGGTCGTAGTCGCCGGTCTCCATCAGCTTCTTCTCGATGCGCTCGGTGACCTGGCGGCTCACCTCCTCGGCGCTGGCGCCCGGCCAGACGGTGTTCACCACCATCACCTTGAAGGTAAAGGGCGGGTCTTCGCTCTGGCCCAGCTGCGAATAGGAGAGGGCGCCCAGTGCGCCCAGCAGGATCATCGCATAGAGCACCAGGGCACGGTTTCGCAGGGCCCATTCGGAAAGGTTGAAGCGCATCGCTACTCTCCGTCACCGAGGCCATTACCGAGGCCGTCGTCGAGCTCGACCTGACGGTTCTGTCGGTCCACCGGGCGCACCTTCTGCCCTTCGCGCAGCACCTGGGTGCCGGCGGCCACCACCCAGTCGTCCGCCGACAGGCCCTCCAGCACCGGCACCCGGTCTTCCCGGTAGGCGCCGGTGCGCACCGGGGTTTTCACCAGCGTGGCGTCATCCGGGTTCACCACCCACACGAAACTCTCGCCCTGGTCGGCGGTGACCGCCGCCAGCGGCACCGTGAGCACATCGGCGCCGCCGTTGGCGTGGTCCACCAGCACCCGCGCGCTCTGGCCCAGCTCGGCGTCCGCGGTGTCGTTGTCGAAGGCGACGCGGGCCTCGAAGGTTCGCGAGCTCGGGTCCGCCGCCGGCGCCAGCTCGCGGATGCGTCCCGGGAAGGGTTCGCCGGGGCGCGACCACAGTTCGATGGCCACCTCGTCGCCCACCTGGAACCGCTTCACATCCTGCTCCGGCAGATCGATGACCACTTCCCGGTCGCCGTCCACCGCCAGCACGAACACCGCCTGGCCGGCGGCCACCACCTGACCGGCCTCCGCCAGACGTTGCGCGATGACGCCGGTTTCCGGCGCTTCCAGCACCGCGTAATCGGCCTGGTTGCTGGCCACCTTGAGCTGCGCGCGGGCCTGCTCCAGCTGGGCGTCGCTGGCCTCGGCGCGGCTCTCCACGGAGTCGAACTGGGACTGGCTGATCACCTGCCGGTCGAGCAGGGTGCGGTAGCGCTCCAGCTCGCTGCGCGCCAGCCGCTGGTCCGAGCGGGCCGAGGCCAGCCGGGCGCGGGCCGCGTCCAGTTCCAGCCGCACGTCCTCGGCGTTCAGCTCCGCCAGCGGCTGGCCGGCTTCCACCCGGTCGCCCACGGTCACCATGCGGCGGCTGATCTTGCCGCCGATGCGGAACGCCAGCTCCGGCTCGTAACGGGCGCGCACCTCGCCGGGGTAAATATCGCGCAGCGCGTCGCCGGTACCCGGCTGGACCACCAGGGCCGGACGCGGGCTGGTGTCGCTTTCAGGCTCCGCCGGGGAACAGGCGGCTATCACCAAGGCCAACGGCAGTAGAGCGAGCAGTGGATAACGAGACATGCCGGAAACCCCCAGAGCATGGTTGTGGAATGACGTAAAAGAAGGCGCCGACCGCCCCCGGGTAATGCTATACTCGCCGGTATAGTAAGTTTATTGAACTCTTTGGTCCACTATCTCTTGGGGCCACTATTTGTTTGGCCGAAGGTTTGGAGAAGCATGCCTGATAACGACTCCCAGACGGCTCTGCGTGGACGGCCCAAGGACCCGGCCAAGCGCGAGGCGATTCTCGACGCCGCCAAGGCGCTGTTCATCGCCCAGGGGTTCGCCGGCACCAGCATGGACGCGGTGGCCACCGAGGCCGGTGTCTCCAAGCTCACCGTCTACAGCCACTTCTCCGACAAGGCGACGCTGTTCGCCGCCGCCGTGGAAGCCAAGTGCGAAGGGATGATGCCCTTCCCGATCTTTTCCCTGGAGGCCGGCGACGACCTGACCGTGGTCCTGGAGCGCATCGGTCACGCCTTTGTCACTCTGATCAACAGCGAAGAGGCCATCGCCCTGGAGCGACTGATGGCGAGTCTGGCCGGGCAGGACACCGAGATGGCCCGGTTGTTTTTCGAGGCGGGACCGCAGCGCACCCTCAACGAAATGGAGCGCCTGCTCACCCGGGCCCGCGAACGCGGCCTGGTGCGCCTGGACGACCCCGCCGCCGCTGCGGAACTGTTCTTCGGCATGCTGCAGAGCTGCCGCCACATGCAGCTGGTGATCGGCTGCGGCGAAGCGCCTACCGAGCAGGACGCCAAGGCGCACGTCCGCGAGGTGGTGCGCGTCTTTCTGAAAGGCTATGGGGTGGCTCCCTCCTGACAGAGCGGCCCGGGATTGTGGGAGCTTGCTTGCAAGCGAAAGGGAGCGAAGCTCCCGGCAGGATCCCAGAGCCCTGTCTAACAGCCGCACAATAGGCGTCTCTGGCATCCTGCCGGCCGGCAAAGCCGGCCTTTCGCGGGCAGGGCCCGCTCCCACAGGCAAGCTCCCACAGTCGGGTCCGAAAACGGCGAGTCGGGTGCCTCCGCACCGTCTATGATGACCCCATGTGGATCAATGACGATGTCTGTTATCAGGCGCTGACCGCCCGCGACGCCCGTTTCGACGGGCAGTTCTTCGTCGCCGTGGTGACCACCGGGGTGTATTGCCGGCCGGTGTGCCCGGCGCGCGTACCGCGGCGGGACAATTGCCGCTTTTTCGCCAGCGCCGCCGCCGCCGAAGCCGGCGGCTACCGCCCCTGTCTGCGCTGCCGCCCGGAGCTGGCCCCCGGCCACGCCAGTGTCGACGCCCGCCGCCGGCTGGCGCGGGCGGTGGCGGCGCGCATCGACGAAGGCGGCCTCACCGACAACCACCTCGGCGCCCTGGCGGCGGAGCTGGGCGTCAGCGACCGCCACCTGCGGCGCGCCTTTGGTGACGAGTTCGGCGTCTCGCCGGTGGCCTACGCCCAAACCCAGCGCCTGCTGCTGGCCAAGCGGCTGCTCACCGACACCGGCCTGCCGGTCACCGAGGTGGCCCTGGCCGCCGGGTTCGGCAGCGTGCGCCGTTTCAATGCGCTGTTCCGCCAGCGCTACCGGCTGCAGCCCTCGCAACTGCGGCGCCTGCCGACCAGCCGTCACCAGGACAGCCTGGATTTCCAACTCGCTTACCGCCCGCCGCTGGACTGGCCGCGCCTGCTGGCGTTTCTCGGCCAGCGCGCTATCGCCGGCGTCGAAGCGGTGGACGACGGCGTCTACCGACGCACCGTGGCGTTGTCGCGCCAGGGTCAGGTGCTGCGCGGCTGGCTGGCGGTGCGGCCGGTGCCGGGCCGGCCGCTGCTGGCGGTGACCCTGTCCGCGTCGCTGGCCAGGGCGGTGCCGGAGGTGCTGGGGCGCCTGCAGCGGCTGTTCGATCTCGGCTGCCAGCCGCAGGAGGTGAGCGCCCGGCTCGGCGCCCTCGCCGAGGCGCATCCGGGCCTGCGCGTGCCCGGCGCGTTCGACGGTTTCGAGGCGGCGGTGCGCGCGGTGCTCGGCCAGCAGATCACGGTGCGCGCCGCCTGCACCCTGGCCGGCCGGGTGGCCGCCGCGCTCGGCGAGCCGCTGGCGACCCCCTTCGCCGGCCTCACCCATACCTTTCCGGACGCCGAACGGGTGGCGGAGAGCAGCGCCGACACCCTCGGTGAACTGGGCATTATCCGCACCCGGGTGAACGCGATACAGGTGCTCGCCCGGGCCTGCGCCGACGGCGATCTGGTGCTGGCGCCGGGGGCGGCGGTGGAAGACACCCTGGCGCGCCTGCGCGCGCTACCCGGCATCGGCGACTGGACCGCCCAGTATCTGGCGATGCGCGCCCTGGGCTGGCCGGACGCCTTCCCCGCCGCCGACTACGGCGTGCTCAAGGCCCTCGGCGAGACCTCCCCGGCGCGCGCCCGCGAACGGGCGGAGGCCTGGCGCCCCTGGCGGGCCTACGCGGTGATGCACCTTTGGCAAAGCCTGGAGAAAGGCGAAGAGAAAGGAGAGTGATGATGACGGACTATGTAGCGATTCCCGGCCCCCTGGGGGCCATGCTGGTAGCCGCCGACGAGCGGGCTCTGCTGGGCGTCTGGTTCGAGGGCCAGAAATACCACCCGGATCCGGCCGGCTGGACCCACCGTCCGGACAACCCCTTGCTGGCCCGCGCCGCGGAGCAGCTGCGCGGTTATTTCCAGGATCAAGGGCGCGCCGGCTTCGACCTGCCGCTGGCGCGGCGGGGCACCGCCTTTCAGCAGGCGGTATGGGCGGAGCTGCGCCGTATCCCCGCCGGCGAGACCTGGACCTACGGCACCCTGGCGGCCCGTCTCGGGCGCCAGGCGGCGGTGCGCGCGGTGGGCGCCGCGGTGGGACGAAACCCCTGGTCGTTGCTGGTGCCTTGCCACCGGGTGGTGGGCGCCAACGGTTCACTGACCGGTTATGCCGGTGGCGTGGGGCGCAAGGCCTGGCTGCTGGACTGGGAAAGCGGCCGCGAACCGGAGGCTTATTCGCCGGCGGCGCAGGCGCTGGCCGGCACCGCCCGGTAGCCCTGGTGGCGGCGGGTGCGCCAGCACAGGTAGACGCCACCCACCATCACCAGGCAGCTGCCGGCGAAGGCCACCCGGAAGCCCTCGCTCCACTCCACCACCAGGCCGGCCAACGCCGGCCCCAGGAACTGGCCGGTGGCATAGAACAGGGTGACGAAGCTCACCGCCACCGGCGCCTGATGGGGCGGCACGGTTTCCGTGGACGCCGCCAGAATGGAGGTGAACAGGCCCGCCACGCACAGCCCCAGAATCACGAAGTGGGCGGCGAACGCCCAGGGCTGCGGCCAGATCACCGGCAGGGCGGTGGCCAGCAGCGACAGCGACATGGACAGCACCAGGCCGTTGGAATAGCCCAGCCGGTCCGCCAGCCAGCCCCAGAACGGCCCGGCGAAGATCGACAGAATCCCCATCAGCGACACCAGATGCCCGGCGCTCAGCGCCGTCAGGCCGCCGTCCAGCGCGAAGCTGTACATAAAGGTGACCTGCACGATGTAGGTGAGCCCGAGCACGCCGTACACCAGCCCCACGGTGACCACATGGGGGTTACGGAAGATCGGTTCGCCGGGGCCGCCGACACCGGTGGCGGCGTCGGTGCTGGCGGCCATGGGCCGCTCCGGGTTGCGCAGAAACAGCAGCACCAGGGTGGTCACCAGGGCGCCGCCGGCGGCGAAGCTCAGCCACACATGGCGCCAGCCGTCGCTGGTGTCCGCCTGGGTGAGCGCCGGCACCAGCGCGCCGGCCAGCAGCATGCCGGCGCCCACGCCGCTGTTGGTGAAGCCGATCACCGAGCCGCGCCGCTTCGGGTAGGTGTTGGCGAGCAGCGAAATCAACGGCGTGTAGCCGAAGGCGGTGCCCATGCCGAGCATCACCATCAATGCCAGCAGCACCCGGTAGTCGCTGGCCTGGCTGAGACCGATAAAGCCCAGCGTCACCAGCACCAGCCCCAGCAGCACCGACTGCTTGCCGCCGAAACGGGCGGCGAACACCCCCGCCACCATCACCAGCAGCAGATAGCCCAGCGCGGTGGCGGTGCTCAGGTTGGCGGCCTGGGCATAGCTCAGGCCCAGGCCGTCGCGCATGGCCGGCAGCACCAGGCCGTAGCACAGGCGCGCGAACACCAGCACCACCACGGTGCACATGGCACCGGTGGCGACCATCAGGACAAAGGGGGGACGCTGCTGGAAAAAACGCATGGTGATCCTCAAGGGCGCTGAGCGCTTCGTTATTATCTCTCGCCGTCCGGCCAGGAAGGGCAAGCGGCTTTACCCGAGTTATCCGGTCGAGTGTAGCCCAGCTACGCGCCGTGCGCATACCAAAGGGTATGTCGGGGGCTTCATCCTCGGTCATTGCACTCACGGCGCCCGGTGCCGTGATAAACTGCCGCTTTTGCGCGAGCGAGCCACCCATGACCGACGACACTCCTACCCTGCGCCTCAAGAAAAACGAGGAACGCCGCCTCAAGGCCGGCCATGAATGGATCTACGCCAACGAAGTGGATACCGCTCACAGCCCGCTCAAGAGCCTGCCCGCCGGCACCGCCTGCGTGGTGGAAGACAGCCGCGGCAAGGCGCTCGGCCGGGCCTTTATGAGCCCCAATTCACTGATCGCCGCCCGCCTGTACAGCCGTGACGTGAAACAGGAACCGTCGCGGAGTTTCTTCAAGAAGCGCATCGAGCAGGCGCTGGCGTTGCGCGAGACGCTCTATCCGCAGCCCGGCTACCGGCTGGTGCACGGCGAGGCGGACGGCCTGCCCGGGCTGGTGGTGGACCGCTACCAGGACACGCTGGTGATGCAGGCGGGCACCGCCGGCATGGAGGCCCATCTGGACACCGTGGCGGCGGCCCTGGACGCGGTGCTGTCGCCGGCCAATATCGTGGTCAAAAACGAAGCCGGCGTCCGTGAACTGGAAGACCTGCCGCTCTACACCCGTGCGCTCAAAGGCGAGGTGCCGGAAAGCGTGGAACTGCACGAGAACGGCGGCCGTTTCCAGGCGCCGTTGCGCGAAGGGCAAAAGACCGGCTGGTTTTTCGATCACCGTAGCGCCCGGGCACGCATGGCGCCGCTGGCCAAGGGTGCCCGGGTGCTGGATGTGTTCGCCTACTGCGGCGGCTGGGGCGTGCAGGCGGCCATGGCCGGTGCCGCCGAAGTGACCGGCATCGACAGCTCGTCGCTGGCGCTGGAATACATGCACCGCAACGCGGAAATGAACGGCGTGGCGGAGCAGCTGCGCACCCTGGAAGGCGACGCCACCACCGCCATGAAGCAGCTGCTCGCCGACGGCGAAAAGTTCGACCTGGTGATTCTGGATCCGCCCGCCTTCATCAAACGCCGCAAGGATTTCAAGAACGGCCTGGCGGGCTACCACGCCATCAACGAACTGGCGGTGCGGCTGGTGAAGCCCGGCGGCTATCTGATTTCCGCGTCCTGCTCCATGCACCTGCCGGCGGACAAACTGCTCGACGTGGTGCGTTCCTCCGCCCGGCACATCGACCGTTCACTGCAGGTGATCGGCTTCGAAGGGCAGGGGCCGGACCACCCGGTGCACCCGGCGATTCCGGAAACCGCCTACCTGAAAAGCTGGTTCGCGCGGCTGCTGTTCCGTTTTTAACGGAACAACAGCGAGCCGGCCTTAAAGCCAGACCGCCACCGCGACCAGCACCAGCACCATCGCGGTGGCGCGTTCCACCTTGCCGTGGTGCCGGCGCAGGGCCGCGAGCACCGGCCCGCGCGCCAGCAACAGCGCCACCAGGCTGTACCAGCCACCGTCGATCACCACCGCCGTGGCGGCCACCTGCACCCGGGCGGCCATGGCCATGTCCGCGCTCACGAACTGGCTGAACAGCGCCAGAAAAAACAGCGCCACCTTGGGGTTCAGAAACGCGATCAGAAAGCCGTCGCGCACCGCGTTACCGGCGGCCCCGGCGTCCGGCGCCGGCGCCGGTCCCCGCGCGGCGCGCCAGCTGCCCAGCGCCAGCCACAACAGGAACAGCGAACCCGCCAGCCGGATGGCGATTTCCAGCTGCGGGAAGCCGCGCAACACCACCGCCAGCCCCGCCACCGTGGCGACCGCGTACACGCCGATGCCGGCGGCATGGGCCAGCCCGGCGCTGACCCCGGCGCGGGCCGAGCCACGCAGCGTGTGCCGGGTCACCACCGCCAGGCTGGCGCCCGGTGTCATCGCGCCCAGGGCGCACACGCCGATCAACAGCAGCCAGTCGTTTACAGCAAGCATGGGGTCCTCGTCAGATCCTGGGGTCGGGTGATGATGCCTTTTGTACGCGTCAGGTAAACTTAGGTGTCGTTTTTTCCTTTATTGCAAACCTGGCGCCGGCGCTGTGGCCGCTCTCCCGCCTTTCTGATTACTCTCCCAGACTTTGTGGTTATTTATCCGCCCGGGCGGATTTTTGCTGTGCTTAAAAGCAGGTATCGGGAGAACAACAATGTCAGCTATTTCCATGCACACCGGGCGCGGCGCCGCGATGGCGCTGTGCACCTTGCTCGCGTTGACCGCCTGTGGCGGTGACGGTGGCGGCGGTGGTGAGAGCACCGCCGCCGCGCCGCAGCAACGCGACGCCGCCCCCACCGCGGTGGACCGTGGCCGCGAGATATTCCGCTTCGAGACATTCGGCAACCAGGGTTTCTGGACCACCGCCATGCGCTTGCCCCAGGGCATCGAAGACAGCGGTATGACGCCGCTGCGGGCCCTGGAAATGGGGCTGAACATCAACACCGCCGCGCTGGCACCGCAACAGGCCGAGGCGCTGCGCAACGCCGCCGCCCGCATCGAGGCCGGCGCGGACCCGGCCGATACGGTGCTGGCGGAGCCGACCCGCCTCAACGCCTGGCTCAACCAGGGCGCCGTGATCGGGCTGGTGCCGTTCCGCGCCGACGGCGAACGCAAGCCTTTGGGCAGCAGCGACGGCTTCACCGGCGGCGGCCTCAACCTGGCCGCCGGCGACCGGCTCGGGGTGAGCTGCGCGCTTTGCCACGCCAGCACCGAGGGCGACGTGCTCGCCCCGGGCGTGGCCGGCGCCGGCTCCGCCGGCCAGCCGGTGGACGGCGTCATCGCCCGCGACCTGGATGTGGGCGCGCTGTTCGCCACCGCCAATAACCCGCTCGCCTACCTGCCGTTGCTGCAGCTGCGCCTGGACCAGCCGGACGCCGGCGGCGACGACGACCAGGGCGGCCTGCTCGACGGCCTGCTGCCCTCCGGGCCGGAGCCGGAGCCCTATGACGGCGTCACCGTCGGGCGCGGCGACTTCGCCGGCATCCCCGCCGACGGCACCGTCGAGGAGGCCACCGCCGCCGCCCGCGAGTACCTTACCGGCACCTACCAGCAGGACGGCGAGACCCGGCGCTACTACCCGCGCACCTCGTTCGACGGCACCTCGGACGGCCTCGGCAACGCCTCCATCACGCCGCCGTTCTTCCGCACCGACCTGGCGGCGCCGGGCAGCCACGCCGGCATCTTCGAGAAGGTCGACGACTTCAACAATCAGGATTACACCGTCGCCATGGAACCCACCAGCCTGCTCACCGAATCCGGGCGTGCCTTCCTGAACGTGGTCGCCGGTCGCCTGGGCGACGAGATCGCCCGGCGCTACGAAGCGGTGCTGCGCGACACCGGGGTGATCCCGGAGGGCATGGCCGCCACCGATGTGATTCCGTTCGTCGAGGTGGAGCGCACCGACCTGCCGGTGGGCGCCCCGGCCGGCCCGGTGGGCCGCCGCGTCGCCCAGCGGAAACTGGATGACCTGCGCGCCTACACCGACCAACTGCCGGCGCCGGCCGCCCCCGACGATCTGGACGCCGACCAGGTGGCCGCCGGCCGCGCCCTGTTCACCACCCGCCGGGAAGACGGCGGCGCCGGCTGCGTGGCCTGCCACACCGCCGACCCCAACCAACCGGTCTCCGCCGAGGTGGTCCCCATCGAAACCCTCTACCCGGCCTACAACGACGAGCTGCTGGTGCTGTTTGAACGGTCCACGGTGAGCGACTTCAGTGACGTCCAGGACGCCCGAGGCGGACCCGCACCGGCCTACGACGACTCCGTGGTCGCCCTCGACGCCACCCTGCGCGGCGGCCGGCGCGGCTTCGCGCAACCGCTGCTGCTGGCCCTGGACGGCAAAGCCCGCTTCCTGCACGACGGCTCGGTGCGCGGCAGCGACGCCCGGGACGGCCTCGATCGCCTGCTCGACCCGGCCCGGGGCGAACAAGCCCCGCACCCCTTCTACGTCCCCGCCGACCTCAACGCCGGCGACGACAGCCAAGCCCGCGCGGCGGTGGTGGAGTACCTCCGCAGCCGAACCACGGATTAGGGGGGTAGGTTGTGGGAGCTTGCCTTGCAAGCGAAAGGGTGGCTTCAGCCACCCGGCAGGATCCCAGAGACGCTGTTGGTGCTGCCGTTAGAAAGGGCTCTGGTATCCTGCCGGGAGCTTCGCTCCCTTTCGCGGGCTGGGCCCGCTCCCACAGCCCGCTCCCTCAAGGATGCTCAGCAAACACCCGAACACCGTCCTCGCCATACAGCAGCACCTGATAATCGTCCTGCCGGTCGCCCATCTCCATCCCGGGCGATCCCACCGGCATGGCGGGCACCGTCAGCCCATGGGCATCGGGCTTCTGCTCCAGCAGACGCCGCACGTCCTCCGCCGGCACATGGCCCTCGATGGCGTAGCCGTCGATAAAGGCGGTGTGGCAGGAGCCCAGACCCGGACGCAGCTGCGCCTTTTCCTTGATCGGCTGCAGGTTGTTGACCTCATGGGTCACCACCTCGAAGCCGCTGTCGCGCATATAATCCGCCCATTTTTCGCAGCAGCCGCAGGTCGGTGATTTATACACTTCCAGGGTGCCGGCCTCGGGGGCCTCGGCCACGGCCAGGGAGCTGGCCACCAGCAGGCCGGCGGCGGTCAGTAAACGTTTCATGGTTCTATCCTCGTGTCAGTGAACGATCAGTTTGCCTTGGTACATATTCATTTGGCAGGTAAAGCGGTAGGTGCCGGGTTGTTCCGGCGTCAGCGTCACCGTGGTGGTTTCCCCCACGGGTAAATATTCGCTGACGTCGAGGCCGTGGAACACCACCTGTTCGGCGCAGGGGCTGGCGTCGCGGCGCTCGAAGCGCAGCGACAGCGGCTCGCCGGCGTTGCTCTCGATCACCGCCGGTTCATAGACCCCGTCGTCGACGATGATATCCACCGCGCCGTGAGTGGCGCGCCGTGGCTTCCCGGCACCGGACAGCCAGAACCACCAGACGATCAGCGCCATCAGGGCGAGGCCGGAAAGATTGATCAACCAGATCATGATTCATTGCTCCCATCGGCCGTGCGGCGGTCCGCTTTGTTGGGTTTAAAGAAGCGCAGCCGGTTGGCGTTGCTGACCACGGTCACCGAGCTCAGCGACATGGCGGCGCCGGCGATCACCGGGCTCAGCAGCCAGCCGGTGAACGGGTAGAGCAGGCCGGCGGCCACTGGCACGCCCAGGCTGTTGTAGACGAAGGCGCCGAACAGGTTCTGCTTGATGTTCCCCAACGTTGCTTGGGAGATCGCCATGGCGTCGGCGACGCCGTGCAGGGAGCCGCTCATCAGCGTGATCGCCGCGGACTCGATGGCCACGTCGGTGCCGGTGCCGATGGCGAAGCCCACGTCGGCCTGGGCCAGCGCCGGGGCGTCGTTGATGCCGTCGCCGACCATCGCCACCCGGGCGCCGTCCTGCTGCAGCCGTTTCACTTCACGGGCCTTGTCCTCCGGCAGCACTTCGGCGAGCACCTCGTCGACGCCGGCCTGGCGGGCGATGGCGTCGGCGCTGGCCTGGATATCGCCGGTGATCATGATCACCCGCAGGCCGCGCTCACGCAGCCGGCGGATCGCCTCGGCGGCGTCGTCCTTGATGCGGTCGGCGACGCCCAGCACGCCGATCACCCGGTCGTCGCGGGCCAGGAACAGCGGCGTGGCGGCGTCCTCGCTGAGCGCGGCGGCCTGGTCCTGCAGCGCCAGGGTGACCCCTTCCTGCTCCAGCCAGCGGCGGTTGCCCAGCCGCAGGGTGGCGCCGTCGAGCCGGGCGCTGACGCCCTTGCCGTTAAGCGCCTGGAAGTCGCTGACCGACCGCGGTGACAGGCCGCGTTCCTCGGCGGCGGTCATAATCGCCCGGGCCAGCGGGTGTTCCGAGCCGGCTTCCAGGCTGGCGGCCAGTGTCAGCACTTCCTCCTCGGTGTCGCCGTCGGCGGCCAGCACCCGGGTCAGCGCCGGGCGGCCCTCGGTGATGGTGCCGGTCTTGTCCAGCACCACGGTGTCCAGGTCGGCGGCGGTCTGCAGGGCCTCGCCCTGGCGAATCAGGATGCCGTACTCGGCGGCCTTGCCCACGCCCACCATCACCGACATGGGCGTGGCCAGGCCCAGGGCGCAGGGGCAGGCGATGATCAGCACCGTGGTGGCCGCCACCATCATGTGCGAGAACGGCGGCTGCGGCCCCAGATTGAACCAGGCCAGGGCGGCGGCCACCGCGATCAGCATGATGGCGGGCACGAACACCGCCGACACCTGGTCCGCCAGACGCCCGATCGGCGGCTTGGTGCCCTGGGCTTTTTTCACCAGTTCGATGATCCGCGCCAGGGCGGTGTCCGCGCCCACCCGGGTGGCCCGATAGATCAGCGTGCCGCCCTCGTTCAGGGTGCCGGCGGCGACGCTGTCGCCGGGGCCCTTGGCCACCGGCATCGGCTCGCCGGTGAGCATGGACTCGTCCAGCCGGCTGCTGCCTTCTTCCACTTCGCCGTCCACGGCGATTTTCTCGCCCGGGCGCACCCGCACGCGGTCGCCGGCCACCACCTGTTCCACCGGAATGTCCTGTTCGCCGCCGTCACGCAGCACGCGGGCGGTTTTGGCACGCAGGTCGAGCAGGCGTTTGACGGCGGCGCTGGTCTTGCCCCGGGCGCGCACTTCCAGGGCCAGGCCCAGGCTGATCAGGCCGATGATCATGGCGCTGGCTTCGAAATAGACATGGCGGGCCGCTTCCGGCACCAGCCCCGGCGCCAGCACCACCACCATGGAGTACAGCCAGGCGGTGCCGGTGCCCAGTGCGATCAGCGTGTCCATGTTGGCGTTGTGGTGGCGCAGGGCTTTCCAGGCGCCGACGAAGAACGGCCGTCCGGGCACCGCCAGCACCGCCAGGGTGATCACGCCCACCGCCAGCCAGGCGGCCTGGCTCCAGGTGCCGGATTCCACGGTCATGCTGCCGCCGAGCAGGCCCCACAGCATTAACGGCGCGCCCACGCCCAGGCCGTAGCCGGTGTGGCGCAGCAGTTGCCGGTAGTGGGCCTGCTCGCGCTCTTCCCGTTCCTGGTCGGCGCGGCGCGGGTCGTTGATGACGCTGGCGCCGTAGCCGGCGCTTTCCACAGCCCGGATCAGATCTCGCGGGGCCGCCTGGCCGCTCACCCGGGCGCTGTGGTCGGCCAGGTTCATGCTTGCCTCGCGGACGCCGGGCACGCCACCCAGGGCGGTTTCGATGCTGCGCACGCAGGAGGCGCAGGTGGCGCCGGTGATCGACAGCTGGATGTCGCCGCCGGCGGACTCGCTGTCGCCGGCCCGCGGCTCGGGCGGGGCCGCCGACTCCACGCCGTAACCGCTTTCCGCCAGGGCGGGGACCAGATCATCGGGCTCGGCATCGCCGCGCACGGTGACCTGCTGCTCGTCGAGGTCCACCTGGATCTCGTCGGCTCCGGGCACCGCCCCGAGGGCGGTTCGGATTTTGTTGGCGCAGCCCTGGCAGGTCGCGCCCTGAATCGGTAAATGGTGCGTGCGCATGGTAAAGGCCTTCCGTGTTCGTCAACGGGAACAACGATGAACCGTCAGTGTTAAACCTTGGGGCAACCCCAAGGTCAAGCAAGGCGCCCTCGCGGGCCGGCACACGACAAAAAATCGTGAAAATGAAAACTTTTATAAAAGGGTCATAAAGCGCGAGCCCGGTACTGGTAGAGGGTGGCGGGTCCGTGGATGATGGCGCTCATCCTGATCGACTATTAAAAGCGAGGACACGGAAATGTTGAAAAAGACCTTGATGGCATCCGCGATTGCCGCGGCCTCCCTGGCCAGCATCAACGCCCAGGCCCAGAGCCAGCAGACCACGCCGGTTCGCGACAACGGCTTCTCGTACACCTACGGTCAGTTCGGTTACGACAACTGGGATTACGACAACGGCCCGGACGTGGACGTGCTCACCGGTGAAGGCTCTTTCGCCCTCGACGAGCATCTGTTCCTGCGCGGCGGCGCCAGCTTCTACGACGGTGACTACGACAGCCCGGGCAGCGACGACGTGGACGGTAACCGCCTGTATGTCGGCGCCGGCTTCCACACCCCGCTGCAGCGCGGCCTGGATCTGGTCGGTACCGCCGACGTGATCCGTGACGATAACGACTTCAACGACGAAGAGTGGGGCTACGCGGTAAGCGGCGGCCTGCGCCATCAGACCACCGAGATGCTGGAGCTGTCCGGCGGCGTGCTCTACGAAGATATCTATGACGGTAACTTCGGTGTGTACGGCCAGGGCCTGGTCAACCTGACCCGCACCTGGGACGTGGGCGCCCGGGTGGCCTTCACCGATGATTCCGACAACATCGGTCTGTTCGGGCGCTACAACTTCTAAGCCTGAATCCGAACCTTCTTCAGGACGAAGACCCCCGCCACGGAAGGCGGACGAGCGCGGCTACGGCCGCGCTTTTTTTGTGTTGAGCTATGCGGTGTTGGTGCTCCGTATCGGAGACGCGGGGCAGCGGAACCGCCACGGGTCCAAAACGACGCCCGGACCTTTCTACAAAGCCCTGGCGGCGAATCTCCCAAGGAGCGCCGGGATCGGGTGTGCCCGTCCAGGACCGTCTTTGGCCAGGGATGGCCAAAGTCGAGCTTACAGGGATGATGAGATGGACACCTCTTGCCAATACGGCGTCACGATGCGCCAAGATTGAGTTACCAAAACCAATCGACTACAAG